>Ga0123357_10000257_pt1 | contig 50946 bp, 51 predicted proteins | sample TergutEmb28metaG_FD_89873 | JGI IMG/M metagenome (GOLD analysis project Ga0123357, IMG submission 89873) | Embiratermes neotenicus P4 segment gut microbial communities from Petit-Saut dam, French Guiana - Emb289 P4 | ecosystem: Host-associated > Arthropoda: Insects > Digestive system > Gut ...
CGGGCTTACGCAATCTCAGAACTTTTTTGGAAAGTTTTGACTTTGTTAAAATGACCCGCGACAGGGAAACCGTGCGCAAATCGTCTATCGGCGCAAGCATCAACATGATTTCCGAAAAAGGCAAATGGTACGCAATGTATATCCACCATAGTTTTCCCAAGTTAAATAGCGATTCGTATTATGAACCGAACTACGGCAACTACGAGCCGGTTCTCACGCTCCGATTGGAAAAGGGCGATTATACCGTCACGTTTGTCGAGCCTGCAACATTGAAGACGCTGAAAGAAATTGCCGTGACGAGCGATGGAGGAGATACCTTGCTGGCTTGTCCACGCTATTCGTTGGATATCGCTGTGAAAATCATGGCGAAGGGTTAGAAAAAAGAATTCCAGACCTGGCACAATTTATATTGTCGTACATTTTTTCAACAAGAGGATTCAAAAATACTATTGCAGGGAATTGTTGAGCGGTCGCAACACCATGATTCCGGTGCAGGATTGAATTTTATTGCAGTAGTCGACCAAGGGTTCGGGATTGATTATTACTTTCTTAGCGGAAAGCGAAGCGTGAATGAACGTCAATTGTCTGTTGTTCCAATAAGCAATGCTAAAGTGGGAAATATCCAATCCGGGAATGGCTGTGGTGAAACAGATAATATCCCCGCTTTTGATGAGCGATTGCCGCAAGGCGATTTCTTTTTTGGGAATGTAATAATAACTGTTGCGGGCATTGATAGCCTGTTCGACCAGCGTCATCTGTTGCACGGCATCGGAATCGGCGGCCAAATGCGCATACTTTTGATTATTTGCCGACATGTAATATACGTTCACTTTATATTTGCGTCCGCCTAAAGCGTAAGTAACATCTTCGATGATTCCTTTTCCCGCATTGTCGAATATCCAGTCGGTCGTATAATGCAGCCGGGAAGAATAGCCGTTAATGAATCCCTTCCGGTAACGGATTTGTTGCAGTTGCTGTTCGAAAGACTCATAACCGGGCGCCGGAAGTTGCAAGGTTCGCGACAGTGCCAGGCAATTTTCGACCAAAGTCATGCAATCCAATTCACGCAGGTCGACGACTAATTCTTCCTCTTGGGCGCGGTCTAATGTACCGGCCACATACGGGGTGTTCAGGAAAAACAGCGCCGCCTGCACCATCTCGCTGTCGATTGCCGTTTTTGTTGCCGATTGTAAATAGCTCTCAACAATTGCACGGTCGGGATTGGTCTGGGCCAAAGCGGAGGCGCAGACGAGAGAGAATATAATCAAAAACAATTTATAATTCATAATTTTGAAGGACGAACTATGGCTCGTCAGGCTGTTTATTGTTAATTATAGTTTCCTGATCATAAATGACGATGGCTATTTGCTTTTCCAATTCGGGAATTTTGTTTACTACAACATCCCATACGATAGAGTAATTAACGCCCACGTAATCGTGAATTAAGCGGTCTCGCATTCCCGCCATATTTTTCCAACTAATGATATGCCATTTAAGTTTAACATCAGCAGGAATTTTCTTACAAGCTTCGCCGATAATTTCCAAACTACGGACTACTGCCCGTTTCATTACCTCATTTTCCAATAATTGATCTTTTGTCGTTCCTGATGTGGTAATGAGTATAAAACGGCATTCATCTAAAATATGGTTCAGGTATTCTATCGGTTGTTTACACATAATTTACTTCTTTTAGTATATGTTTCCCGATGTATGGGCTTAATCCGTTAACAGTGACAACTTCAATTTTCTCATTGGCAAACAGTTTTTCTAAGTAATCAAACAAATTCATAAAATTGTCGAACGTTTCTTTCTCCGGTTCAAAATCAACTAAAATATCGATATCGCTTTGAGGTTGTTGTTCGTTGCGAACATACGAACCGAACAGCCCGATCCTGTTGACGCCAAACGATTTCAGATGGTGCTTGTTTCTACGTATGACAGACAATATGATATTCTTTGAAGTCATTACTTTTAAATTTTGTTCAAAAATACACTTTTTTTTGTTTCCAAAAAAATATTTGGAGATTTGACGTAAGAAAATTAAACGTTTTAATTAAATTACCTTCATGTCGTTTCTTCTGAAAAAATTATTCCTTATTCGCTTTTTGAATAAAATAGGTATTCAACGCTTCGATGGCTTCCGGCGAATTGCTTTTATCAATCAGTATCAATCCTTTTTCCAGCAGCACGAGGCGGTTGGAAATTTCGGTCGTATAATTCAGGTTGTGGCTGGAAATAAGTACGGTTGTTTGCTGTTCCCGATTCAATTTCAGAATCATATCCCTGATTTCGATTTGCGACGACGGATCGAGGAAATTGAACGGTTCGTCGAGAATAAGTATTTCGGGATGAATCATCATGGCAGCCATAATCCCGATTTTCTGCTTGTTCCCCGACGAGAAGCTGCGGATGTATTTCTTTTGCCCCAGAATTTCATCGTTCATAAAGCGGGTGAAAGGTTGCAACCGTTCATTCACCGTTTCGTTATTCAAGCCGTAACATTCTCCTACAAAATAGAAATATTCTTCCGGAGTGAGAAACTCAATCAGAAAGCGGTTATCGATAAACGAACCGGTATACGCTTTCCAGTCTTCAGATTTGCTTACGTCGGCATCTTTGCTTAAAACATAGCCCGAATCGGCTTTCAGCAAGTCGAGTATCAACCGGAACAGTGTGGTTTTACCGGCGCCGTTATTACCTACCAAGCCCAGCAAGGTTCCTTTTTCTATACTCAATTCGGAAATATCCAAGGCGGTCTTATCTCCGAAACGCTTTACTAAATTTTTAATTTGCAGTTCCATATATTTTTTATTTATTAAATCAATCGTTATTTGTCATCCCGCGCTTGACGCGGGATCCCATGAAAAAATACTACTTATTATCAGGGGATTGCGGGTCAAGCCCGCAATGACAGCAGTTTTCAAGCATTCGTCCTGAATCCTTCCATATTTTTATATTTCCGTTTCAAAAAACGGTTGTAAGTCCATCGCAGCCACTGTTGCGAAGTGAGTGCAAACAGTATTCCGACGATGATCATAAATCCATAAGCGACGTCTTTTCCGAAAAATCCAATGATTATCAGAACGAATATAACCGGAAGAAACATGGTAATCATTGTAATAGCAAACCGATTGCCCGATTGTCCCTGCCAATTCATCATTCCCCGATCGAAAAGGTCAATAAACGTCTTATTATATACCGCATTTTGGAATATCATAAATGAAATGGGGCCAATCACATAAAGGAAATTAGCAATGACCAGCAGAAAGCTGATTTTTCCCTGAAAAGCCGGTATCAGTAATAATAACGTCATCAACAAGGCGAAGGAAGAATAAAATAAATATTTACCTTTTAACATATTATGCATCGACAAGTTCCGGGTCATCATCCCATCGAAAAAAGACGATTCGGTAGAAAATATAAGTTGCCCCATCGTGATTTCAAGAAATCCAACGGTAAGTATGGAATAGAGGAGCAATATAAATTGACCGTTGGAAGAGGTAAGCATATTTTGACCGTATAACATCATAATAAATATACAAACGATGACGCCTCCTGCAAATAATGTCTGTGTTTTCAATCGCTTGGAACGTAAAATCATCCGGATTTCCAATTGAATCAATTCTCCGATTTCGCCGAATTGGCCCAAAAATGACAGCTTGGAGAATGAAGCGATTTTTTCAGCTTTTTCGCCTTGCAACTCTTTGTACAATTCGCTGCGCATTTGCATCCGGTTGATGATCCAAAAAACAACAATCAATCCGGCTAATCCTGCCCAAACTATCGGATTATTGTTTAGAAGTCCTTCCCCTGCTTTTTGTGTATAATGCCCTATATCAAATTTTCCGTAGATAAGCGAAACGAAAGGGAGGAACACGAATGCAGCGATAAGTATATAATACCATGCGCTCCGCTTGGCCAGGTTGTTGGCGAAACTGACAATCAAACTGTTTGCTACGCACAAAAGATAGAAAAAGAGGATATACAAAATAACGGACAGATAACCGTAGTACGGAGCTATTGCTTTGAAAGAGAACGGAACAATCAGAAACAAAAGATAAAAATTCCAAAGACTGGAAAATTCTTTTTGTAACAGGAAATTAAATAGTGTGTTCCGTTTGACGGGCAAAGACAAATAAGGCGCTATTTGCATGGACTGATTGGATTTGAAGAAAAATTTAATGACAAAATCCACTGCAAATACACAAAGAATTAGCCAATTGAAAGTATCAATCGCATATTCGTATTCCCCGACTTTCAATAATAGTTTGTCGAGAAAAAAACCAATCATTAACAAATACAGAACATAAAATCCCACCAAAAAATACATGAAGATTTTAATGCCTAAATTCCTTTCGAACATGGGGCTTCGTCGAAAAGCTTTCCATTGATGCTGTTGTAAGTTTCTTTTTATTGTCATACGTTATTTCCGATTTTCATTCCTGGAATGATTGAACTGTTATATTAGTCGTTTAGATTATTCAAAATATCACAAATAAAGAAATACAAAGGTAAAATTCTTTTTTTACATTAGAAAATCTTAACTTTGCAAATAAATAAAAATGCGAAACAAATGAAACATTTAATTCTCTTGGCGCTAACCGGTATTTTTTCCCTGCCCCTGTTATCACAACCTTCGCCCAAGCGTGAATTTAGAGGCGCCTGGATTCATGTCATCGGTCAGAGCCAATATCAAACCATGTCGCCCGGAGAGATGAAGCGCTATTTTATTAACATACTCGATAACCTGCAAGCGATGCATATCAATGCCGTCATTTTTCAAGTCCGCCCGGCAGCCGATGCTTTCTATTATTCCGACATAGAGCCTTGGAGCCGGTATTTAACCGGAACGCAAGGGAAAGCGCCCGAAGGGAATTTCGACCCGATGGCGTTTGTCCTTGAAGAAGCTCACAAACGGGGAATGGAATTTCACGCCTGGCTGAATCCCTACCGCGTGACCGCTTCGGATAATGATGTTCTCTGCGATACTCATTTGTATTATCAACATCCGGAACGGTTTGTGAAATATGGTAAGCAACTGTTTTTCGATCCCGGATTGCCGGAAAACAGGGATTGGATTTGCAAGGTGGTGCGGGATATTGTAAGCCGCTACGATGTGGACGCTATCCACATGGATGATTATTTTTATCCTTATCCCATTGCGGGGGAAAAATTCGCGGACGATAACAGCTTTCGACGCTATGGTCTTAACCACGGATATACTGCCGGGCAAATCGGCGATTGGCGAAGGAATAATGTCGACCGGCTCATCGAGCAAATCAAGCATACCATTGTTTTAACCAAACCTTGGGTGCGGTTTGGGATCAGTCCGTTCGGTATTTACAGGAACAAGAAGAATACACCCGATGGTTCGGGAAGCGATACCAACGGTTTACAGAATTACGACGAACTTTATGCCGATATTTTGCTTTGGATGCACAAGGGTTGGATTGATTATTGCATTCCGCAGATTTATTGGGAAATAGAGCATCCGTCGGCCGATTACGAAACGCTCATTCACTGGTGGAGCAAGCAGCGACGGAACTGTCAGCTTTACATCGGACAGGATGTGGAACGCACCATGAAATTCGCGGATCCGCAATTTCCGGAGAGGAACCAATTGCCTCGAAAAATACAACTGGAACGAACGCTTCCGGGTATTGAAGGCAATTGTTGGTGGCCGGGCTATTCGCTGGTACGCAACAGCAAGGGTGTTGCCGATAGCCTGAAGTATCATTATCAAGCGTATCCGGCATTAATTCCAGCCTATACGCATTTGCACAAAAAAGCGCCCAAAGATGTAAAATCGTTGAAAGCCGAATGGATGCCCACCGGGTATTATTTGCACTGGCAGCGGAACGGTGATCCTAAGAATCCGGAAAAAGCGCAGTATTATGTCATTTACCGGTTTAATAAGGGAGAGAAAACGCAACTGAACGACCCTTCAAAAATTGTGGCCATCACCAAAGATATTGCGTTCTTTTTACCTTACGAAAAAGGAACGGTGAAATATAAATATGTTGTGACATCGGTCGACCGCTTTCACAACGAAACGAAAAAAGGCAAATCGAAAGAGGTGAAATTATGAATAATGCTATTTCCGAATCCTCCATTCCTGCGGATACAAATTATTCGCCCGAGTCCCGATATTTTTAACAAATCCCATGGGATGCTCCTTGTATGTAATCAACAGATAGCCTTTGGGAAGTTCCGGAGGAATTGTTTGTAAAGCTTCTTTCCGTAAATAATTCCATGCCGTTTCTTTATCTACTTCCCATTGCGGAAAGGCAGCGCCGGATAGTGCATTCGACATTGCCAACCCGTGAGCCGGAATCCGGTCTTGCCCTTTCGTTTCTCCTAAAGTGATTCCGGCAGAAAGCATTCTCAAACGATTCTTCACTTGTACGTACGCCGAATGATGAATGGCAGGGATGGCTATCCAGCTGGAAGTGACGAGTGACGAGTGATGGGAGCCGGAATTTTCAGAAATAAAAATAAAGTTTTCGGGAGAAGCCAGGCAAAAGGCAAAAGGCGACGCGTGCAAAGTGTCACCCTTCCTGTCTTGTGTCTTGTGTCTCCTGTCTTGTGTCTGATGCCCCCTTTTCCTAAGGACGCCCATAAAAAACCCTTCGCCTCTGGTTTTATGCGGCATCAAGCGGCGGGGATCTTCCAACAGTTCGGCATCCAACTCGCGGCATATCCATTCGATGTTTTCTTCATTTTCCTCCCGGTTGTAGGTACAAGTGCTGTAAACCAGGATACCATCCGGTTTCAGCGCAGGCCAGACATCGGCTACAATCCGGCGTTGGCGCTCGGCGCATAGCTTGACGTTGTTTACCGACCATTCCGCAATGACGGCCGGGTCTTTTCGGAACATGCCCTCGCCCGAACAGGGTAAATCGGCAACGATTCCATCAAAAAAACCGGGTAACGACTTTCCTATTTCCAACGGATCGTTTTGAGTGACAAGCGTATTTGGATTTCCCCATTTGACTAAGTTTTCAATTAAAATGTTTGCCCGGGAACGAATGACTTCATTGGCAATCAGCAAGCTTTCGTCCGGTAAGAGAGTCGACAAATGCGTGGATTTTCCGCCGGGAGCAGCACATAAATCCAACACGCTTGCCGGTTGAGGAAAATACGTCCGGACAACCTGTTCCAAAATCATTGAAGATGCTTCCTGTACATAATAACATCCGGCGTGAAACCAAGGGTCGAATGTAAATGAAGGGCGGTTAGACAAATAGTAACCGCCGGTTGCATGAACAACAGGCTCGGACAAAGGGAGAATTTCAGACAATGCATCCGGCGTTATTTTTCGCGGATTCAATCGAATACTCACCGGGCTTTCTTCGTTTAAAGCCTGTTCAAATACCGCCCATTCGTCGCCGAGCAACTCTTTTGTGCGGATAATAAATGTTTCCGGTAGTTGCATAGTTAATTTTCTACAAATATATCGTATTTTTGCAAGAAAACAATGCAATGACAGGAAGTCTTTTTTTAATTCCGGCAACATTGGGCGATACAGCGATTTCAAAGGTGCTGCCCGATGATAATACAACCGTTATTTTGTCAATCAAGTATTTTATCGTTGAAAACCTGCGGACAGCTCGCCGCTTCCTTAAAAAAGTCGATCCGGGTATGGATATGAATGCTTTGACTTTTTATACTTTGAACAAGCATACTTCGAAAGAGTCCATAGCGAGTTTTCTAAATCCGGTGGAGGAAGGACATTCGGTAGGGATTATCTCGGAAGCCGGATGCCCTGCGATTGCCGATCCCGGAGCCGAAGTGGTGGCGATTGCTCAACGGAAAAGCATCCGGGTGATTCCCTTAGTTGGCCCTTCATCGATTTTGCTGGCTTTGATGGCGTCGGGATTTAATGGTCAAAATTTTGCTTTTCACGGCTATTTACCCATTGACAATGAGCAATTAATTAAAACTTTGAAAATGATTGAGCAACGAATTTATTCCGAAAATCAGACCCAATTGTTTATCGAAACGCCTTACCGCAACAATAAAATACTCGATGATATTCTAAAAACCTGTAAATCGTCTACCAAACTTTGTATTGCCGTCGACATTACATTGGATAGCGAATCGATTCAAACGTTCAGCGTATCCGATTGGAAGAAACGGAAACCGGATTTATCGAAGCGTCCCTGTATCTTTGCCTTGTATAAATAACCGCACTCTTGAATTAGCGCCGGATGGGATGGTTACTGAATTTCTTCAATCTTAGAAGAGATACGGGTAATGGCGTCATTCAATTTTTCTTCCGGCAGGATAATATTGAAATCATCCCAGAAGCGATTGTCGTAGCTGAACTTTGTTTCTGAAAAAACATTGCGGGTAGGAATGCTCTCTTTGTTGGGAAATCGTTTCACGTTGGTTGTGTCGATTTTGCAAACGGCCATCTCAAAGAACGTATGGATCGATTTGGATGGCTGGAAAAAGGCGTTCTTCTTTTTAATTTTGAATGTAATATCCCCTCGTAGATGGTTCAAATAATACTTTCCGTTCCAATTCTGGTAATAGACATAATAATTGGCATCCTCCGGTTTGATGTCTACATTTTTGGGTTTTTTGAGCACAAACACGTTGGTCGATTTTTCGATATAACTTGGATTGACTTCAAAATGCGCCACTAATAAAGCGCTGTTTTCCGAATCGATGTAGAGTTCACCTTTGTAAAGCGGCTCTTGAATACCGGGTTTTTGCTCAAAGGCAATCACGTGAGCCAGACCGTTGTTAGTTACCGTCATATCAATCTTCATATAATTGAACGGATTATCGTCGTTCAAATCGAGAAAATCGGGCAGATGCTTCATAATGTCCAAATGGAGGGAAGCATCGATTCCGGCTCTCATTTTCAAAACAATGGAATCTTTTTCATCATTATTACTAATTCTCCTCATTTTTAATAATTTGACCTGATCATCGGCATACGATTCGATTCCGGTTTTATAAATTTGAAATACAGCTTCGGTTAAACTGACAATGGTGTTCTTCTTTTCCACTCCCTCCCGATAAAAACTGGTGAAATACACCGGGTCGTTCCGGTAATTAACCGTCCGGTTGTTAAGCATTTCCCGTATGATTTTCTGTGGATTGACAAATCCGACAATCACCTCCCGTAGAGGAACCATTTTGGTCTGCATGTAAATGTCCACCGGATTTTTCAAAAACAATTGTACAGGCAGGGTCTGCTGATTATAACCGACACGATAGATTTGAATGTTCCGGAGGGTGTCTGCATACGGCACTTTCAGTAAGAACTCCCCCGATTGATTGGTAATGGTTCCGACGCCGGTGTCTTCGATGCCGATAGAAACATACGGAATGGGGTCTTTGGTTTGGGCATCCCTTACAACAGCCTTTGCAACACTGAAATTTAAACTGTCCTGCATAAGCGGAGGAAGGATTTTTGCGTTGTCGGCTGCGGGTGTTGCCTCTGTTTTATACAAAAGGATATGCCGGCCGATTACTTTGATTTGTATATTTTGATCTTGGGTAATGAGATAAATAGCCTGGCTCAGACTGTATGTGCCTCCGGATAATTTTATTTTTTTCTCATTATTAACAATATCGCTATCGTAAATAAAAAAGTATCCTGTAAGGTTGGTCACACGGTTGAATAATTCATAAACGGTCTCCTTCGTTTGGGGTAATTGTATTTCACGGTCGAGGATTCCTTCGGCTTTTATCAACGAATAACAGCCGAAGAAACAGATTATACCGATAATACAACCTTTCATACACTTTATTTTAAATACGGCCGGATAAAGATAGTATCTTGTTTGTTGATTGGTTCCAGATTGAATGCCAAGCAGATTAATTTCGTCATGGCTTCAACGGAGTCATTTTCAAAAGTGACTGTCAATATTCTGTTATTTAATGATTCATCGGCGATTATAGCCGGAGAGCCATAGACTGTATTGATCGCTTGAATGATATGATTCAATTTTTCATCTTTAAAACACATTTTATCCGTAAAGTGGTTAAATACCTGAAGATTGGCAATTCCCGACTTACTCAGTCCGTTTCCGGTTAATTGTACAGCTTCTCCCGCTTCAACGGAAATTGTGGCTCGATCTTCTTCGGAATGAACATTTACCTTCCCTTGTTTTACAAAGAGTTTGAACGCCTTATCGGTAGAAGATTGAACTGCAAAGACAGTTCCCACCACCTCAATCGTAATCCCGTTCGTTGTGACCACAAAAGGACGGTTCTTATCTTTGGATACACAAAACAAAGCATTCCCGTTTAATTCCACTTTCCGCTGATTTGCAGCAAAAGCAGCCGGATAGGAAATAGAGGCATTGTTTGCCAAATAAACGATCGACCCATCCTCAAGCGTAGTGACCAATGTTCCTGCATTGTCTTTATTTTGCAGCAGTATCAACGAATCGCCTTTCCTTTGCGAAAAATAAACGACGGAAAAAATGATTCCAATACAAACAGCTGCCACAGCCGCTATCCGTTGAAAAACCGGTATTCGTTTCTTTATGGACGAATCTTCCGGTTCGTCGATCAATAACCGGTCTTTCTCAAGCCGCGAATAGAGGATATTCCAAGCCTTGTCCGTATCTACCCGGCAGGTAGTATCTTTATTTTGTTTCATGCATTCGAATTCTTGCGTTTCTGTCTCTTGAATCATAGATTGCGTTGTATTTATTTCGTAACACTTGCAGTACCTTACTGATTTCCGCTTCCACTGTTTTCACGGAAATATGAAGTTCCTGTGCGATTTCATGGTATTTCTTTCCATCCATACGATTCATCCGGAATATTTTTTGCCGGCGGTCGGGTAAACGATGCAGCGCTTCCCCGATCTGTTCTTCCAGCTCTTTGTATTCCAAATCGTCCTGTGGAGTATATGTTTCTATCATTGTGTCTTCGGGATAGCGGTTGCGATACTCTTCCCTTATCTTTTCCTTCTCAACATATTGAAGCGATTTATTTTTGACGGAACGATACAAGTAGCCGTTCACCGAGGTGAAAATTTGCAGGTTTTGCCTCTCTTTCCAAAGAATATAAAACAGGTCTTGAACGACTTCTTCTGCGGCGTCCCTGTCTTCAACCCATTGATAGGCATAACGGCATAACGGTTCGTAATACGATCGGAAAAGCGTTTCGAACGCTTCGATGTTTCCGTCTTTTATTTTCTTAAATATCAATATGCTGACTGCCATTTGGCATAAGTTACAATTATGAATTATGAATTATGAATTATGAATTTATATTTTGTAATTCATAATTCATAATTCATAATTCAACATTACTTACTTGTATTCCTTCTTCAATTTATTGACCGCCGATTCCAGCGATTCGGTCGGTTCAATAATATTGTAGGCTCCCCAAAAATTCGTATCGTAAAAGTTCATAACCTTATCGCTCAACGATTCGTTTCGGTTGAAAGAATCTTTACGCGGAATGTTGTTTACCGATTCTTCCTTGCTTTCGGTAACCACCATTTCACTCAAAACCGTATAGTTTGTTGCAAACAGTTTGCGTTGCCAGTCGCATTTGAATTTCACTTCGTTGCGAATATAATTCAGGTAGCTTTTCCCGTCTCGCTGTTTATAGGAAACGGTAAAAAAGACTTCATCCGGTTTAAATCGAAGTCCGGCAGGCTTTTTACGTAAAATCGTTTCCGTAGCTTTCAGCCGGTCTTTCATATCCAGATAAAATTCGGCACGGGTGAAAGCCAATGTTTCCTTATCAATGTATAGTTTCCCGTAATACAAAGGATAAGGCAAAGTGACTGCCGGAGTAAAAGAAACTACGTATTGCTGGCGACTATCCAAAAACTCCGAATTTTCCATTTTGAAGCTGAAGTTGTTTAAGGATTCTTCGTCGAACAACATATCCGGATTTTTTACTATGTCGGCATAGATAGACAAGTTGGGTCCTCCAAGTAATTTCACAGCCAATGTGTCGCTTATTTTCGTAGTAACTAAATTTCGTCCTTTGAAAATCTGTACCCGGTCGCCGCCTATATAGTCCCTGTAAGGACTTTTATAGATATTGATGACCGCTTCGGAGATATTAATGAATTTCCGTCCTTTTTGTACGGTTTCTCTATAGAACCCCGTCATTAAATCCGGCTTGTTGCTGTAATTACTAACCACTTGCCGAAGCGCTTCTCTTACTAATTCAAAGGGGTCTTTCCAGCCCTCAACAACGACTTCATTCAATTGTTTATCGTTTGGGTTCAGATAGAAGGTTTGATTTAACAGGTCGCTGCCATTAAGCGGTACCAGAGTGCTAAAATAGCCCATCCGTGAAAATTCGATTTCTTTCGCCTGAATAGAGTCTTTGACTTTGAGTACAAAATAACCATCTTCATTGGTGACGCTACTTAATTTGCTTCCGGGTATGGATATGCTGACATATTCCAGCTTCTTCCTGCTTGACTTGTCTTTTACCACCCCGCTGATTGTGAAATAGGTTCCTTCGTTTTGGGCAAATACATTCGTAATACCCGAAAACAATACCATTAGCAAAACTGCTATACCGATTGGTTTCATACGTGCTTTCATTTTTTCCATTTTTAATTGTTAATCATTTTTTCGCTACTACATATACGATCGGTCTGCAATGAAAAACCCTATAAAGGTAGTGAAAAAATTTTTCAATGAAAAAGTTCTTTTGAAATATTATTTGTATCTTTACACAAAAATTTTATTATGATATTCGAAATAGAAAAGACAACAACAGAAAAAAAATTAAAAGATATTCTTGAATCTATCAGGATAAACCGAGTAAAAAACAGAAAACCGAATTTAGCTAAATTTTTCGGAGCATTACCCAATATCGAGGACGGGTTAGAATTTCAAAAAAGTGCACGTAATGAATGGGATTGAATATTTGATTGATACTAATATATTTTTACTTTTGATAGATTTAACTTGAAATATAAACCATCTAAAAAGTTTTCACTCTATTCCTCTTTCAGTTCGTTCAATTCTTCCAAACTCTTCTTTATGGATTGAATATTGGCATCATAAATCTTTTTGTACGACCAATAGCTGAATAGTGCTAAAAAAATAATCATACAAATCAAAAGAGTCTAATAAATGCTTTTTCTGTGCTGGAATCATTCATAAAAAATATGCCTTTCCTCTATTAGTCGAGAAAAGGCATAGAAAATTACAATTGAAATAGAAAATAGATGTCTTTTAATGAGACGGCGCCGGATCGAACGCACTGCTATTCTTTCTGACAGCATCCAACAACGGCTCTACCGAGAGCGGTTTGCCGGTTGCCTGTATTATCCACTGATTAGGCGTCAATTTGCCCAAACGGAAGATGCGATCGATTTCTTTAGCGAAATCTTTTCCATTCAAATATTGCTCCAGTTGAAATTCAATGAGTTGACCGTATGAATACGCCGATAAATACAAAGGATAACTAATGGTATGGGAATAGATGGCTAATATCGGTTCGTCCTTTATGCCGAATACCGGGGCGTAATAGCTGTTCCATATTTCTTTCGCCAAGCGGATGATCGCTTCTTTCAATTCTTCAGGTGTCGCATTCGGATTGGCATACAGCCATTTCCAAGTACTTATATCCAACAGGGATACTCCTGCTATTTCATACAGCTGCCAGGCTTTATCATAAACATCCATAGCCTCTTTCTTCGGATCATTGTCTTTAATTCCCAACAAATCCAAGTCCCGTTTTTGGAAAACAAAAGCCAAAGCTTCGGTGAAAGCGGTATTGGGCACACTACCCAGCATATAATAATCTACATCGTACATCGAAATAGTTTGCTCCACATTGTGTCCAAATTCGTGGATAGCGATATTATATCCCTTATAATCCATTCCGCCGGCAGGGATACGGGTTCGCAAATGAGACTGCTGTCCTCTCATTGCGGCGCCCCAGGCGTGTCCGGAACCGCGAGCGGCATCTACATTAACCTTATCGGTTATTGCGGCGGCACGTTCGGGAGTAAATCCTAATTTCATTAATATAACCGGCAACTGTTTTTTCATTGCTTCTGCATTAGGGAAGAGTTTCCGGGTTTGTTCGCTTAACTTCTCTTCATCAAAGTTGCTTCGCGCTTTGAATCCGTCATACCAAATATCGAAAACTTCCAACTTTCGTCCCAAGCGTTGAGCAATGATATGGGCGATCGTTTGAATTTCAGGAGCTGAAAGATACGATTTGAATAAAGCTTCCGCGTCGTTAACGGAAACTTCCATTTCTTCCGAAAAACTTCGGTCGATGAATGTATTACCGGTGTATGGATCGATGGCATGCACTGCTTTGAAATTGTTCAGGAATTTTTCGTAACGAACCGTGTTTTCCGCTTTTCCCGTAACAGGCTTTCCCGCCTGGTAAATGGTATTGGTATAAGGGTTCCAATCGTAATCGCCCGAATTGATCACTTCTTGCGGAATCTCCTGCGAAATGATCCGTTTCATCGCCTCATAAATGGTACGTTGTTTTTGAAGTCCTTCATCCCCTTTGTTGTAATCCGCTTTGATTTCATCGCGCAAGTTCCAGTGAGCTAATAAAATCATATCTTCCGGGAAAATCTTATCTCCTTTTTCATTCAGTAAATGCCCGGCATAAATGTTGTACTTCGAAATATACACATCGGCATCGCTTAATGTTTGGCTGTATGCTTGTTGCAAATTAGCTGGAATGCGCGTTGTAAACATGTCGCCCAAGCGGGCATACGCCCAGGCTAAGCGATCGTTTCCTAATGATTCTTTTTCTTCCAGCGATCGTTTAGGAAAATTAAGCGCGATGGTAAATGCCAGCTTGTTGGTATAAAAATCATCGGAGAAGTGCGAACTCGGACTGTAGGCTGCAAAAGCTTCATCGAGGGGATACAAGGGCCCGGTTGCTTCATGTACATTCCGTTGCAGGCGAAGCGTCATTTCATTGAAATTTCCGAAAATAGCTTCTAAATAATCGCTGATTCTCAAGAATAGCTGTTCTTTTTCTTTGGGATCGGCAATGAAATTATCCGCACAAAAACGGCTGAATTCTTCTTCCGTGCCATCCTGTTTTTCCCAGAGTCTGGCAACCTGACGAACGCCTTTTTCTATCATTGCTTTATCTGTACCGGCGCTTACAGAAGTAAGTGTATCGATGACTTTATTCATTGTTTGAGTGGAAATAGCCGCTTTTTCTTCAGGGCTTGTCTTCGTTGTACATCCAATCATGAGTGGTAGGATAAATAGAATTAAAATCTTGTTTTTCATAGTATTAAATTATTTCATAATGAAGTCCGAACGTATCGGCGACCGCTTTATATACGACTTTACCATTCACAATGTTCAAACCGGCTTTTAAGTCGGGGTATTGAGCGCATGCTTTTTTCCAGCCGCTGTTGGCTAAAGCCAAAGCATAGGGGAAGGTGGCATTGGTGAGCGCCAAGGTGGAAGTCATCGGGACAGCGCCCGGAATATTGGCCACGCAATAATGAAGCACATCGTTCACTTTATAAACCGGATCGGCATGGGTGGTCGGATGAGAAGATTCGAAACAACCGCCTTGATCAATAGCTACATCCACCAAGACCGAACCGGGCTTAATCAATTCCAACATATCTTTTGTAACTAAGAAAGGCGCTTTGGCTCCGGGAATTAATACGGCTCCAATGACTAAATCCACCGAAGGCAACATCTGTTCAATATTGTATTGACTCGACATCATGGTATATACATTGGCCGGCATAATTTCGCTCAAGTAACGTAGACGGGGTAAAGAAATATCCATAATAGTCACATGAGCGCCCAAGCCTGCTGCCATGAAAGCGGCTTGCGTACCTACAATTCCACCACCCAGAACCAGAACGTTTGCCGGTTTTACACCCGGAACGCCTCCAATCAGGATACCTTTCCCGCCTTGCGGCTTTTCGAGATATTTAGCGCCCGCCTGTACCGACATTCTTCCGGCAACTTCCGACATAGGAATCAGCAAAGGAAGCGTATGGTGTTTCTCTACGGTTTCGTAGGCAAGACAAACCGCATCGGTGCGAATCATCGCTTCCGTTAATTCCTTATCGGCAGCAAGGTGAAAATAGGTGAACAGTAATTGATTGGGACGAATCAGATTGTATTCGACCGGAATGGGTTCTTTGACTTTCATAATCATGTCTGCCGTAGCATACACTTCTTCCGCTGTGGACAGTAGTTGTGCGCCGGCCTTCAGGTAGGCTTCGTCGCTAAAACCGCTGTTTATTCCCGCCTGTGTTTCAACATACACCGTATGGCCATGTTGTTTAAGAGTTTGAGCGCCACCGGGAGTCAACGAAACCCGGTTTTCATTGTTTTTGATTTCTTTTGGAATACCTATTTTCATAACTTTGTTATTTAAAAATATTATTTTTAAGTTTTAATTCCTGCAAAAGTTGGTGATATATCTCTACGTATGGTTTTTTGTATAAACCTGTGGATTCATCAATTAATATCGAATAGGTTTTTGAAGTGTAATACATATCTATAGCTTTATCTTCGGCTATATTCCATTCTGACATTAAGGATTCTATCATGGAATCATCATCCGTTTTAATCATCTTTTTATCAATAGGTTTTATAGCTTGTAACGAACGATGAGTACATAAGCAAATTTGATGAGTTGGATTGCGAAATTTCAATTCTTTCAAAAAATCGGATTTGGAAACAGCGTCATCCAAATAGTCATCAACACGTTTTGCAACATCATCATTAGCGACAGGTCCTTCTACAATATCGTAATCGTGAATAGGAACAGTGTTGTTTTGATTACGGTTTTCAACAATAAAATCTAACCATTCCTCTGTATAATTATTAAATCGGATAACATTAAAGTCCCAATTTTCAAAAGCGCTTTCAGCAAACTCAAATTCAGTAACAAATCCTTTATTATTATTTTTTCTGCCTCTACGTTCTGCCCAATACACCGCTTGTTCAAGAATTTTAGTAACATAAAAACCTTTACCGAAATCTCTGTACGACTTGCATTTGGAAAAATCAATTCTGTTTATTTTAACGTAGCTTCCGTGGTAAACCTTCATCTCCAGCCTCCATTTTCGTAACAAACATCGTGTATTTCTCTTACAGACCAAAAAGGATTATCTACATGCAAAGTCCACCAATAATCAAAAATGAACTTAACGCCGCCGTATTTTTTTAAGTATAAGTAGGCTTCCTGCCTGTTCATCTGATATTCATCTGCAAATTTAGGGATAATATAAGTAATAAATCGTATCCTATCGCGTGTATCGTTATCTATATTTTCATTTTCCATATTGACGCACTTTGCCGCAAAGTTAGTATTTCTTAATGAGAAATAAAAAAATTAATCTTTCTTTTTAGTTCGTCCGCTTTTCTTCAACGCCTGATCAAGTATATATACTATTTGCCCATTGACGCTGCGAAACTCGTCTGCCGCCCATTTTTCTAAAGCTTCCATCCGTTCGTTATCTATACGCAACACAAAATTTTTATTTTTGCTTTCTTTTTGCATTCAATTTATCTAAAAATTCCGTCATCTCTTCGGGCTTTTGGGTTCCGATAAATATTTTTTTATTGTTTATTAACGTTAGAATTTTATTGTTGTTCATTAGTGTTAACTGTAATCCCATGTTTCCGGATGTAGTAAATGATTTTTCTCTAAATCCATGATGAATACTCCATTGTCTATGTTTTCCTTTAAATTTTTTTTTAATGACAGAGGCATCCAGTATGTTATCCCAAGATGTAAATCCGAATTTAAGCTGAAAAGGAAACATTCGCTCGTAAACCCCATCTTCATTAATTACCGTATCTAATCGCAGATAGAAAAAGATTACAGTTAAAATCACCGTAAACACGATAAATACAATCGTAACAATGATAAGCATTGTATCAGACATCGGTTTATCCCCTACCGGTTTTCCTGTGACTAATTGAAAAATACAGAGTGAAATAAAAATTAAATTACCGGGAAACATAGCAAAGAGAATAATCCACCACCGGTTACAGCGTTGGCATTCTTGAAATTCAAGCTCTTCGTTCATAGTATTAATTGTACAGCGTTCCGGTATTTACTATCGGTTGAGGATTTTCGTCGCCACAAAGCACGACCAGCAAATTGGAAACCATCGCCGCTTTTTTATCGTTATCCAATTCAATGATTGATTCTTCCGACAGTTTATTTAAAGCTTGTTTAACCATTCCTACAGCGCCGTCCACTATTTTTTCGCGAGCGCTGATAATAGCTTCCGCTTGTTGACGGCGAAGCATTATGGCTGCAATTTCCGGCGCATAAGCCAGATAATTGACGCGAGCTTCTATGACTTCAATTCCGGCGATAGCCAAGCGTTCATTTAATTGCTTTTCCAGAATTTCATTGATTTCCTCACCTCCCGAACGTAAGGTCAGTTTTTCGTCTTCATTTTCCGAATGATCGTAAGCAAACATTCCCGCCACATAGCGTAGAGCTGCATCGCTTTGTACCTTAACGAAATCTTCGTACGATTTCATTTTTTCCTGAAGATTGTCGCCAATTCTCACACCTTGCGTCACAACGCTTGCTTTCGAAGTATTGTCGATATCGAAAGACGCTTTGTAAGTATCCACTACCCGCCAGACCAATACTTGTCCGATCATTACCGGATTTCCTTTTTTATCGTTCACCTTTATCGGCTGGGCGTCCAAATTCCGGGCTCGTAAAGTTAATTGTTTCTTTGCGTAGAACGGATTGACCCAAAAGAAACCATTGTCTTTGATTGTTCCTTTGTATTTTCCGAAAAAAACCATTACACGAGCCTCGTTCGGTTCAATTTGCATGAATCCAGCCCAGAAAATACAGTTTTTAATAAAGAATAATGCTAACAGAATTGAGCAAAAGATTGTTAATCCGGTTGACAAAGAAGCATTGACCAATCCTACGATAGCGCCGATGACAGCAAACAGAAACAGGATATTGAAAAGTAACATTGCAATACCAGAGAGTTTAACTCCGGTGAAAATTTCTTCATTTGTTTTCATGATGTGTATAACTGAATTTGATATTAAAATAATATCACAAAGGTAGTATATTTATTTGGGAAAATCTTTATTGCCATTATTTTTATTCTTATTGAATAAACTTATTTCATAAATAATTACTTTTTTCAAGCATGCTTATATATTCTTCTCTTGATAAAGGACAATTAATTAAATCAAAAAACTGTTCTCTTGAAAGTTTGCACTGAATGTACATTTGACGAATAAGATAATCGTCAATATCCTTTCCGTTATGGCTTGTTTTTGTTTTTAGAATAAATTTGCCATTATACCAAAACTCGAAAAAGTGATGATGGGTATCATTTTGAAAAAATCCTTTTTTTAATAAAGAACTTTCAACTTTTTTTGCTTTCAGCACCGGCATACTCTACATTCTTTACAATAAACTTCATAAATGATTTTGCCCGACACATTTCCTTACCTAATTGATCGTCATTTAATTGCATTAAACGGTCGTAAGTAAAAGAAAAATCTTCTTCAAATCCGGATATTGCTTCATCTATCGTTGAAGATACGGAAATAATATTTAAATCCTTTTGTTGAACGGTAATCATCTTGTCTTCATTCAAAACCTCGCATTGTAAAGGGTCTGTTAAACAGTAAATATTTTTACCGTAGACAATACTGTTAAAATTTAAATAAAATGTTGTCTTACTATTATTTACATTCGGGATGACAATTCTTTTGCGTTCTGCCTTTTTTGTTCCGGCATTGGGTTTACGTTGCCGCACATCTATAATATATTCGCCTGTTTCCATTTGTTGCTTTTAATTTGATTAAATAAATCGCATTTAAATAGCTTATAAGAAATACAATTCATTGATTTTGTGAGTTCTATCTGCGGAAAGAGGGGGATTCGAACCCCCGGTACAGTTTCCCGTACGACAGTTTAGCAAACTGTTGGTTTAAGCCACTCACCCATCTTTCCTAACATTATAAACCTTTATTTTGCGAATTGCGATGCAAAGATAAAAGAATCTTTTTGATTTCACAAAGATTTTGATTTCAATTTTATATTTTTGCATCGTCATAGGTAAATAATAAACATATAAAACGACGTGCTGTTATGTCGAAAAATAAAAACTCTTGGAAGAAAACCGTATTCGGAGCACTTGCCATTCTTATTATAATAGGAGTAATTATTGCCGGAAGTCTTTTTATAAAAATTGTTTCTCCGGCATTTAAGGAAGATAGAATCACTTATCTCTACATTGATGAAAAGAAAGATTACGAAGCAATTAAAGAGCAGTTGGAAACGCAATCTCCTATAAAAGATATCCGTCTGTTCGAAAAGTTGGCTTTGATAATGAAATACCCGCAAAATATTAAATCCGGCAAATACGAAATCAAACCGCAATTGAATTATTTGGAACTTATTCGGATGCTGCGAAATGGCAATCAAGTTCCTGTTCAGTTGACATTCAACAATATCCGGCTGAAAAAAGATTTTGCCGAAAGAATCGGGAGCCAAATGATGTTCGGACAGGAAGCGCTTCTGAACAAGCTGAATCAACCGGAAGCATGCCGGTCGTTGGGATTTGATACGACTACCATAATAAGTATGTTTATACCCAATACATACGAAATGTATTGGACGGTTCCCGTTAATCAGTTTCTTGAGCGCATGAAAAAAGAGTACGACCGCTTTTGGACACCCGAACGGTTAAGTAAAGCGAAAGATATTCCGTTGAGTCCGGTAGAAGTTTCAGTTTTAGCTTCGATTGTAGAGGAAGAAACAGCCGGCAAATCGGAATATCCTATTATTGCCGGATTATATATCAACCGTTTACGGAAAGGAATGCTTTTGCAAGCCGATCCAACCGTCAAATACGCAGTAGGTGATTTTGAGTTGCGACGTATTTTGCTCGCGCACCTTGAAGTGGATTCGCCTTACAATACGTATAAAAATCAGGGACTTCCGCCGGGACCGATCCGCATCCCTTCCATTGCAGGGATTGAGGCCGTATTAAATTATACGCACCATAATTATTTGTATATGGTTGCCAAGGAAGACTTTTCAGGCCGTCATAATTTTGCCGTTACGCTTTCGGAACATAATCAAAATGCCGCAAAATACCGAGAAGCGTTGAATCGGAATAATATTCGGTGAATAAGTAGCATTAGTAATCTGGATATAACATAATGTCAGTAGGGGAAGAGTAGGGGAAGAGTATACGAGGAGTAGGCGATGAACGGTTGAAGAGAAAATGCACAAAAAAAGCAAACAAGTTGAAAAAAACAGTAAAGTGAAATCGTTTATGCCAATTTGCTGTCTTTTTAATAATCCGGATTCTTTTCGTGATATTTATGAAGTCCGGCTAAACTTTTTCCTGTCAAAAAAGATATCCAAACATTGCAAAATAATTGTCGGTAGTAACCGTTATTTAAACGATAAAAAATTAACTTAATTCACTATAAACTTATGTTAAGAAACGGTTGGATATATTTGATTTTGTTTGTTTCCATTTTATGTTTATTGACAGCTTGCGCCACCCCGTGCGGTTGTTGAAAGAATAATGACTTTTTGATAAAAAGAGAGAGATTTTGTTTGAAAAATGAGAGAAAATTTGTAATTTTGCAGCTCAAAAGAAAAAAGGTTTCGATTCTCCCTTACACAAAAAGGATGATTTATTTTAATAACTATAAAACAATTTCAAAATGATTAAAGTAGGTATTAACGGCTTTGGCCGTATCGGACGCATGGTGTTCCGCGCCGCAGTTTACAATTTTTCTAAAGATATCGAAGTAGTTGGTATCAATGACCTTTTGGCTGCCGATTATTTGGCGTATATGCTAAAATATGATTCGGTTCATGGACGTTTCGAAGGAGAGGTTTCCGTTGAAGGTAATTTCTTAGTTGTGAATGGTAACAAGATTCGCTTAACCGCTGAAAAAGATCCAGCCAATCTGAAATGGAACGAAGTGGGCGCAGAGGTAGTTATTGAGTCAACAGGGCTTTTCCTGACGGACGAAACTGCCCGTAAACATCTCGAAGCAGGTGCAAAGAAAGTCCTCTTGTCGGCTCCCTCCAAAGATGCGACTCCCATGTTTGTTTATGGTGTCAATCATACTACGTATGCAGGCCAGGATATTATTTCTACCGCTTCTTGTACAACAAACTGTTTGGCTCCGATTGCCAAAGTATTGCATGAAAAATTCGGTATTGTTAAAGGATTAATGACAACAGTTCATGCCACAACCGCTACACAAAAAACCGTTGATGGTCCTTCTTCAAAAGACTGGCGCGGAGGGCGCGGTATTTTGGAAAACATCATCCCGTCTTCCACCGGAGCAGCAAAAGCCGTAGGCAAAGTACTTCCCGCGTTGAACGGAAAATTAACCGGCATGGCTTTTCGCGTTCCGACCTCCGATGTTTCGGTAGTCGATTTGACTGTTGTATTGGAAAAAGCAGCTACCAAAGATGAAATCAGCGCTGCTATGAAAGCTGCTTCCGAAGGCGAATTGAAAGGTGTTTTGGGATATACGGAAGATGCTGTGGTTTCTACCGATTTCCGCGGTTGCCCGATAACTTCCATTTACGATGCCGAAGCAGGAATTTCTTTGGACGGCAACTTTGCCAAAATAGTTTCCTGGTACGACAACGAATGGGGTTATTCAAACAAAATGCTTGAAATGGCTCGCGTAGTTGCGAAATAAAACATTTGCGTTTTAATTTTTGTTTAGGGGCTGTCTCAAAAGCCTATTTGACCGCAGATGACGCAAATAACACGGATAAATGCTGATATTTATATTCCTTATAATTAAGAGGCTGTATCATCTGTGAAAATCCGCGCTATCTGCGTTATCAGCGTTCTTTTGAGACAGCCTCTTTTTATTTCATTTATCGCAAATTACAAATATTATTTATATGCGTTACCTGTTTACACCTTTTACCATCTTCATCACCTCATCCACCATAATATAGGTATCTGCATCGAGAGCTCCTTGGGAGGAACGGGAAGTATCCATCGTCTTTCCCAGCCTGACAATCACCAAATTTTCGTCGGGAACGACAAGGATTCGCTGCCCGAGATGCCCCAACATTCCGTAAAATGCCGGATGATACGTTTCGTCAATCCAAATGGAATAACCGTATTTCTTCGGTTCGTCGGGACGAAAAGCATCGTAACAGGGCGTAATCATCCGTTCCACAAAAGCCGAATCCAGCAGTTGAACGCCGTTCCAATTTCCTTTCTGAAGCAACAGCTGTCCTAATTTAGCATAGTCGCGCACATTGCTGTAGATACAGCAAAATGATTTTTCGATTCCACCGCTCAACGACCAGAGCGCATCGCTTTCCATACCCAGCGGCTGCCAGAATTCTTCCGAAAGATATTGCGCTAACTCTTTTCCTGTAGCTCGTTTCAAAACAATAGCCAATAATTGGGTGTTAGCGGAAAGATACTTGAAATGTCCTCCGGGATGACTTGAAAAATGCCGAGTCAACAATTGCTTTTCAATATGATTGCCGTAATACGCTTCCGTGGTCATGTTGAACGGCGAATAATACGCTTCCGTCCAGTCGTATCCCGAACGCATGGACGACAAATCGCCGACGGTTGCCAAGCGACCTGAAGAATCCGGAAGAAATTCGGGTATAAAGTCGGTAATCTTCTGATCTAAACCTTTAATATAGCCTTGTTCTATGGCTTTGCCCAACAACATGGTAGTGATGCTTTTCGCCATGGAGAAAGAATTGGTCAGGCTGGAATCCGAATGGTCTTCCCAATATTCTTCATACAGCAATTTTCCGTCTTTAAATATACCAAAGCCAATGGTTTGAAAATCTTCCAACTCTTTCCGCAACGTATCCGTCAGCTGCAACCGGTTGTATTTTTCATGCAGCGCCCACGGTTGAGGCGTACCGGCTTTGACGACTGCATTGTCGAAACCTTTATAGTCATCAATATAGGCCGTATTATGACCTTTCAAATAGGTATTTTTCAGCGCATTGAAAATATAACCATTTCCGGAAACATAAATTCCAATAATACCCAATGCAAGGATAATGAGAATTATCCCTACAATTCTTGTGAAAATTTTGCCTGTTCGTTTCATACTATGGATTTTTTACAAAAGTAATACAAAAATCAGGAATTCACCTCTTCTGCAAATAATTTCGTTAAAGCATCGAATGATACAGATGCTCCGGCTCTTGGAGAAGTAGAATATAATAATACGATTTCATACGACTTATCGTTGATAATGACCAAAGTGCGAAGCGGCCTTTTTCCTTGTGGGATTTTGAATGGGATCCCATGCAAGAACAAGTAATCCGTAAACCAACCGATGGCGCTCGACTTGCCGGAACTGCTGGTAAAAATCAATTTCCGTACGGAAGGATTCTCTTTCAACAATTTGAAAATATCCATATATTCAACAATCTCCAAATTTTGGTCAAGAGAATTACCTGCACTCCTATGGATGACGTGTCCCATATCGGATACTCCTAATCTCAGATGATTCAACAGTTCTCTCCTTTCCTTTACGGCCTCTTCTCCGGAAATATAGAGCAAGGGACGACCGGCAATCCGGGCGATTATTTTCCAGAAATAATTGTTTTTGTTCGGATAAAAGAAATCGAACGACCAATTGCGCTGCGTAGGAGGAAACGTTCCGATTACTACGGTCTTAGCTCCGTCGGGGATATACCACTTCCAAGGGTGAATTTCTTCTTGCATACCAATAGCTTTTTGTTCGCCAAAGATAATAAAAAATTTTGTCATATTCCTACCCCTAAATCCCCTAAAGGGGACTTTGCCGTAGTATATTCAATATCACTGCACAGCTCCCCCTTTAGGGGGCGGGGGGTGCAATATTTCCATTATCCAATCGTTAAATAATTATGCAAAAACAAATCAAAATAATTTTGCGAATATTTCTATTGGAAATCGCTTGTCTGTACTGTACTTGCTGTTCGGGAAATAAAACGAACGAAGGGCAGCCGGAATTTCCAATTATCCGCTTCGACACGGATTTATACCAATATTTGACTCAAAATGCTTCAGATAGCGCTTTGCAAAACGATAAGGATTTTCTGGATGTTTTAGGCGCAGGCATTCTGGATATGGGGAAATCCGATTCAACCGGCTTTTATTCCCGATTAAAAAGTTATTTTTCCGATTCGACATTGATGCGTATATATAAGGACGAACAGGAAAAATTTTCCGATTTGACGGAAATAAATGAAGAATTGTCGCATGGATTGCATCTTCTTCTGCAACAATTTTCGCAAATCAAACCGCCGAAAGTATATATGCACGTTTCGGGCTTCAGCCGGAATGTGGTGGTTACCGATGATATTTTATCCCTATCGGCAGATAAATATTTAGGTTCGGACTATCCGCTTTATCAGAATTATTTCTATGATTATCAGCGACAATTGATGAGTCCCGACCGAGTAGTCCCCGATTATTTGTTGGGGTTTATGATGGCAAACTTGCCGTTTAAAGGCGATGAAGATATTTTATTAGATCGGATGTTGTACGAAGGCAAATTACGCTATTTTCTTTCGCAGCTTTTGCCGAACCGGCAAGCATGGGAACACGTTGGTTACAACAAAGAACAATATGAATGGTGCAGCCAACACGAATCCCTGATTTGGAAGACGATTCTGGAAAATCACCATTTATTTACCGCCGATTATTTTACTACCGCTCAATATATCAAAGAAGCTCCCAATACAGCTACACTGCCGGTCGAGTCTCCGGGAAGAGCAGGCATTTGGCTGGGTTATCAAATTATTTCCGCTTACATGAAACAAAAACCTCATACCGGTTGGCAGGAATTAATGGAAAACACTGATTATCAGGAAATATTAAAACAATCGAAGTACAAGCCGTAGTTCTATTTGGCTAATTGTTAAGTGGAATCAACCACCATAGTAACCCCGTCGATTTTGAAAAAATACTGATAAGCGCTATCTAAAAATACTTAATTTTACCTAAATCTTTTTAAATTAGCAATAATGTCAGACAATGACCCAAGATATATATCATACCGACGACAGTCGTTAATTTATATTTTATCTAAATAAGATACTATGTATTGCAAAGTACTTTTTTTATTCTACCTTTGCAACAAAAATAAGCTGATGATAAAATTAGAGCAAATTAACAAAACATATCATAACGGCGCTCCGCTTCATGTGTTGAAAGGCATCGACCTTGAGATTCAAAAAGGAGAAATGGTATCCATCATGGGCGCTTCAGGATCGGGAAAATCCACCCTGCTGAATCTCATGGGTATCTTGGATACCTACGATACCGGCAATTACTACCTGAATAACCTGTTGATTAAAAACCTGAGCGAATCGAAAGCCGCCGAACTGCGCAACAAGATGATCGGTTTTGTTTTCCAGTCGTTTAATTTAATCGGATTCAAAAATGCCATGGAAAATGTGGCGCTTCCTTTATATTATCAAGGAGTTCGACGTAAGAAGCGAAACCAGATTGCTCTGGAATACTTAGACCGGTTCGGCTTGAAAGAATGGGCAACGCACTTACCGAACGAAATGTCGGGCGGGCAAAAACAACGGGTAGCTATCGCCCGCGCTTTGATTGCCAAACCGCAGATTATTCTGGCTGATGAACCGACCGGAGCGCTCGATAGCAAAACTTCGCTGGAAATGATTCAAATTCTCAGGGAAGTGAACAGGGAAGGTATGACCATGGTTATTGTTACGCACGAACAAAGTATAGCCGACGCGACGGATAAAATTATCCGGCTGAAAGATGGTATTATTGAACAGGAAATTGTTTTGTCTCAAAATTAAACAGATTGACTGATGCTATTCGATATCGACAATTGGGCTGAAATATTCAGCGTCATTCAAAAAAATAAACTGCGCACTTTTCTGACGGGATTTTCCATATCTTGGGGTATTTTCATGTTCTGCATCCTGCTCGCTTCCGGAAACGGGTTACGAAACGGCGTGACATCGAACTTTTCCGGCCAGGCAATGAACAGTATCGAATTATGGGCGCGCAGTACATCCAAACCCTATAAAGGTTTTCCCGATCAGCGAAATATCAGCTTTAACCCTAACGATTTGGACTTAATAAAAAATCAACTGCCGGAGACGGAGCATGTCTCCGGAACAAGTTACAATAATCTTACCGTTAACTACAATACGTACAGTACGAGTGCTATGCTCGTCGGGGTAAATTCCGATTATTTAAAAATCGAAGGATTGAAAATCAAAAAGGGTGGCGGAAGATTCATCAGTGAAGCGGATATGAGAGAAACACGGAAAGTAGCCGTCATCAATTCCCGGCTTCAAAAAGTCTTATTTCAAAATGCGGATCCTATCGGCAAATATATGATGGCTGGAGGATTGGGTTATAAGGTGATTGGTATTTTTGAGACCGACTTTGATGAACGGGACGATGCCATGGCTTATGTTCCCTTTACGACATCCCAACTGTTGTATAATAAAAATTGGAACGTCGGAAATATTTCTTTGACGGCCAACGGCTTGAATACATTGGAAAAAAACGATGAATTTCAGAAACGCCTGAGAGCTAAGCTTGCCGCTCTGCACGTCTTTGACCCTGAAGACGAACGCGCCATAGGCATGTGGGCTCGGGTGGAAGGATACTTGAGAACCATGGGTATTTTCAACGGGATTTCGCTTTTTATTTGGATTATCGGGTCGGGAACCTTGATCGCCGGTGTGATCAGTGTCAGTAACATTATGTTAATCACCGTTAGAGAACGAACGCGGGAATTCGGTATTCGCAAAGCGCTTGGCGCTAAACCATCCTCTATCTTGGGAAATATTTTGCTGGAATCGGCTTTAATTACGTCGATATTCGGATATTTCGGCATGTTTCTCGGCGTGGGATTAGGGGAACTGGTTAATACCGCTTTGGAAAACGCCGCGGCGTCGCAAATGTCGCATGTATTTAAAAATCCTACTGTTGATGTTGGAATTGCCGTTGGAGCCATGTGCATATTAATTGTTTCAGGAATAATTGCCGGTTACTACCCTGCATTGAAAGCAGTTAGAATATCTGCTGTTGAAGCGATGCGAGAAAATTAAAAAGGATTGTATGTTTGATTTGGATCGATTTCAGGAAATATGGGTGACCATCACCCGAAATAAAGTTCGGAGTTTTCTCACCGGATTCGGTGTGTTTTGGGGAATATTCATGTTGATCATCATGTTGGGCGCCGGTACCGGATTGCAACACGGCATGCTGGATCGATTGGAAGGATTTGCCACCAACTCCTGCTTTTTTTGGGCAGGCGTCACCAACGAGCCTTATCAAGGTTTTCAGAAAGGACGACAATGGAACATGCGCAACAAAGATTTGGATATTCTTACGCAGTCGGTTCCGGAATTGGATTGTTTATCGCCCATGCTCTTTGGCGGAAACACGGCAAACAACATCGTATACAAAGATAATTACAGCACTTCCCAGATCAAAGGCGTTTATTCCACTTATAACAGAATTGAAAGACAGACAATTGCATACGGCCGGTTTATCAACGATATCGATAACCTGGAAGGGAGGAAAATCTGTGTCATCGGAACCAAAGTCTATGAAGAATTATTTCCAACGAAAGAAAACCCCATCGGCTGCTATGTACGAATATGGGGCATTTATTTTCAGGTAGTCGGCGTCGTTTCCGGTGTGTCGGACATCAGTCTAAACGGTCGGTCGGCCGAATCGGTCTTTCTTCCGTTCAAAACATTACAAAAACTGATTAATCAGGGCGACATCATCCATTTTCTTGCCGCCACCGCCAAACCGAATGTGCCGGTAAGTAAGATGGAAACAAAAATGAAGGAAATACTCCGGTTAAACAATCATATTTCTCCCACCGACGAACAAGCGGTAGGAAGCATAAACTTAGAAAGTCAATTCAATATTTTCAAATATTTGTTTTTAGGAATTGACATTGTTATTTGGATTGTCGGATCGGGAACATTAATAGCCGGCATTATCGGCGTCAGTAATATTATGGTAGTGACCGTCAAAGAACGTACCAAAGAAATCGGCATCCGGCGGGCCTTGGGCGCCAAGCCCCGAACGATCATCGGACAAATTATGTGGGAGAGTTTGGTGTTGACGGCCATCTCCGGAATTTTGGGATTATGCTTTGGGGTTTTGTGTTTATACTTGGCCGATACCTATTGGTTGCAGAATGCCGAAAATGTCTTTCTATCCAATCCGATCGTCTCATTTACAACCGCTGTCGTATCGACCATCATCCTGTTGATTTTTGGACTGCTTGCCGGTTCCATTCCGGCGGCGAGAGCGATGCAGATCAAGGCGATTGATGCGATTCAGGAAGAGTGACGAGTGACGGGTGAAATGTAAATAAATATAAAAAATATATGAAAAAAGCAGGTAGAATTATTTTGTTTGTCTTCTTAGGACTTATTGTCCTTGCCACATTTAGCTTTCTTTGGAACAAATCGCATCCTAAAGATACGGTCTATGAAATTTTGTCGCCAACGATCGGAACGATTGAAAATAAGACAGTCGCCACAGGCAAAATTGAACCTCGCGACGAAATACTTATCAAACCCCAGATATCCGGTATTGTTTCGGAAGTGTACAAAGAAGCCGGTCAGATGATTCGTGAGGGCGATGTGATTGCTACCGTGAAAGTAATACCCGAAATGGGGCAGCTCAACGCAGCCGAATCACGCGTGAACGTGGCTAATATTAACTTGCAACAGATAGAAGCCGTGTACGACCGTCAATCGCAACTCTACAAAAAAGGCGTTATCGCCAAAGAAGAATTCGACGCTTCACAGGCTGATTACAACAAAGCCGTTGAAGAAAAAAACAATGCTAAAGACGCTTTAGATATTGTGCGGGAAGGTGTTTCGAAGAAATACGCCCAGTTGAGCAACACCCAGATTCGTTCAACCATAACGGGAATGATCCTGGATGTGCCCATCAAAGCCGGAAACTCCGTCATTCAGGCCAACACGTTCAACGATGGTACCACCATCGCTTCGGTTGCTAACATGAACAATTTGATTTTCAGAGGAAATATTGATGAAACGGAAGTGGGAAAATTAAAGGAAGGCACCCCTATTGCATTAACGGTGGGAGCCATTAACAGTCAAAAGTTTGATGCAACCCTGGAGTATATCTCACCGAAAGGACAGGAACAAAACGGAGCCGTATTGTTCGAAATCAAAGCGGCAATAAAAGTACCCGATTCGGTGTTCATCCGCGCCGGATACAGCGCCAATGCCGAAATTGTCAAAAGTAGAGCTACCGATGTATTAACCATTCCCGAAAGTTCCATTGAATTCAGCAATGACTCTGCGTATGTTTACATGGTCAAACAGGAAAAGCCGAAGCAATTGTACGACAAACACCTGATCAAAGTCGGACTTTCCGATGGCATCAAAGTGGAAGTGAAGGAAGGCTTAACCGCTGAAGACAAAATCAGGGGAAATGCCGTTGAGGATAAAAAGAAAAGTGATGATCAAAAGAAATAAACGAAAAATGATGAAAACGAAACAAATAAAGGGTTTGTTTATCCTTCTTTTTCTTTGCGTTTGCACACTGCTTTCTGCGCAAAGCAAACCTTGGAGCCTGGAAGAGTGCATCCGGTATGCCATTGAACACAATATCTCGATCAAACAATTGGTTATTCAGAAAAATGTAGCCGAAGTGAATGTGAATACTGCCCAAATGAGCCGGTTGCCGGATTTGAACGCCAGCGGAGGACAGAATTGGAATTTTGGGAGAACGCAAATTGAAAGCGGGTTGTATGAAAACCTGAAACAATCCAATTCGAGTTTATCTGTCGGCAGTTCCGTTCCTCTTTTTACGGGCTTCCGGATTCCAAATGAAATTGCGAAGAGTAAATTGGATTTAGCGACTTCCGTACAAAATCTGGAAAAAGCGAAAGAAGATTTGGCTTTGAATGTAGCCTCGCTATTTTTACAGGTATTATATAGTAAGGAACTTCTGAAAATTAATCAGGAACAGCTGGCTTTAAGTCAATCGCAAATTGAACGCACCCACGCTTTAGTCGATGCCGGAAAAGTGCCTTTATCGCAGTTATATGATATTGAAGCGCAAGCTGCTAACGACAAAGTATCGGTGGTACAATCGCAAACCGACCTCCGCTCGGCAATGCTGGATTTGACACAGAACCTCGAATTGCAACTGAATGATGATTTCGACATTGTAGCTCCGACGTTCGACAATGGGATAACCGACTATACGGGTAGCGTTCAACCCACACAAACCGTTTTTGATAATGCCGTACAAATCAAACCTGAAATCAAGGCGCAGGAACTGCAGGTGCAAAGCGCTGAAAAATCATTAGCCATCGCACGATCCGGCTATTTTCCGACTTTAAGCTTGAGTATGGGCATTGGTACCGATTATTTTTATTCCTATAATAAGGATTTTACCAACAGCTCGTTTGCGAGTCAAATAAAGAACAACATGAGCGAATCCATCGGATTGAATCTGAGTATCCCTATATTCAACCGTTTTTCGGTAAGAAACCAGGTGCGTAGCGCCCGGTTCAATATCGAAAACCAGCAGTTAGCCTTGGAGAATGCCAAAAAAACGCTGTATAAAGAAATAGAAACCGCCTATTTGAACGCTGTTTCATCGCAAGAAAAATACAAGGCGGCACAGGAAGCCATTAAATCGACCTCCGAATCGTTTAATTATGCCAAAGAACGGTATGAAACCGGTAAATCTACCGTCTTTGAGTTTAATGACGCTCGCAGCAAGTTTATGCAAAGCCAGTCGCAAGGAATTCAGGCAAAGTACGATTACATTTTCCGTACCAAAATTTTGGATTTTTACAACGGAATACCTATCAAGTTATAGAAAAAATGGCAAGCTCATAGCGGGTTGAACTCCGGAGTTTCTCCGGGAGGAGGGCGGAGTTTTGCTTGCACGGGGATTTTCGGACACAAGAATAGTAATTTTCGGGCACAATTAACACATCCTATCGGCGTTGCCTTCGGCTGCGTTGAGTTAAAAGCAAGCCGTCCCATTCGAGGTTATCTCAACTATTTTCACTATCTTTGTACGTTTTTTATCAATCCCGTATTTGCATGGAAACAGAAATTATTCAGTGCGATTATTCCCTGCCGGAACATCGCCAAGCAGTTATCTCTTTGATAGCCGCCTATATTCAAGATGAAATGGGAGGCGGCCCCCCTTTGTCGCCACAAGAGGAAGCCGACTTGATCGAAGGGTTGAAAAACAATCCGAAAGCCATGATGCTGCTGGCAAAGACCGAGGGTGTTTTTTCCGGCTTGTTGACTGCGTTCGAGAACTTCTCTACCTTTACGGCACGTCCCATGATCAATATTCACGATGTAATGGTTTTGAAAGAATACCGGAAAAAAGGCATCGGCCGCCTCTTGATGAACGCATTGATCGAAGAAGCCCGAAAACGGAATTGCAGCCGCGTCACCTTGGAAGTGCGAAAAGACAACCTGCCGGCGCAGAATCTATATCGCGATCTGGACTTTCATGAGCCGGAGCCCGGCATGTTTTACTGGAGGAAATATCTACATTGACGGCCGGGCTATGTCTGTCTACCTGCAAGTATCTTCCCTGACCAAATCGTTTGGCGACCGGGTGCTGTTCGCCGATATTTCGTTCGGAATCGCGGAAGGACAGCGCATCGGACTGATTGCTAAAAACGGTACGGGAAAAACCACCTTACTCAATATCATTGCGGGAATGGAAGATGCCGATTCGGGAGAAATCATTTTCCGCCGCGATCTACGAACCGGCTATCTTGCGCAGAATCCAAAAATTCCCAACGGATTGACGGTATTGCAGGCATGCATTCCTTCCGAAAATCCAGACATCGAGCTGAAAGCCAAGCAAATCCTTTCGCGGTTGAAAGTTAATGATGTGAATCGTTGCGTAGATGAACTGTCGGGTGGACAGCAGAAGCGGGTGGCATTGACCCGTGTACTGCTGGACGAACCCGATTTTTTGATGCTCGACGAGCCGACCAACCACTTGGATATGGAAATGGTGGAATGGCTGGAAGATTACCTGAGCCGCTCGCGAACAACGCTTTTGATGGTTACGCACGACCGTTATTTTCTGGATCGTGTGTGTGCGGAAATCATCGAGATAGATAACCGGCAACTGTATCCCTACAAAGGAAATTATAGTTATTATCTGGAAAAACGGCAGGAACGCATCGAAGCTCAAAATTCGGAGCTGGAGCGTGCGAACAATTTATTTCGTAAGGAGCTGGATTGGATGCGCAGGCAACCGCAGGCGCGGGCTACCAAAGCCAAAGCCCGGATCGATGCCTTTTACGATTTGGAAAAGACGGTCAAACAAAACCGGAATTCCGGCGAGATGAAGCTGGCTTCCCGGCCGGCTTACATCGGGAAAAAAATCTTTGAAGCCCGTTGCATCTCCAAGCGATTCGGAGATATTCGGATTGCGGATGATTTCAATTATGTCTTTGCGCGCTACGAAAAATTAGGCATTGTCGGTAACAACGGAACGGGAAAAACCACATTCATCCGGATGCTGATGGGAGAAGTAGCACCCGACGCCGGGTCGTTCGACATCGGCGAGACCATCCAATTCGGTTATTACTCACAGTCGGGCATGTACTTCGACGAAGAAATGAAAGTGATCGATACGATCCGTGCCATTGCAGAAATCGTCGATTTGGGAGGTGGAAACAAAGTAACGGCTTCGCAGTTCCTTCAGCATTTTCTTTTCCCTCCCGATAAACAACAGGATTTTGTGCATAAACTCAGTGGTGGCGAAAAGCAACGATTGTATCTCTGTACGGTTTTATCTAAAAATCCCAATTTTTTGATCTTGGACGAGCCAACCAATGATTTGGATATCATTACCCTGAATATCCTGGAAGAATATCTGTCGGCCTTCAAAGGGTGTGTGATTGTGGTTTCACACGACCGGTATTTTATGGACAAGATAGTCGATCACCTGTTGGTCTTCAAAGGACAGGGGGAGATAAAGGATTTCCCTGGAAACTACACGCAATACAGGGAATGGAACGCTCAACAGGAAAAAAATGATTCGGAAGCTTTGAAGCCCCTGAAATCTTCAAAACCATTAAAGTCCCTTTCTGAAAAAACGCAACAAACTAAGCTATCGTTCAAAGAAAAGCGCGAACTGGAGCTGCTGGAGCAGGAGATTCCCGCACTGGAAACCGAACAGTCCCTCCTGGAAGCCGAGCTTTCAAGCGGAACGTTATCTTCCGGCGACTTACAGGCTAAATCGCAACGCATCGGACAGATTATTGCAATCTTGGACGAAAAAACGGAACGATGGATGGAGTTATCGGAAAAAATGTGAACTATGTCATTGCGGGCTACAAAAAAACAACGCACTCCCTAAATGATTCCCACGCGAAATCTTTTGCCGTTCCGTTTTTTCATCGTACTTTTGCTAATAATTATTACAAGAAACAGCAATGAACCCGGGAAAAAGTAAAAAGCAATATCCGGATCATGAATCCGGTGAATTGGAAGAATCCGCAATGAGAGCGGCAGAGCCAACAGTTGTGTATGGCGGTCAAGGACATTCATACGCCGATTATTTGACCTGGACGGACGATACCATGCGGGAAATAATTGACGGAATCGCTTATACATTTTCAGCGCCGTTTCGTAACCATGCACGTGCAATTTCAATTTTTTTTGGAAAAGCATGGTCACACATTCATAGGAAAAAAGGGAAATGTGAAATCTATACGGCTCCATTCGATGTTCGATTACCAACAAACGGAGAAACCGACGATGACAAGATTTACAATGTGGTTCAACCGGATATTTGCGTAGTTTGCGATCCTTCCAAATTGGACGAGCGAGGTTGTATCGGCGCCCCTGATTTAGTTGTGGAAGTGTTTTCACCAAGCACCGGAAAGCGGGATATGAATGAAAAGTTCTTCCTCTATGAAAAGGCGGGAGTCGGCGAGTATTGGATTGTTTACCCTAACGATAAAGCCGTAACCGTATTTCTTCTAAAAGGCGGCAAGTTTAATAATGGAACTACCTACGAGTTGATTAACGGAGCAAAAAAAGTTCCTGTGAAAACCTTGAAAGGATTGGTTATCGATTTGGAAGAACTCTTTGAAGATTGAATAAACCAAGTCTCAAGTCTCAAGTCTTGTGTCTCATGTCTTGTGTCTAACCTACCTTTTCCCTTTCTGTTTTTGCTGCTCTTTCAGCATCGCTTGTTGTTTGCGTTGCGCTTCTTCCAAGCGGGCCATAAACCCTCCGGATTTCTTCTTGGGAGGGTTCTTTTTGTTGGCTTCCAATTTGGCCAATAACGCTTCTTCGTTTAAGAAATAGCGGAAAAGGATGGTTTGAATAACGGTTATTAACGTAGAAATGAAATAATAATAATTCAAACCGGCCGGATACGAATTCAGGAAGACCAACATGAAAACAGGCATGATATACATCATCGTTTTCATGCCCGGCATCTGCTCCTGGCCGGTATTCGTCTGTTCCATATTGTATTTCGTATAGATAATATTGACAATCGTCATCAACACGCAGAAGAGGCTGATATGATTTCCAAAAAATTGGGTGACAAACGGAATCGTCGTGTCCCACTTAACGACCGCATCGTAAGTGGATAAATCGGGCGCCCAGAGAAAACTTTGATGCCTCAGCTCAATAGCAGAAGGGAAAAACATGAAGAGCGCCAACAGGAAAGGCATTTGCAAAAGCATGGGCAAACAGCCGCTCATGGGATTAATACCCACTTGACGGTACAATTCCATGGTTTTTTGCTGCCGGGTCATCGCATTTTCCTGCCCGGGATATTTCGAGGTGATGGCTTCGATTTGCGGCTTCATTACCCGCATCTTTGCCGACGACATGAACGACCGGTAAACCAGTGGGAATAAGCCGATCTTAATGATGACGGTCAGGAGCAGAATAGCTAAACCAATACTCGATATCCACGAAGTCAACCAATCGAAAATCGGGATAATAATCCATTTATTGATGTACCGGAACAAGCTCCATCCCAGCGGCACTAATTTTTCCAGCTGAAGATCCTGGCCTGCAAATTTGGTCTTATCGTATCGTTTCAGCAAATTGTAATCATTCGGGCCGAAATAGAAATTCATGCTGATGGGCTTCTGCAATTTCGGATCAAAATCGACACTGGTAGTGGTAGCATAACTTTTTAGATATACTTCATCCTGCAAATACAGCGATTCGATTTGACTGGAAGTAAAACCTTCCTGAGAAATAAGCACCGACGAGAAGAATTGGTCTTTGTATCCGATCCATTTCAATTTATTGGTAATGGTTTTCGAATCGCTCTTGGCATTATTCAACTGTTCGACATCGTCGCTATAATATTTGTAAGTCAAACGGGTATATTGTTCTTCGTATTTTCTTCCCTGTTCCAGTTGGCGCATTTTTTGCGTCCAGGTAATATCCAGCGAATTTGTTTCGTGGGCAAGGTAATTCTGTATATTATGAGGGACAATGACAAAATCAACCATATAGTCGTCGGGATGCAGACGATAAACAAAATCAATACCGGCGTCGTCTCCCGCTTTCAGATGCAGGGTAGTCTCCAACGGGCTGGTATTCGTTGCCTCAAAAAATAAGTCACCGGTGTTGATAACCCGGTTGTTATTGGTTACTAAAGTAAGCGAAAAGCGGGCTTCATCGCCTTGAAACAAAATCAGCGGATTTTTCTTATAATCGGAATAATTCTTCAATTGAACCGAAAAGATTCGGCCTCCTTTGGTAGAGATTTTCATTATCAGGAAGTCGTTTTCGAGTGTGATAAAATCTTCGGTACCCTGCGCCGCAACGGCAAAATCTCCGAATTTAGCAGCCAAACGTGTTTGGCTATCCAGCGAATCGGACGCTGTTGCCTGCCCTTCACCTTTCTGTTGGTCAATGACTGCCTGCTGTTCTTCTGTCTGTGATTGCGTGAGGGTTGCTATTGAATCCTGATACCGCCGCTGTGCCTCTATCTGTTCCTGCGAGGGGCGGCTAAAATAAAAGAACCCAATGAAAACCAGAATGATCAGAATAAAACCGATGATAGTATTTTTGTCCATAACTTATTTTGTAGCTGCTTCAATAAAACTCATAAACAACGGGTTGGGTTTAACTACGGTGGAATTGTATTCCGGATGATACTGTACGCCAAGATACCATTTTAGCGCTGGAACTTCCACCACTTCGACTAAATCGGTTTCGGGATTGATGCCTGTGAATTTCATCCCCTTAGCTTCCAATGCTGTTTTGTATTCGTTATTAAACTCGTACCGGTGTCGATGCCGTTCACGAATAAGCTCGCTTTGGTAAGCGCGGTATGCAATTGAATCTTTTTCAAGGCGGCAGTCGTAAGCGCCCAGCCGCATGGAAGCGCCCATTAAGGTCAGATTTTTCTGCTCTTCCATCAAATCAATGACTTTGTCGCCGGCTTCCGTATCCATTTCCGTCGAATGGGCATTCGGCAATTTTAAAATGTTGCGGGCATATTCAATTACCATGCATTGCATACCTAAACAAATGCCAAAGGTGGGTTTATCGTGCTCGCGCGCATACTTGAGCGCAACGAATTTGCCTTCGATGCCTCTCTGACCGAATCCCGGAGCAATGACTATTCCATCCATACCGCTCAAGTATTCGCTTACATTTTCTTCATTCAATTTTTCGGAATGAATAAGTCGCAGATCCAATTTTCGGCGATGGTAAGTGGCCGCTTGCAACAACGATTCCATAATGGATTTATAGGCATCGGGCAATTCCACGTATTTCCCTACCAGCCCGATAGAAACTGTTTTCCGGGCAGTCTTCATGTTATTTAGAAACCCTTTCCATTGCTTCAAATCTAATTTTTTTTCTCCTTTTACCCCCATTTTCCGGAGAACGATTTTGTCCATTTTTTGTCGCGCCAAGACAATGGGTACTTCGTAAATACTTGGCACATCGTACGACTGAATCACTGCACTTTCGTCCACGTTGCAAAACAATGCCACCTTGTGCCGGATGTTGTCGGATAATTCTTTTTCGGTTCGAAGCACCAGAATCTGAGGTTGAATTCCCTGCTCTTGAAGCGTTTTAACGGAATGTTGCGTAGGTTTGGTCTTCACTTCTTTAGCGGCTGCAATATAAGGAACGTAGGTAAGATGCACGCACAGGCAGTTTTTTCCCAATTCCCAACGCAATTGACGGACGCTTTCTATATAAGGTAACGATTCAATATCGCCGACGGTTCCTCCGATTTCGGTAATAACAAAATCGTATTCGCCGGAATCGCTCAAATGCATAATGTTTCGTTTGATTTCATCGGTAATATGCGGAACGACCTGTACGGTTCTTCCGAGGAAATCGCCTTTCCGTTCCTTGTCGATCACGTTCAAATAGATCCGTCCCGTAGTAAAATTATTTGCTTTGGTGGTAGGGATATTGAGAAAACGTTCATAGTGTCCCAAATCCAGATCGGCTTCGTGCCCGTCGATAGTAACGTAACACTCTCCATGCTCATAAGGGTTCAACGTTCCAGGATCGATATTAATATAAGGATCAAATTTCTGAATGGTTACGCGGTACCCTCTTGCCTGAAGAAGTTTACCTAACGACGCAGAGACAATTCCTTTTCCAAGAGAAGAAACCACGCCGCCTGTAACAAAAATAAATTTAGTTTCCGACACAATAGTGATTTTTGCTTTTAAGCCAACAAAGGTACAATAAAAATATGAATTATGAACAAGCTTCGACGTAGATAATGAAGAATTTGGTGAAAGAATTTTTTGATGCATGCGAGGCTGTATCAAAAGGTAAAGGTAAAAGCAAACCGGATTCCTCCTTTGGAGATTCCGGGATTTTCCAAATACGAAAGCCTTCTGACATAGTAAATACGAAGAATTTTGAAGATATTTTCCACGCCAACGCTTGCTTCCATGTAAGGCATATCCGTCATCTTCCCTGTTCCTTCGGGAAATTGAAACAAAGCGGAATTTTGAGAGGGATCGTTCTTGTCGGACAATCTGCCATAAATTCCGCTAAATCCTGCCACTTCCCGAAGTTTCAACCGGCGTAACAAAGGAATCCGGTTAAACAACACTCCATTGAAATGGAATTGTAAATCCAATGAAGCATATTCGTCATTCACAAACTCCAACACATTCATCAAACTGAACGACTCCGGTTGCATAAAATAGGAAGGATTGGCATTCGGAATCATCAATAAAGGAAATGGAAGTTCACCTCCTATTTTCCCTGCTTTTCCTACGATATCCACATCGCCGTAGGCAGAAAACCAAAACCGTTTTTCTACGGAAAATTCCAGCGCATGATAGGCGTATTCACCTTTCAAATAGCCTTTGATTCCAGCCGTATAACTCAATCCGAAAACAGGATGATTCCTGTAGAAAGCAAAGCGGCTTGACCGATTCTGAAAAATATCTTCATTCCGGGCATATCGCAAATGAATACCAACAGCCGAACTTGTATAATCTTTGACGTTCAAATTATTTCCTGCATCGTCTCTGATTAAAAATTGCAGGCTTCCTGCCGCCTGTTCATTTTGAACATTCGTCCATATTTTGAAAGAAAAGCCTCCGGCGCTTTCATATTCATACCAGGCGAGCGCTTGGCGGCGATACGTCATGTTATTGCTATTGCCGCGCCTCATGGAAAGCAGTACATTATCTTTATCAACATACGAATACATGGTACCCGGCGTATTGACGTCGTAACTGTAAGCCAATGCGAGGTTATTCTTTCTATACTCATTTTCGTGGTATTTCTTTTTGTTGAAAGAGTAGGTAAACGTCGATGCGTACTTGAATATCCTGTCTCTTGTCCCATAAGCTGCATATCCATTCCAGAATACATGCGGATTCAAATGGGCTGTCGTCATTCCTCCCAAACGGAAACGGGCGCCTTCCAACGGATTTCCGCTGACAAACGAACTGACCGGGCCTATATCAAAGACACTTGCATGCTGGGGTGCATTCGTTTTGCAATAATTGTTAACCAATACCTTCAACACTTGCATGAACCCGTTGAAAAAAGGAACCTGCATCATCCTGTCCAACAATTTGCCCACATCCTGCTCGTTCTTTTGCAAAGGAACCGTCCGGTAGGTATTCCATACGGAATCCGGTTGCGTAAACGCTCCTTCCCGCTCTGCGGTAGTACCTTCCGATTTGAATATTGAATCGGGAACCGGATCTATCCGATAATTCGAATAGTTCACGTTTTTTTTCGCATATACGCCTAAAGCATGTTTATACGCTTCAAAGTTAGCAATGATTGATTCTTCCGATTTTGCCCAAAGACCGGAAGGCTGTAATTCAAATTCCTGTGAAACACGCATTTGTTTGATGAAGTTCACCGTATTGTTTATGGGTATATTCAATTCGATCTTTTTAACAGCCCACGAATGATCCGGAAGAATCCACATTCTTCCCGTAAACCCGAAATCCTGTACATTGTAAGGGGCAAAGTCCAGCATAATGCACCGGTCGTTTTTATAATCAATCGTATCCAGAATATAATATTTGTAAAAATGAGTGGCCAAAGAAGAAGAAAGCGGGCTCACAAAATGCTTCATTACTATTTCCAAATCGTTGTCGAAAATATGGATTTCCGTGAAAAAAGCTTTGGAATAAATAGCATCCAAGCTTTCAACTTCCAATAAATGATCAAGTCCTTCACGCTTTGCAGCTTTGACAATGGTTTGGCTGTTTTCCTGATCGCGATATTCATCCGAAGCGGTTTCTTTGATAGAAAACGTAAGGATGGCTGTACTATCGAGTTCGGAAGTTGACAGATGTTCGGGAAGAAACTTGAATAGTTTGAACAAGCCTTTGGTTTCGAATGCTTTGTCGATATTGCTGAACGACAGGGTGAATTTTTCATATTGTTGAAATTGCCACGACCGGCTATTTTCCAGCCTGTCTTTGTTTTTGTTGGCAATCACTTTCTCGATTAACTCGATGGCAGGATTATTTTTCTTCGAATATTTTTCTTTTTTAGGTTTTACGACAACCTCCGATAATTGATAACTTCGAATGGAATCACGGACAACTACAGCGGTTTTTGTTACAGGATTGGAGGCAAAAGAGGATTGAAAACCGTAAAAAAATAAGAAAAACATACAGCAAGCAAGCGCATTCTTCTTATACCTTGCACTCCTGTTTTTCAAAGCGTTCATTTTTAACTTAGTGGACTTTTATTTACCGGATTAGCATAAATACCCAAATAAATGGAACGAATGATGTCTTTATCGCCGGCCACCTGATCCATCACCTGATAAAACCGTTGCATGAACTGTTCTTTCTCTTCCGGCGTATAATGAGCGGCATACTCATTGGTTCCCGAACGGATATCGTGAGCTATATAATTTGTATTCCACAATTTATAGTTTTCATAAATTCGCCGGTCAATCAAATTCGCCATATTTTTATAAAACCGGTTGGGCGATTCATTGGCAAAATCCGTATATTCTTCTTTTTCGAGCGGCTTGCACAAACTGAAATGGACATTTCCTTTTTGCTGGGTGATACCGGTTAAAATACTGACAAAATCTTCGTCCTTCTGCTTTACGTATTTTACGTCGCCCTGCGACTGATATAATTCTTTTGTTTTGAACATATCACAGGATTCCCATTGATAAGAAACAGCGATTGGAACAATGTTCAGTTCTTCAATTGATTTCACCAAGTCGTGTTTATTGCTCATGCAAAACATTTTGATAATTCCCTGATCGGTTGCATCGTTACCGTCTTTGGTGCGTCCGTTCCGTTGGGCTATCCACACAGAGGCGCCTTTTTCCGTAATTGTATGACGAATGTATTCCGAGAGATGGTGCGAATTTTCATAAAATTCACGGGCATTTCCACCTCTGGTAACTTTGAACATTTTATTTGATTTGCCGATATCAATGACCAATTGCGAACTCATCAAATTACTGCCGAACGTAATTTCCGTTGTCGGGAAGCCATTGATAAGCAACAGGGATTGCAACAGGGAAGAATCCAGCATAATATCCCGGTGATTGGACACAAACAGGTAAGCCTTCTTTGGATGTAAATATTCCAATCCATTGTAAGAAAAACGGTCAATGGTGGTTTCAATGATCCGTTTGTTTACCAAATGCATTACTTTGGACTGAAATTCATCAATTAGCGTAAAGTCCGAGATCATTGCTTTTATTTCATTTACCTCTTTTCCAGGGAAAACGAAATCGCATATTGTTTTCAGGTATTCGCTATTAGCAATACGCTGCATTGCCGCCGGTATTTCAGCGTCGTTGTAAGGGCGGATGTCGTCGAATTTTCTACTCATAATCCGCAAATATACGGAGAAATTGAAGAATATCTACTTTTTTTTACGCTTATCGAAAAATTTTATAGGTTTACGGCTAATTTCAGGCATTGTAATAGCCCGTATTTCATTGACCGGGCATATTTCTATTTCAGGTGCGATACGAATACGAGCCCTAAAACGGTCTTTTAAGTCTTTCACGACATCGAAATCGAGATGTTCGCGTAACCCCACTTTTACCAGCACACTATCGTTGCCGCATTCGTTATCGGAAACCTCGATGAGATAGTTTTCAAGATACGGAATATTGTCCAGCACATCAAAAATGGACGGAGGATAAAGCGTTGTTCCTTTATATTTTATCATGTGGTTCAGTCTTCCTGCAATGGGACTTATACGCATGGTTGTGCGTCCGCATTGGCAAGGCTCGGTATGAAAGCATGCCAAATCGCCCGTGCGAAAACGCAGGAGCGGCATTCCTTCAACGCCCAAGGTGGTAACTGTCAATTCACCGGTCTCGCCTTCCGGAACTACATTTCCACTCTCGTCTATTATTTCGCAGATAATCAATTCGGGGTGATGATGCCCACCGCAACCATACCGGCATTCGGCAAACGTTGTAGCCATTTCTGTCGAGGCATACGTTGAATAAAGCTCTACATCCCATTTCTCTTTAATGCTTTGCCCGAGCAGATTTAACGAGAAGTCCTGTTCCCTTAGATTTTCACCAATGCAAACGAGTTTTTTTATACTGGAGTTTTTATAATCAATGCCGTTATCCTCTGCGTATTTGATAAGTTTTAGGATGAAGGAAGGAACCAGCATTGCCACATTCGGCTGAATGCGTCCGATGGTATCCCATTGCAGCTCGGCAATGCCGTTGCCTACCCGGATAATACTTGCGCCTAACTTTCGAATGCCCAGAAAGTATGCCAAACCAGCCATAAAACGCTTATCCATAGTGGTCATCAGTTGAATAATATCTCCCTTTTTTACGCCTGCGCATTCAAATGAGATTTTCTCATTGTATGCCAAGCGTTCCAGGTCGGCGTCAGTCATGGCAAAAGTTACAGGGTCGCTAAGCGTACCGGAAGTAGTAATATAATCAATTACATTTTCGCGAGGAACGCAAAGAAAATCTTCGTTGTGAAGCTGTAAGTCCTGTTTGGCCGTAAACGGAATTTGCTGTAAGTCTTCCAGCTTTTTGATCTGCTTACTGTCAATATGATTTTGCAAAAACATCCGCTTATAAAAAGGCGAATGCGCCTGCAAGTACTGCAATGCGATTTTCAATTTTCCTTCTTGAAAACGCTTGATCTCTTCTCTTGATTGAAATTCTATTTCGGGATACATCGTATTATAACTCTTTTAGCCATTTCAAAAACTCATCAATCCACCCTGTGGCTTTGCCGATGGGCTGAATGCAGAAGCCGTGTCCGCCGTGTCCGTATTCGTCGAGCAGTAGAAATTTATGATTCACATTCTTTTCTGTCAACGCTTGATCGAAAACGACGCTATTGTGGTAATTCACGGTTTTGTCGCCGATGCAATGCAACAAAAAAATCGGCGGCATATCGCTGTGCACATTTTCTTCCAAACTCATCCGGTGTTTCAACTCTTCCGAATAATTTTTACCCAACAGATTATTGCGCGATCGCTTATGACAGATGCTGTCTTCCATGGATATGACCGGATATATCATTGCCGCAAAATAAGGTTTTAGCGAATCCGGCGAATAAATGGCTGCTGTCCCTGCCAAATGTCCGCCCGCCGAGAAGCCCATTACCCCTACTTTTTCGGGATTGATGCCATACTCTTGGCTGTTTGCTTTCACCAATTGCATTGCGCGTTCCAAATCCTGTATCATGGCCGGATGATGATTGCCGTGCATCGCGGTACGATAATGCAACACAAATGCTGCAATTCCCTGTTTATTCAGGTATTTTGCAACTGATGCTCCTTCTTTGTCCATAGCCAGCCAATAATAGCTGCCTCCGGGACAAATAATAACGGAAATGCCCGAAGTATTCGGCTTTTCAGGTAAAAAAACAATTAATTCGCTCCATTTCTGCTTGCGAGTTTCATCTGTTCCGTCCCAAATCCGGATCGTCTTTTGGGCCGAAACAGACAAACCGGCCAAGATGATAAAACAAACAACAAGTTTGATTTTGTACATCCGCTTACTACTTCAGTGCATTAGAAATTGCTGCGGAGAGGTCATTTCCAAGCGAGACGAACGACATGGCAATTCTTGCTGATAATACAGGAGTAACGGAAGAAAACGTATTTTTGGAATTCTTATATGCTACCGTTGCAAACGGAGTCGTATCACCTTTTTTAACAAAACTCACGTCGGCCTTTATTGCTGATGGTTTTGAAAATGGGCCTGCAAAAGTACCTGTGGTAATGTCCTTTACTTTGACAATAATTGTATAGGAAGCATTTTTGTATTCGCCTACTGAAAACCATTTATCGCTTAACCACTTTTCTAATCCACTTATTAGCTGAGAGTAAGAATTCTCGCGCATGGTTTCGTTCCAATCTGCAAGCCATTGTGCTTTATCACTTTCGGATTTACCTTTTGTTTCGTCGGCAATGTACTTGTCTTCGGAACCACCATTTACTAAAGTTCCCGAAAAATCGAGGACTACATTCACTTCTTTCTGATCTTTTAAGGGCGTTATGTCGCCTGAAATTTTTTGCGCCGAAACGCCAAATACTGCTGCTACTGAAAGCAATACTGCAAATAATACTTTTTTGTTCATGATAATCTGATTTTAATAATTTATATAATTGAACTAATCTAATACTGATTTTATCTCTTCTTTTGATAATTTGCGATAATTAGCTTGCGGCGTGTCGTTGAATGTTACTTCAAAATATTGTTCATCATAGAACGACAGCACCGAATTGGTATCGGGAGTACATTCCAAATACGTTATTTCCGACAAAGTTAATCCTTTTTTTTCACATAGTTGCTCTGCAAGCAATTTTCCTGCGTATGTCACCGATGTACCCGGATTATCTTGATACAATTCAGTGACAATTACGTATTTTCTTCCATTTTTTTCAATGATTTTCAAACCGCATTTCGAGGGAATATCCCATTGACCTTTGAAGTCGAAAATTTCGTTGTAATAGGTTTCCGATACTTTCATATTTTTCTAACAATATCTTTCCCAAACGATTTATTTACCAGCTCCCGATTGCGTTGACGATAGGTGCCTTCCTTCATTTCACGTAAAGCCACGTTACAGAACAGGCGGAACATTTTTGATTCCTGACTTTCGTCCTGATAAAACAGCTCCCAAGCGTAATCATAGAGTTCCTGTAAGCGTTCAGCAGTCATATTTTTGGGTTGGAAAACCACTTGTCCGGCATTGTAATGATTCCAGTCGAAATCAAAAATTCGCCCTTGCCTCAAGTAGTCGTCGTAGCCTTTGGTATGCGGAAACGGCGTCATTACAGTAAATTCCGCCAAATCGAGATTGATTTCAAGCAGAAAATCAATCAGGCGTTTAATGCTATCTTCCGTCTGATTATCAAGTCCCAGCAGAATAGTACCCTCAACGCCGATATTGTAATCATGGTAGCGTTTTACCCGTTCTTTGATATAGTCCGACGTGTCGTAAACCGCTTGATAAACATACCATGCGCCTGCCTGCGCCGCCAAATCAAGAATTTCGGGATCGTCTTCAATCGTGTGGCTTATCCATTTCTTTTTGAACGGTATCATTTCCTTAAAAAGCTGTTTTTCCCATTCTTTATTTTGTGCCAGCGAGTTATCAACTATAAAAAGGCGATTGTTCTCGATAGTCGCCAACTCCTCAACAACCTTATCTATTGGACGCGGACGGAATGTGCGACCGCCCAGATAGGTCACAGCACAAGGATAACAGCTGAAACGGCAACCGCGCGACGCATGAAACAAATCGACCATCTGTACACCTTTGTGATTGTATAAATCCCGATCATACAAATCTCTGCGAGCTGGACCAACACTTTCAATCGCCGGATTTTGCAACATAAAGTTATACACTTTTTTGAGTTCTCCGCGATTAAAATCGTCTAAGAGGGCTTCCATTCTGCCTTCGGCTTCTCCCAAAAATATGGAATCAGCATGATTCACCGTATCTTCGGCATGAAGCATCGTGGAAATGCCGCCAAAAATCACTTTCTTCCCTCGCTCACGAAACTTGTCGGCGATTTCCCAGCCGCGCTTTACTTGAGTAGAAAGCATCATTGAAATAGCGACTAAGTCACAATCCTCCTCAAAATCAATATCTTTAACATTTTCGTCTATAAAAGACACATTCACATAACCGGGTAAAGCGGCGGCAAACACTACCGGACCATGCGGCGGCAGATTGAATGTCGTTTGTCCCGGGAGTTTTTTCCATTTCGGATAAATTAATAATAGTTTCATATTTTTTTGTTTATTCTCCCTAATAAATATTCCAACCCAAGCAACTCTGCGCAGGTATAAATAGCAGTGAGCGGCGTACCTACGATTCCATGTAAATTGATGTTTTGCCCCGTCAATAACAGGTTTTTCAATTTTGTGCGAACAGGAATATGCGAGAGCGTAATGTTATTGCAATCTTTTTTTACACCATATAGCGCGCCTTCTTTCTGGTTATAAAAATCCCGGATTGTCAATGGACTGCCACTATACACACTTTGAATACAGGCGCGTATGTCGGGAAATACTTTTTCCAATTTGCTGATAATTTGCTCTTCACAACGCTTTTTGAATGCTTTGTATTCTTCGCCGCGATTGCCGACAGTGGTATTTTCCCATTGCTTAACCGCATCAAAACTCATAATACAATTGATGATCATTTTTTGAGCGTATGTGTCGTTCATTGTTACAGGCGGCGTGATGTACATCATTCCATTGGGAAATTCGTCGGGTACATAGTCTCCGTGTTTCCATACCTGACTGTAATCGTCTATGTAATAGCCGGTATAGTTCAGATACGAAAACGAATCGGGTTTAAATATAATAAATAAAGTAAAGGCGGAATAAGAATTCGGGATGCTGTCGATACGCTGCCAATACGATCGTTGTATTTTCGATCGATCCATCAATTGAAACATTGAAGAGGGGTGAATAGCCGAAATATACCAGTCGGCCTGATGTTTTTCGCCGTCGGCCGTAACGATATATTCGATTTCCTTGTCCTTTATTTCAATATGTTTCACGCCATTGCGAGTATATACTCCACCGCCCGATTGACGGATAAGGTCGGTCAGCGCATCGGCAAGTTGCTGGCTGCCACCGACAAAACGAGCTGCTCCATCAATATATAAAGTACTAATTATGGCGTGAATATATACAGGTGTTTTGTACTGTTCACCGCCGTAGAGAGGATTTGAAAGCGCTAATACGGCTCGTAAGCGTTCGTTTCCGGTAAAGGAATCAATAAATTCACCTACGCTCATGGTAAGTTTCGGCAGATACTGAGCAGTATAGTCATTGATTTCCAAATTGAACATCTTCGACCCGTTCATAATGTCGTACATTGCTTCTACGTACCGCTTAATATTCTCTCTTTCTTCGGGAAATTCGGCAGCTAATGTTTCGATAAACCGATCAGCGCCTTTGGCATAACGGTATATTTTCCGGTCGCTGCCTATTTGGAAAAGTTCGAAGCAATCGTTGTCGCTCGGCAAAATGGAAAGTTTGTCCATAATACCCAAATACGAGCAAATTTTATTCAAAACGCCGCCCGGTTGGAATGTGCCAATCACGTGCATTCCCGTTTCAAATTCAACTCCTTCACGCTGGAAATGGTGTAAACCGCCTCCAATTTTGTTATGTTGTTCAAAAATCGTTACATCATAGCCTTCTTTGCTCAAAATTGCACCGCAAAACAAACCGCCAATACCTCCGCCTATGATGATGATTGATTGCTTCTTTTCCATTTAAATATTTTAGGCAAAAATAAATAAAAAATGTGAAATACAAATGATAATTAGAGAATTTTTAAAGAAACCTTCAATCTGTTGGGACGTGAAAATATTTTGCTTATCTTTGTGTCGGTAATATTTTTGTATCAATAGAATAATAATGAGCCTACATCCGGAAGAAATAAATGTGCTGGACTTGTTGCCGCAACGACCACCGTTTATTATGATTGACCAATTGATACAATGCGATTCGATGTCCTCGAAAGCGGTTTTCACGATACGGGAAGACAATTTGTTTTGTAAAAACGGCATAATGGAAGAAACGGGATTGATAGAAAATATCGCTCAAACTTGCGCTGCCTGTGCAAGCTTCAAACAGTTTTTTGGAAATAGTGTAAGTATTTTGGAAGCAGGCGGCGATTCCGTTTCCGGACAAAAAAACAATGCAGAGCCGGATAAAGTAAAAATTGGCGTCATCGTTATGATCCATTCATTGGAAATGAAACGCCGCCCTTTGGTTGGTGAAGTTCTGGAGACATCGATGATAATGGAAGCCGAGTTTTTTTCGACCACCTTGGTTTGGTCGGAAGTTCGTATAGGTGATGAAACCATCGCTACTTGTAGAATGAAACTTTTATTGACAGATAAAACGCCCGATTGATGATGAACATGGTAAGATTAAAAGACAAAATGAGAATGAAATATACGGTTTTATGGATCGGCTTGCTTTTCTGTTCGATTACAGGGTCGGCACAGTACCAAAAAGCGACCGAAGAACAGCAAAAAGAAATAGTAAGTAAGATTACGCAGGCTTTGAGTGCTATGAATACAATGCAATGTGATTTTACGCAAGTGAAAGAATTAACATTTATAGGCGACAAAGCCACTTCCGAAGGAAAGATGTTTTACAAAAAAACAAACAAATTGCGTTGGGAATATACCAAACCTGTTCAATATGCTTTTTCAACGGATGGAAAAAATTTATGGACAACAGCCGGCGGAAGAACAACTGCCGTTCCCGCCGGTCAACGAAAATTGTTAGACGGAATGAATAAAGTAATGATAAGCGGCGTTACCGGAACCGGATTGGTTAATTCCCCCGATTTTGATACGGATATTTTGGTGGGAAGCGATGATTATAAAATTGTTCTTATCCCAACGAAAAAAGAAGTAAAAGACTTGTATTCATCCATGCAATTATACGTCAACAAGCAGAGCAATCGTACCCAATCGGTAGAATTAGTTGAAAAAAACGGAGATAAGACAACCATTGAACTGAAAAACATTCAGGTAAACAAGGCAATGAATGATGAAATTTTTTCACAATGAGCAAACCCTTGAAAATGAAATATCCTTTGCTTTCTCCTGTTGTAAAAATTTTTCTGTTGAGCTTTTTGTTTGTCGGGTTAGCCGGTTGTTCTTTTGTCAATTCGGTTGTTATGCGAACGACACCATTCAAACCGATGAATTTTGCTGTTTGGACGGCCGATTTACGTTCCGATTCACAGAAAAACAGCTATCACTTTGTTTTGCGATCACCCATTAACAGCGTTTCTGGTATCTGTTTTCTAAAAAAAAAAGATAACGAATGGCGTGGAACGCTTATCAATGAAATGGGCGCAAAAATATTCGACTTTATTGTAACCGATACAAAGTGCGAGTTGTTTGACGTTATTTCTGTGATGAATAAGCCGTATATTATAAAGACCGTTGCAAGCGATTTACATTTCCTTTTCAATGTAGATAATCCGAATGCTCCTTTCCAAAAACGGCTTGATCGTTATGAATATTATGAAATGAAAGTAGTTAATTATCGACAAAAACAGATTTCAGTTAAATCGGATTCCATTTTGTTGATAAATAGAAGTCATCGTCTATTTTATGGACTGAATAAAATACTTGAAATAGAACCGGATAAGTAATTATGTAAATGCTGAAAGATACTTTTTTTACGATACTGTTTTCTGCCGGTGCAGAAAAAGGCTGTACTTACCGTATAGCGCTGAATGGCTTGCACCCCATTTTTCAGGCTCATTTTGCCGGTAATCCCATGATGCCGGGCGTTTGCATTGTGCAAGTGATCAAAGAACTTGCTTCGGAATATTTTGGTCGAACGTTTTTTGTTTACGCTGTTAAAAATATGAAATTTCTTCTTGCCGTAAATCCGATGGAAACACCGGAAATTTCCGTGCAAATGAATTTTACGCAACACGATGATGAACGCATTTCCATAGCTGCAATGTTATATAACGAAGAAAAGATATATTCCAAATCAACGCTTTGGCTGGAATACTTGAGAGATGATGCTTTATATCAAAAATATTCTTAATTTTGCAAAGAATATAGATACGAATGAAAAAAGAAGACGTCCCCCAGGACTTACAGTATTTTAAGGATTCCCTGCTCCGCGATTATACGTATGCCATCGATGAAAACGGTCGCTATACAAAGGTTGTCAGCGACGGTTGGAGCCTGAAAAATGACGCACTGACGGTAGTTTGGGATGAAATACACGAACAATGCGAAGAAATACGCCAACAGGTTATCGCTAAAGAAGTCAGTCCGCTGGCTTACTATATGAAAAAATCATTGCTCGACATCGGTATGTTATCTTCCTATTCCGAAATTCCCAAACGGAAAATAAGGAAACATTTACAATATGATGAATTTATGAAATTAGATGAGAATACATTGCAGAAATATGCAGAAGCAATGCGTATGACAGTTGAAGAACTAAAACGGGTCGATGAATGGAAATAG
>Ga0123357_10000258_pt1 | contig 50625 bp, 42 predicted proteins | sample TergutEmb28metaG_FD_89873 | JGI IMG/M metagenome (GOLD analysis project Ga0123357, IMG submission 89873) | Embiratermes neotenicus P4 segment gut microbial communities from Petit-Saut dam, French Guiana - Emb289 P4 | ecosystem: Host-associated > Arthropoda: Insects > Digestive system > Gut ...
ACAGTGCTCATGTGGGGTGTGGGATTGAGCCGCGATGTGCGAATCTCGCAGGGGTCGAGGCGGTCGAAAACGTCGAAGACAACATGTGCGGAGCCGATATTGCAAGGATCTGTCGCCCTGCCGGGGTCGAAGGCTGGTGTCACGCATGAAAGGAGCACGTCGGAACCTTTCGAGACCTCGGGTCTGACCGGGCGGCGAGAGCCGTACCGGCCCGCATCGGGAAGCCGAGGAGCCGTAGCCGATGATGTACGGGCACGAGCAGTCAGACCTCGGCGCAGTCACTGTGAAGCCTGCGAACAAAACCCGGCGACGGGTAGCGGAGCGGGTGGAGCGAAGGCCGGGGCCCAAGGGGAGACTGGGCCAACAAGACATGTGCCGGACTTGAGAAGCCGGATTACACATGACCCATGCGTTGGACCAGCTCGGCGCGCACACGTGGTTGCCAAGCCGGCACGACCCAAGGGAGGAGCCCGGTCGCGGGAAAGCCGCACGCCGGGATCTGTGCGGGGGGCGGCCAGCAATGGCTGGCCCTGCCGCGATAATTCAAATCGAACCGGGATCAGCCGTCGGATATCGGGCAATACCTTTCGGCGCTTGCAAACAGCGCTGTGCTGGCCCGTCCTAATCAGGCCTGGCTGGTATGGGGCATCGACGATCAAACCCATCAGGTCAAGGGAACGACGTTTGATCCGTTCTCGGCCAGGGGGAGTGGCAACCCGTCACTGACCATGTGGTTGACGCAGAAAACGCAGCCCAGGCCTGATTTCGAATTTCAGGAAGTGCATCACCCCGACGGTCGTGTCGTGCTGATGACGATACAGGCTCCACGCAGCGCGCCCCTTGCTTTCGACGGCGTGCGCTACATTTGAGTGGACAGTCACAAGACCAGCCTGAGCGGTCATCCGGACAAGGAACGTCGGATCTGGAGTCTTCTCGGGGGAAAGGCGGACTGGTCCGGGGAGATCGTTGCCGATGCGTCACTGGAAGACCTCGACCCGGAGGCGGTCGATGCGGCGCGGGTGCGGTTCACGCAATACCTGATCAATGGCAATTCTGACCCGGCGTGCCAGGAGGCCATCCGGGCCGAGGCGGAAAGCTGGGATCTGCCGACGTTGCTCAACAAGGCGCGTGTAACAAGAGAAGGGCGGATCACCCGGACCGCGTTGCTGCTTCTTGGGAAAGACGAGTCGGCGCATTTTCTGGCTCCTGCCGATATCAGGTTGAGCTGGATTCGGCGGGATGCGCAGAACCGGACAGAGTCCTCGCAGCATTTTTCACAGCCTTTGATTCTCGCGACAGAGCGCCTCTTTACCCGGATCCGCAACGTGACGATTCAATACATGCGGGATGATACGTTGGTTCCTGTCGCGATCCCGCGTTACGACAATTGGGTGATCCGGGAAGCGCTGCACAACTGCATCGCCCATCAGGACTATACACTCGGCGGCAAGGTCAATGTGGTGGAGCATCCGGATCGTCTGGTGTTTGGCAACCTGGGCCAGTTCATACCGCCGGTGTTGAGTGGATGCTGGAGCACCCGTCTTCGCCGGAGCATTACCGGAACCAGTGGTTTGTCACCGCCATGGTTCGGTTGCGGATGATGGATTCGGTCGGCAGCGGCATCCGCAGGATGTTTCAGACGCAGCGGGATCGGTTCTTTCCTTTGCCGGATTACGTGACCGATGCGCCGGGACACAGTCCCCCCAGGGTCGAAGTAACGATTCACGGGCGGCTGTTTAATATCAATTACACATTGCTGTTAATGACGCGCGAAGATTTGCAGCTCAGTGAAGTGTTTCTCCTTGATCGTGTTCAGAAGAAGAAGGCGTTGGAGCCGGAGGACGTCGACAGGCTTCGAGCGAGGAAGCTGATCGAGGGGCGGGTGCCGAATCTCTATGTGTCGGTGAAGGCGAGAAGCGGGGGCGGGCACTGATTGCGGTGAGGTGGGGGCTGTCGATGCGGGTGGTGGACGATCTGGCGATCCATGATGGGGGCAGTGGGCAAGGATCGGGACGATCTGCTGTCTGGCAGGCTGCCCCGGGGCTCTGTGCCCGGCAGAAGGCGAGCAGGGTGACGAAGCTGTTCCAGGCCCTGCTGCCCGCGAAGGGATCATCGACAGGGCGGGACCAAAGCGCAGGGCAGGCGATGCCGCCGGCTGGATCGGCACGAGCCCGGGCAAGCAGCACGGGAGGCCCTCCAACGTCCCGCGGCACGTCCGCGATGCCTGAAAACGGATCCGGGTCGAAAAATTCTGCTTGCGTCGGGAGATCCGCCTGAGATTTGGAAAAATCGAATAAGCCATTGAATCTATGATTTTATTCGTGCGGTGAGGGGGCCCGCCATCCATGCAGCGCTGCCGACACATCCATCATGAGGGCGTTGCCGAAGACGCAAAGCGCGCGCTGGCGTTGTCGCTGGCCTGTGGGCCTCGGTCCTCGGTGCAGGCCGTGGGGCTCCGACGGCGGAAAATGGGACAGAGGGAGGCGATCCTGGACAGTGGGCAACGGGCAACCACGTGTCCGTTTCTGTCGGGGGCCCGGTTTCAGGTCATGGCGGTGCTGCGTGCGGTCACGCTGGCAGTTTCTGGGGCACCAGAGGCTGGTCGGTGATCAGCCTGCCATGTTCCATGGTCAGCCGCCGGGTGCAGAATTTCTGCACCAGCGTTTCGGCGTGGCTGGCGAGCAGCACGATCGGGGTGCGCCGGAACAGCCCCTCGACCCGTTGCTGCACCTTGTGCTGGAATTTGGCGTCGCCCGCACCGATGCCTTCGTCGATCAGAAGGATGTCGCTTTCGATCGCGGTGGAAACCGCGAAGGCGAGTCGGGTGAACATGCCGGCCGAATAGGTTCGCACCGGCAGGTCGAGAAATTCGCCGAGTTCGGTGAAGTCGGCGATTTCCTCGATTTTCGCGGTAATCTGGGGGCGCGTCATGCCCAGCATGTAGCCGCGGAGATAGATGTTCTCGATGCCGGTCGATTCAAAATCCATGCCGGCTGCGGAGTCGAGCAGCGCCCGGACCTGGCCCTGAATCGTGATGGTGCCACTGCTCGGTTTGTAGATGCCGCATAAGGCGCGAAGCAGCGTGGTTTTGCCGGAGCCGTTATGGCCGGTCAGCGCGATACGCTCGCCGTCGCGAATGTCGATATCGAGGCCGTCGATGGCGCGCACGGCGACGATGTCGCGGGCACCGGTCATCACCCTTCCGCCGGTGGCCTGCGACAGGATGCGGTTTTTCAGAGAGCGTGAGCTGGCGCCGAAGATCGCGAACTCGACCGAGAGCTTTGCAATGGAAATATGTGCCACTTCTCTAGACCCAGTAGGCGATGCGGGCATGGGCCCGGCGATAGAGGCGGAAAGTGACAAGGAGGCCAAGCGCTGCGAGCGCAATGCAGAACAGCCAGCTCTCTGCCTGGGGGGTGGTGCCGAGCAGGGGATCGCGGACGATGGAAAGCAGGTGATAGAACGGGTTGAGGTCGATGAAGGCCGGGCGGTTTGACAGCACCTGGGGTGACCAGAACACCGGGGTGACGAAGAATACCACCTGGACCACGTTGGCGATGACCTGGGGAATATCGCGGTAGCGGGTCGACAGGATGGCGGAGGCGAGAGCGATCCAGCCGGCGTTGAGCAGGAACAGGACAAAGCCGGGCAGGAACAGCAGGATGTTCCACCCCAGGGGCACGTGGAACAGCACGATCACGGCGAGGTAGATCGCCATGTTGAACAGCCAGATGAACACGTTGCGCGCCATCATGCGGAAGAAATGCACGCTCACCGGCACCGGGACGTTGCGGATGAAGGATTCCGCCGAGATGAAGGTCACGGTGCCTTCATTGATGCAGCTGGTCAGCAGTCCCCAGAAGATGATGCCGGTGGCGATATAAGGCAGGGTCTTGCTGATGTCCTGGTTGAACAGGGCGGAGAACACCATGCCCATGGCACCGATCATGATGCCCATGCTCAGCGTCAGCCAGAACGGCCCGAGGATGGAGCGGCGGAAGCGCTGGCGGATGTCGTGGAAGGCCAGATGGGTCCATAGCGAATAGCGCTCCGCTCCCTGGAGCAGATCGGTGATGGCCTGCCCGGGGACGCTCTCCGCCGAGATGCGGGTGACCGTGGAGGCGTGACCAGGATTGGCAGTTGTCTCCGTCACAGGGCCAGACCATCCATTGCGAGCAGGGCAGGCCCGTCTTAGGGCGTTTCGGCAAGGCGGTCAAAGGCCTGCCGGTGCAAGGTTGTGAATGGACTGGGGGCATCAGGGACGGTGGTTTCTTGCCCTGTTGACAAGTGAGGTGGTGCTGTGCCCGGGCACGATGTCGATCAGCATCACGATGCCGCCACGGGCGGCAACGAACTCGTGGCCCACCACCTGTTCGCGGGTGTAGTCGCCGCCCTTGACCAGGATGCTGGGCACGATGTGCTCGATCAGCTTCAGTGGCGTGTCCTCCTCGAAGATCGCCACCAGATCGACGGCCTCAAGCGCCGCCAGCACTTCTGCACGCGCGGTCTGGTCCTGCACCGGCCGCTCCGCTCCCTTGAGGCGGCGCACCGAGGCGTCGCTGTTGAGGCCGACCACGAGGCGGTCACAGGCGGCGCGGGCCCGGGTCAGGACATGGACATGTCCGGGATGGAGGATATCGAAACAGCCGTTGGTGAAGCCGATGCGCAGTCCCTCCTGGCGCCAGTCGGCGAGCCGGGCCTCAAGTTCGGCTGGTGCCGAGATGATTTTCTCCTCCGCCGTAAGCGAAGCCGGCGGCAGGATTTTCTTGCGCAGTTCCTCCATGCTGACGGTGGCGGTGCCGCGCTTGCCCACCGCAACGGCAGCGGCAGCGGACGCCATGCGCACCGCAGTTTCCTCGGGCGCACCAGCGGCAAGCGCGAGCGCGAGCGTCGCCGCCACGGTGTCGCCGGCCCCTGAAACGTCGCGGACCTTGGTGGGGTAGGCCGGAATATGCTGTAGGGCGCCGCCGCGGCGCACCAGCGTCATGCCGTGTTCGCTCTGGGTGATCAGGATGGCATCACACTGCGCCAGTTCAATGGCTTCACAGGCTGCCCGCTTCACGTCTTCCGTGCGATCGGAGCGGCAGCGGGTTGCCTCCGTGAATTCCTTGCGGTTCGGGGTCAGGATCGAGGCCCCGCGATAAATCGCGAAATTGGTGTTCTTGGGGTCGACGATAACGGGCTTGCCCATTGCGCGGGCCCGCTCAATGGCGTGCCGGACCACGCGTTCGGTCAGGACCCCCTTGGCGTAATCGGACAGCAGCACGATTGCGGCGCGCGGCAGCGCCTCCTCAATCGCCGCGATCAGGGCAGCCTCGACTGCGGCCGGCGCCGGCGCCGCGACCTCCCAGTCGGCCCGCAGCATATGGGTGGAGAAATGCTCGGAAACGAAACGGACCTTGCGGGTGGTGGGCCGGCCGGGGTCGACGATGAGGCGCGGTTCGATCGCGCCCGTTCTGGCAAATTCGCCGAGCAGAATATCGGCAGCCGGATCGGCACCAATCATGCCGATGAAGATGCAGCTGGCACCAAGGGCTGCGACATTGCGTGCCACGTTGCCGGCCCCGCCGACATTGAGTTCACTGCGGCGGGCCGCAATCACCGGTGCCGGTGCCTCGGGCGAGACCCGCGACACCTCGCCATAGACGAATTCATCGAGCATCAGATCACCGATGCACAGCACCGTCTGTCGCGTCATTTCTCTGGCAAGGGAGTCGAAATCGAACATCGGACGGTCCTGAAAATACGCCGGAAAGGAGTCGGCGGTTCTAGCGATAGCGGTCGGCGGTATTGAGGAAACCGTCGACATAGTCTTTGACTGCGTCTTCAAGGGTGGTGAAGCCGCCATTATAGCCGGCGGCAATCAGGCGCGTGGTGTCGGCCGCCGTGAAATACTGATAGCTGTCGCGGATGGAAAGCGGCATGTCGATATAGGCGATGCGCTCCGGCAGGTTGAGGGCGCGATAAGCGGCGCCGATCAGGTCGCGGAAACTGCGTGCTTTTCCGGTGCCGACATTGAAGATGCCGGTCACCGAGGGGGAGGAGAGCAGCCAGGTGATCACCCGTGTCACGTCGGCAACCGCGATGAAATCGCGGCTCTGATCGCCGTCGGCAATGCCGTCGCGGTGCGACTTGAAGAGTTCGATGGTGTGGCCCGCCTTGATGTCGTCAAAGCGCCGGGTGAGCACGCTCATCATCGGGCCCTTGTGGTACTCGTTGGCACCGAAGACGTTGAAGAATTTCAGACCCACCCATTGCGGCGGCATGGCGGCACCGCTTTTCTGGCGCTCCAGCACCGCGAGATCGAACAGGTGCTTGCTCCAGCCATAGAGATTCATGGGACGCAGGGACCGCAGGTGCGCAATGGTCGGGTGGTCGTAAAAGCCGGCCTCGCCATTGCCGTAGGTGGCGGCCGAGGAGGCATAGAGGAAGGGGACGCGGTTTTCCGCACACCACTCCAGAATGCGCATCGACAGGCGGAAATTGGTCTCGATGACGAGGTCACCATCGGTTGCCGTGGTCTCGGAGATCGCGCCCATATGGATCACGGCCTCCAGCTGGCGCCCCCCAAGCCAGGCCATCAGCTGGTGGGGGGGCACGATGTCGGCGAGCTGGCGTTTGGCGAGATTGCGCCATTTGCCCTCGCAGCCGAGAAAGTCGTTGACCACGACATCGTTGTGGCCGGCGTCATTGAGAGCTGCGACGATGTTTGAGCCGATAAAGCCGGCACCGCCTGTGACCAGAATCATGGAATTTCCGAGAGATATCGGCCTTGGGCGGTGATTGCCCGGGGGCCTTGCGATGAACACGGGGAGAGGGATTGGCCCTGTGCTCCAGGGGTGTCAAGCCGTGGCGGCAAGGGAATGTCGCTGGGGTTAAAGTCGGCGCAACAATATTACCGGGTCACGATCTGCGCGCTGTGACGCCGGCCAAGGCCTTCTGTCGCTCTTCTGCCTCCCTTGGCACGGCTTGCCCTCCATTTCGGCCAAAGACACCAGACGGGAATTGCCGAAAAATTCGGGCTGGCGATCCGGTTGCAGCGACGGGAGGCCGTTTCGGTCTTGTACTGTCGATACAGCAAAGCCGGGGAGGGCTTGACGGGTGTGACCAGAGATCCTGATTTTGGTGGAATCGCTGGTCCGGCGGCCGACAGGAGGGCGTTCATTGGACGCGGGGCAAAGCCGGTCAATGGGCGGCTTTCCTGCATAATCGTCATCGTCGTCGGGGAAATTCCCGGCGGGCCCAATGCGCCTGGGCAAGGGCGTTGCCCGGCTTTCGCACAGGGCGGGTGACGAGAGAGGTGGAGAATACCGCCGCCGAGGGCGCGGGCCCCACCCAGGGCGCTCTTGATGGCTCGAATTCGAGGGTATTTGCGTTCAAGGCGGACCTCAAGTCCCGGATTGGGGTGAAGGTCCTTGCCAGGAAGCCATCGTTCCAGGATTCCTGACCGCGATCTGCGCAAAATGATTCAACGGGACGATGGCATTTCGTATTGACTGTCATCTGTATCTTTCTCCACTCCGCGATCCAGACAATGGATAGGGGCGGGTCATGGGCTGGCTCAACGATACGCATTGCATCGGGTGGTGAACAGCTGAACAGGAAGAGAAGAACAAAGTGACGCCTCGGCAGAAGAATATTGCATATCCATGAATGAATCTTCAGATTTCACACCGCCTGGCGCAATTGTGTCTGTCAGAACTTCGGATCAGGGAGCTGCAAGGCAGTGGCCGGGTGTCTGTTCTGCCCACTCACAGGGCGATGTGTCTTTGGGAAGTGGACCGTGGTGAAGATGGCAGGGCTTCACGTCGGATCTGTCCGTTTGAAAGCCAGCGCAGGCCGGAAAGGCGAAGGAAGCCAGCCAGACACGGAAGGATTCAACTGAAGAATCACTTATGACGGAATGTCACAAATGATTTTTCAGCTGACAAGGATCGAAAATCACACCAAACCTCGAATCGTCTCTGGAAATATGGCTACATCATGGCTGTATTGCGGCAGAGAGCGTTTCCCAATGAGGTTTCAGTATGTCGGACGTGGAATGGCGGCATGGAGTCCGTCCTGTGATCCAAGACTGGGCGATAGAGACTGGCCCGATTCGGGACAGAAAGGAATTTGTCACAATGTCGTGACAGGCACTGAGAAGCGGCGGCGGGCGCGCTGCGGATGGCTCGCAAGTCTCCCGGAACAAAGGAAATTTTCTCCAGCACAGGCTCGGTCAGCGCGCCGCTTTTCTGTCGCAAGACCATTTGATGAGTTGAAATGTGGCCTTCTGAACACAGAAAATTGAAACGTCCTCACTGGACCTCAAATGGGCCAAGCGCGATTGGAGACTTTTGGTGTAAACAGCTGTGGCCTTGTGCATGGGCCGCCTCTTGCGTGGGCATCGCGTAACAAGATACAAGATAAAAGAAAGAGGAATGTTTATGAAGAAGATTGTGTTTTCTGCACTCGTAGCCGCTGTCGCCCTGGCCTCCGTTCCGGCCTTCGCTGATCCGCCCACGCTCGATCTGAAGGCTTCCTTCAAGTCGAACGGCAGCAACGGCAACGGCAATGCGAACCCGAATTCGATGACCTCGAACGGCAATAGCATCGGGCAGCAGTCGTCGCAGATCATCCAGAACGGCGAGTATATGCAGAATGACGGCGGTGAGACGTGGACCTGTCAGGCAACCAGCTGCACCGGCGTACCCGGATCGCGGGCGGCCCAGGTCAGTGACTATAACAACGGCAACAACGGGAACGGCAACAACGGGAACGGGAACAACGGCAACGCCTACGGGAAGAACAAGTAGCCGTAGTTGATCCGGTCGTTGTGAGGCGAAGGCAGTCTTGCTGCTCCCGCCGGAAGCAGGGACCGGGCCGAAAACAAAGGAAGGAGTCATTGACTCCTTCCGGTTTTCTGATTGGATGCCATCTGCCTGCCAGGCGGCAGGCGAGGTCGGGCGTTTGTGATTGCAGCGTTTTTGCTTTGCGGTCATTGCCTTCTTCGAATGGCGGCACGGGTGCTTTGGGGCGAACCGCGAAATTCATTCTGGTTTTTTCGGGAGTGGCGCTGGGTGCAGCAGCTGCTGTTGTCGCCTATTTGCGGATGTCGCCCGAAACCACAGTGAGCTACAGGACGGCTCCGGTGCATCGCGGCAGGATCGTGAGCGTGGTGAGCGCAACCGGAACAATATCTCCGGTCACCACCATCATTGTTGGCTCCCAGCTTTCGGGGCAGATCACCGAGATTCTCGCCAGCTATAATGACACGGTCCGTTCGGGCCAGATCCTGGCGCGGCTGAACTCCGATCAGATCCGCTTCAGGCGGGATGCCGCCAAGGCCGATCTCGCCCAGGCCCGCGCTCTGAAAAGCGTGCAGGAAGCGAGGCTTGCCGAGGCCAGGCTGGCCTTCGATCGGCAGGAAAGACTCAAACCCAGCGGAGCGATTTCCGAGGCCGCCTTTGATACCGCACGGATCGCGCTCGAGGCCGCGAACGCCCAGCTTGAAGTTGCCTCCGCCAAGATCGAGCAGATGGCCGCCATTCTCCATCAGGTCGATGTTGACCTCGCCAATACCGACATCCGCTCTCCAGTGGATGGGGTCATTATCCAGCGCAGCGTTGAGCTTGGTCAGACCGTGGCGGCATCCCTGCAATCACCGACGATATTCACCATCGCCGATGACCTCCGGCATATGGAGATTGCGGTCTCGGTCGACGAGACCGATGTTGGCCGCATCAAAACTGGCCAGAAGGCAACGTTCACGGTGAGTGCCTATCCGGGGCGTGAATTCGAGGGCACCGTGAAACATGTCAGACTGGGCTCCCAGACCGTGTCAAACGTTGTCACCTACACCGGAATTGTGTCGATCGAGAACCCGAAGATGGAACTCCTGCCAGGGATGACGGCCAGTGTGCGAATCGAGACCGATGCGCACACGGACGTTCTTCTCGCACCCAATGCGGCGCTGCGCTGGAGGCCGGCCGGGACAACAGGGGTCGCCGGCCCCGCAGTCTGGACCCTCGGTTCGGACGACAAACCCGTGAGGGTACCGGTTGGAGTGGGCCTGGGGGATGCCGGTGTGACCGAAATCTCGCCGGAGCAACCGGTTGGTGAGGTCATCATCGGGAGGACGCCGTGATCCGGGCCGAAGGTCTCACCCGGCATTTTCATCTTGGCGAAACGGTGGTGGCGCTTGATGACGTCAGTGTCGCGATCGCGCCCGGGGAGTTTGTCGCAGTGACCGGCCCCTCCGGCTCGGGCAAATCCACTTTCATGAATATTATCGGATGCCTCGACCGGCCGAGCAGTGGAAAATGCTGGGTCGACGGCGAGGAGACGTCCGGTCTGTCCTCCAACGACCTTGCCGGGATCCGAAACCGCAAAATCGGCTTCGTGTTCCAGAATTTCAATCTGCTCGATCGCCTTGATGCGCGCCAGAACGTCGAACTTCCGCTGATCTATGCTGGCGTCAGGCGGCAGTTGCGGCACCAGATTGCGGAAGCCGCGCTGGCAATGGTTGGTCTTGCCGACCGGGCAGGACATCGCCCGGCGCAGCTGTCGGGAGGCCAGCAGCAGCGGGTTGCGGTGGCTCGTGCGCTCGCCGGCTCGCCAAAGCTCATCCTCGCGGACGAACCCACAGGGGCGCTCGACTCGAGGTCGGCGGGTGAGTTGATGGACCTGTTCCACCGGCTCAACCAGGATGGCCGGACCATTGTCATTGTCACCCACGATGCCGGGATCGCCAGCCGGATGTCCCGGGTCATCCGCTTCCTTGATGGGAAATTGCAGTGACCTTTCTCGATGCCATCCTTTCCGCGGCAGGTGCGCTGCGCCAGCACAAGCTGCGCTCGGTCCTGACGGCACTCGGCATCATCGTCGGCACCTCGGCTACGATCACCATGATGGCGGTGGGTGCCGGGGCGCGGGAGAAGGTCGCGGCCCAGATCCGCAGTCTGGGTTCCGATCTCCTGATCGTCATCTCCGGGAATAGCAACCAGGGCGGTGTCCGGCTCGGTGCCGGAGCAGTGCCATCGCTGAGCGACGAGGACGCCACGGCGATCGGTCACGAAATTCCAGAGGTTCAGGTCACCTCGTCGCTGGTGAACGGACGCATCCAGGTGGTTGCGGACGCCGCCAATTGGGCGACAAACGTTCTTCTGGTGGATGTCGGATATCTTGATGTCCGCGACTGGAACGTGGAAGCCGGACGGCCTTTCGACGCTGGAGACATCGCCCGCAACTCCCAGGTTGTGCTGGTGGGACAGACGGTGGCCCGTCAGTTGTTCCCGGACCAGGATCCGATCGGTCGCGAGCTGCGAATCAGAAATGTTCCCTTCCGGGTCATTGGCCTGCTGGCAAAGAAGGGACAATCGCCGGTCGGTCAGGACCAGGACGACGCTGTTCTTGTGCCGCTTGAGGCCGGAAGGCGCGTCCTCGGACATAATCCGGTGCGGCAGAGAGCGGTTGCCGCCATTCTTGTCAAGGTTCGCGCGGGCCTGGACATGAAGCAGGCCGAACAGGAGGTGCAATCGCTGTTGCGGCAGAGACATCAGCTTCAGGCGCTTCAGGATGACGACTTCACAATAAAGAATCTGTCGGAGGTCACGTCTGCCAGTGCGGAAGGAGCCCGAACCCTGTCGATTCTGCTGGCGTCGGTGGCGCTGGTCTCGCTCGCCACCGGGGGGATCGGGATCCTCAATATCATGCTGGTGTCGGTCAGCGAGAGAACCCGCGAAATCGGGATCCGCATGGCTCTTGGTGCCAAGCGGAAGGATATTCTGCGGCAGTTTCTGCTCGAAGCCGTCGGCCTCTCAGTACTGGGGGGCATCGCCGGGGCGATCGTCGGATTTGCTGCTGCGGCCATTGTCTCCTATGTCGCCGGCTGGTCTCTGATTATTGAGACATGGTCCGTGATCATGGCGCTGGCTTCCTCAATTCTGGTCGGTGTGTTTTTCGGTTCCTACCCCGCGCTGCACGCCTCCCTGTTGGACCCGATTGAGGCCATCCGATCAACCTGACAGCAAACCGGCAGCACAACCGAGGCGGTGCGAGGTCCATTCCCTGCGTCAGGGTCCGTGGAAGGGAGGAGATATTGCGGCGGGTCCCGTTCGCCGATCGGTGCAATGTCCTTTCGCCTTGAGCGGATTGCGGACGGTTTCGTGCCGGATGTCGGGGGTGACCCTGGTCGACAGCAGCCGGGGCTTGTCGGCATCTGACCACGTTTTCCGTCGGAATTGCAGAGCGTGGAGCGGTTCAGCAAGCCCACCCAAAATCAAAGATGCGGACCACAAGGCGCACAGTGGCATCAACACGCTTACTCATCTAAACTGAGTTCAATTGCCGCTTATCTGACACTGATTCCAGGCTGTGCGACCAATATTTGAGAAACCGCTCCCGGTCTCAGCGTGCGCGTGGATGCAGATCGTTCTGGGAAGTTTGACAGTCGCCGAAATGGTTGTTGGCAGCACGGTCTTGACGTCGACCCAGTCGGAGAACGTCATTGAGCATCGTGGTGTGCCGTGTCCATCTGCGTTGATAGATTTCAGTTTCAGGGAGTCCTTCCAAAATGCATAGTTATTTTGGAGCAGTGGTGCATCCGTCATTATCACAGCTGGCTCCCCTATCACTGGGCGACTGACATTGATGGCTGTCAACCACGAATGGAGTAAACGGCTGCATTTCCTCCGCGAGAGCGGCTGTTCCGGAAAGGCAGGCCGCGACAAGCAATGAATTATCCTAAAAACGGCAGTTGGCAGCCCGTCATGGCGGAAAGAGCCAAACATTCACATTGGTTTGGGACTGATCCAGCCGCTCCTGGATCGTCACCCATCGGGTGAACGGGGCGGGTGCGAAATCCGGCGTTGAAACAATCGCTTCCCTCGAAGTCTCGGATCCAGCTCACGGACTTGGGATTATGAGAGAATCTGTCCTGTGTGCATCATTGGGTTGCCGTCCTCCTGAATTGGTGCCTTGATCAATAGCGTCAGCTTCGGAATGGTCGAAATCGCGGTGAGGTGGAGTCGCAATCAAAATAAGGTGATAGTCGGAATATATATATGAAGTCCACAGGACCCGCGTCATGACCCGAACGGGTCAGAAGGGCGGCTTGATGCTTGATGGCCCCTACCATTTTACCGAATTGCGCCGGTTGTCGTTTTCCGCCAGGGGACTCCGGCAAGTGGCACGGTCCTTGCGTGGACGCCGATGTGTCATCAACAAAATTTCAAGTTGCGAATTCCTGCAACTGATTCATCTCGCCGGAATCCGACAGGAGGGCTGGAGGAAGGATAGTGCGGTTCCCGGTCAGGTCTGAATGTTGAGTATGTCAACAACGGCAGGATGCCCGGAAGGTCTGCCGCGACGGTTCCGTGACTCTGATGCGACGGTTTCATGACTCTGATGTGAAGCGGAGGCTTTCGTGATTCAATGCCAGGAGAGTTTCAGTACCGAGACTGGCCCTGACCCAAACGGGTGTTGTCCGTGGAAATGTTTTGTGCAACATCGTCGCATCCTCCCACTCGGTGAAGAGGTGGCGAGGAAAGCAGTGGGTCCCGGAACCGGATTGGTGCTGCGCTCTTGTCGGAAATCTCGCGGACAGGGCTGGCGCTACACCGGCAGGGAACTCAAAAGGAAAGGGGATTAGAGAAAAAATGAGCAACAGCCAGGGTGGCAACAGCCAGGGTGGCAACAGCCAGGGCGGCAACAGCCAGGGCGGCAACAGCCAGGGTGATTCGCTTCACGTTGTCACACCGGTGAGCCAGGACGGCAACAGCCAGGGCCACGACGACAACAGCCAGGGCGATGCGCTCCACGTTGTCACATCGAGCGGCCAGGATGGCAACAGCCAGGGTCAGGACAACAACAGCCAGGGCCAGAACGACCAGGGCCAGAACGACCAGGGGCAGGACGGCGACAGCCAGGGCGGCGGCTCGGACGACCACCATCAGACGGATACTACCCCCGAACACAATCCGGTGACGACGGCCTACGACTTCACGCTCACCCCCGGAACGGCCGAAATTCCCGGCACGGATGGCACTCCGGATACTGTCTTGTCCAATTTCCTCACGGCCGTGAATTCGAAGGGCGATTCTTATCACCCCGGCAATTTCATGGTCGATGGCACCAAGGACTGGGGGGCGGCGTCGGAGCACACGACGAATACGTCGGCATCTGATTTGAGTGCCTGGGATAGCGCCTATCAGCACTGGCTGCACGACCTCGGTATTGACGGCAGCAATCCCAACCTTACGGATTCGGTGACGATCTACACCAACGGCACCAACCCCGCCGGCAACGAGCTCGGGATTGATCCCGTTTTGCAGGATTATCTGATTGAATTCATCAATCCGGGGACTCCAGGCACGGCGGCGATTCCTGGGACTCCGGATACAATGACCGCAGATTTCGGGTCTGCTGGAGCGCACGCGATTTCGAATTTTGTCGTCGGCTCTGACACTCTCCAGCTCAACGGCGTCGACAGCGAGGCCACGTTCGCCCAGTACTTCCATGTCGGCCAGGATGCCCATGGCAACCTCACCATCGCCCTCAACAACGGTGCCGGAGGGACGGAATGGAGCGTGGACCTGATCGGCGTCGGCTTTGTCGATCACGGCTCGGATGCGGCAAACGCCCAGTACGTCTACGACCATATCCTGCATACGGTGTAACGCGTCGGCGGGCGGAACCCACCAGGCGCATGATTTCGGGGAGGCCCGCAAAAGCTGCGGGTCTCCCCGATTTTCGCAGGGCAGCCCCCGGCTGTTCATGCTTGTCTTTTTCCTGTGCTCGCGGGCTTGCCAAGGCGCTTGATCCCGTGCAATCTAAAAGCCGTGGCCACCATGTCCAGCACCGAGACTTTTTTGAGCAGCGCAATGCGCCGTTGTCGCAGCGGCTTTTTTGCGGTGTTAGGCATCAGCTTCGTCATCAACATCCTGGTGTTGACGACCTCCGTTTACATGCTGCAGGTCTACGACCGCGTTCTGAGCGCGCGGAGTCTGCCGACGTTGGTCTATCTGACGGTGATTGCCGCTGCGGCCCTGTTGGCGATGGCATTGCTTGAAGTCGTGCGCTCACGCCTGTTGGTGCGGATCGGAGCCTGGCTCGAGCGGATCCTGTCCCCATTGACCTTTGCCCGCGCAGTCGAGAATGCCGTGCGTGGTGCGTCCTATCGCGGGGAGGCGGTGCGGGATATCGTCACCGTCTGCAAGTTTCTGTCCGGCGGCGGCATGACTGCGCTGTTCGATGCGCCCTGGATGCCGATCTATCTCGGCTTCGTCTTTCTTCTTCATCCGCTGCTCGGGCTTGTGGCCACCTTCGGCGCGGTCATTTTGTTCCTGCTGGCGCTGGTGAACAACCTGGCGACGCAAAAACGGCTCAAAGAAGCCAATATGCTGTCAGGGCGCGGGCAGCGTTCGATCGAGATGAGCGTGCGCAACGCGGAAGTCGTCGATGGCATGGGTATGATCGGGGCGCTGGCGGGCCGCTGGGACGCCAACAATGCCAAGGTGCTGGCGTTGCAGGGGATTGCGAGCGATCGCGCCGGGATTGTGTCGGCGACGGCAAAATTCGTGCGCATGCTGCTGCAGATCGCCATTCTGGGTAGCGGCGCCTATCTCGTGCTCGAAAACAAACTGACGGCCGGATCGATGGTTGCGGCATCGATCATCATGGGGCGGGCGCTGGCGCCGGTCGAACAGGCGATCGGAACCTGGAAGAGCGTATTGTCGGCGCGCGAGGCATGGCGGCGCGTGAACGAATTATTCGCGACGCCCCCCCTGCATGGCTCGACCATGCCTTTGCCCAAGCCCAGAGGCGAGGTCGCCGTCGAGCATGTCACCTATACGCCGGCCGGCCGCAGCGAGCCGGTGCTGAAAGATATCAGCTTTCATCTTCCGCACGGCGAGGCTCTCGCCGTGATCGGACCATCGGCTGCCGGTAAATCGACCCTGGCCCGCATCCTTGTCGGCATTCTCGGCGCGGAATCCGGTGTGGCCCGGCTGGATGGTGCGGATGTCCACAGCTGGAGCCGTGACGACTATGGCCGGTGCGTCGGTTATCTGCCGCAGGACGTGGAACTGTTCCCGGGCACGATTCGTGAGAACATCGCGCGCATGGACGCGAGCGCCGATCCCGAGGCGGTCATTGCTGCCGCCCGGATGGCGGGCGTCCACGAGATGATCCTGAGATTGCCCAAGGGTTACGATAGCGAGATCGGAGAGCAGGGGGCGATTCTCTCCGGTGGCCAGCGCCAGCGCGTCGGTCTGGCACGGGCCATGTTCGGCGGTCCGTCGCTGCTTGTGCTTGATGAACCGAACGCGAGCCTTGATGCATCGGGTGAGCAGGCGCTTAACGAGGCCATAAGCGCGATGAAGGCGGCGGGCACCAGCGTGGTGGTGATTGCCCATCGTCCGTCGCTGATGGCGCAGGTCGATAAAATCCTGGTGTTGAACGAGGGCCGGGTCGAAATGTTCGGCGAACGCAATGCCGTGCTCAGTCAGATTCAGCGTCAGGCCATACAGAGGGCAGAGCCCAAGAAGGTCCAGGTGGTGAAGGCATGAGCTTGTCCGCGATCCGCGCGCCGATTGCGCCAGCAGAAGCTGTCGCGCCGCCAGTCGATCCGCATCCACCGATCAAGGGTCTGGTGCGGACCGCGGTTGCGATCATCGTGGCGCTGCTTGGCGGCTTTGGCGGCTGGGCAGCGATCGCACCTTTGTCGAGCGCTGCGGTGGCACCCGGGTCGGTGAAGGTCGATACCAACCGCAAGACCATTCAGCATCTTGAAGGCGGTATCATTCGCGAGATCCTGGTGCGTGATGGAGCTGTCGTAACCAAGGGGCAGGTTCTGCTGCAGCTCGACAGTCTCGATGCCAATGCCGATCGCGATGCCATGCGCACCAAGCTGGACCAGTTCAAGGCACAGGAGGCGCGACTGGTCGCCGAGCGTGATGACATGAAGTCCGTCCATTATCCGGAAGGCCTGGTCTCCCGCCGCAACGAGCATGCCATTGGCGAGATATTGGACGGCCAGGACAAGATTTTCAGCGATCATCGGCGGGCCCTTTCCGATCAGATCAGTGTGTGGGATCGGCGCGGCGAGCAGTACCGGGCGCAGATCGTCTCGATCGAGGCCCAGAACCGGACCATCGAACAGCAGATTCCGCTGTTCGAGGAGCAGCTCAACGACCAGAAGTCGCTCCTGACCAAGGGGCTCTATCTCAAGCCGAGAATGCTGGAACTGGAACGGCAGCTGATTTCTGCAAGAGGCGAGATCGAGTCCAACAAGGGCAAAATCCAGTCGCTGCAAAACCAGATCCAGGAAGCGGATGCGCAGATCCGGGGGGTGAAGAGCACGCAGGCCAAGGCGGTTTCGGAGGAACTGAGGAAGGTGCAGGGGGATCGCAACGAGACCGCCGAAACACTGCGCAAATTTATTGCCAAGGCCGGGCGGACCGAAGTGGTGGCGCCGCAGGACGGTACGGTCCTCAACATGAAATTCTTCACCAGGGGCGGGATCGTGGCGCCGGGGGGCGCGATCCTCGACCTCGTTCCGCTTCTCGACAAGATGATGCTGGAGGTCAAGGTCCAGCCGTTCGACATCGATGTGGTGCGGCCGGAACTGCCGGCGACCGTGCGTTTCGTGGCGTACAAGCAGCGGATGACGCCGACGGTGGATGGAAAAGTGGCATGGATTGCCGCCGATGTGACCGTGGACGAGAAGAGCGGGAATTCTTATTATCTGGCCCGCGTCGAGGTCAGCGCGGCGGAACTCAAACGTGTGCCTCATGTGCGGCTCTATCCCGGCATGCCGGTCGAGGTTTCGATCGTCACGGGTCAACGCACGGTGCTCGATTATCTGATCCAGCCGCTGCTCGACAGCTACGCCCATGCCTTCCGCGAGAAATGAGCGCGGGCCTGTGCGTCGCTTCGGATCGGCGCTGTCGCAGGATGTGCGACAGCCATCGGCGCATGGGTAAAGCGGGCGACAAGGGGATGCGAAGCGTGCGCGCATTTTGCCGCATTGAGAATAGCGGCATCCGCCATTGATGGCGCCCGTTGATGCTGTTCCTTGATGCCGTTCCTTGCGGCGAAGCCGAGGGCCTGCCCGCCGGAGGCGCGCGCATGTGCGCAGGGAAGATGGCATCAATTGGAGGAGTAACAGGGTCGCCGGGGGCACAAGGGCCGCAAACGGTTCCATCGCGCAAGGTTTCAGGGCCGGATTTCAGGCACACCAGTGGCCGGTTTCTTAAAGCTGGGCAGGGCTTGGATCATCGCCGATGCCTGACCATATATCTGGCATCCTGCGCAGGATGAGGTGGCCTGCGACAGGGCTTCAAAGAATGCCTGAATTCCGAGAAATCTGCAATAATTGCAGGTGGTTGGTCGGAATTTCAGGATCTTTCGATCGCCCGCAGTCCCCCTTGAGGAAAGCCGGTTAAGGTATCGCGAGGGGGGATTTCGGGACAAAGATGGCCACGAGGCCTCCAGGGAAAGCCTGCCCGTCCGTCCAGTTGAGGGCATAAGGGGTTTTCGGTGATGCCGATTGACCACACCGATCAGGGGTGGGGCAGAGGCGGGCCTTTGCAGGGGGCACGTGGGCGGTGTATGTGGCAGCACGGTCGGCGCGATTGACAGGGTGGCTTGGAAAGCTCGCCAGCTCCTGGCTCTTGGCTTTGAGCGTGTCCCACCCGAGCGATGCCCCGAGGAATTTGCCAACGGCCGCCCTTGATGCTGGCGGAAAATCAAAGGTTACGACTGATGCGAACGTCCTATCTCTTTACCAGCGAATCGGTGTCGGAAGGCCATCCGGACAAGGTCTGCGACCGCATTTCCGATGAGATCGTCGATCTGTTCTACCGCGAGGGGCCGAAGGCGGGAATCGATCCCTGGGCCATCCGTGCCGCCTGCGAGACGCTCGCCACGACCAACCGGGTGGTGATCGCCGGTGAGACCAGGGGGCCGGCCTCGGTGACCGTTGACCAGATCGAGGCGGTGGTGCGCGGGGCGATCAAAGACATCGGCTACGAGCAGGGCGGCTTCCACTGGGACACTGCCGTCATCGACGTGCTGCTCCACCCCCAGTCGGCCGATATCGCGCAAGGGGTCGACGCCCTGCAGCCCGGCACCAACCGGGAGGAGGGCGCCGGCGACCAGGGCATCATGTTCGGCTATGCCACCAATGAGACGCCGGAACTGATGCCGGCACCGATCTTCTACGCCCACCGGATTCTGCGCCTGATTTCGGAAGCCCGTCACAGCGGCCGCGAGAAGGTGCTGGGGCCCGACTCCAAGAGCCAGGTGACGGTGCAGTATGAGAATGGCCGCCCTGTGGGGGTGCGCGAAATCGTGGTGTCGCACCAGCATCTGGTCGAGGACCTGACTTCGCGCCAGATCCGCGAGATCGTGGAACCCTATGTGCGTGAGGCGCTGCCGGCGGAATGGATCCGCCCTGAGACCATCTGGCACATCAACCCGACCGGCAAGTTTTTCGTCGGCGGCCCGGACGGCGACACCGGCCTCACCGGACGCAAGATCATTGTCGACACCTATGGTGGTGCTGCCCCGCATGGGGGCGGCGCATTTTCGGGCAAGGACCCGACCAAGGTCGACCGCTCGGCAGCCTATGCGGCGCGCTATCTCGCCAAGAACATCGTCGCCGCCGGCCTTGCCGATCGCTGCACCCTGCAGCTGGCCTATGCCATCGGCGTGGCCCGGCCATTGTCGATCTATATCGACACCCACAATACCGGCAAAGTCGAGGAGTCCCGGCTTGAGAAAGCGGTGGCCGAGGTCATGGATCTGACCCCGCGCGGCATCCGCTCCCATCTCGATCTCAACCGCCCGATCTATGCCCGTACCGCAGCCTATGGCCATTTCGGCCGGGCCCCCGATGCCGAGGGCGGCTTCTCCTGGGAGAAGACCGATCTGGTGGAGGCGCTCAAGGGCGCCATCTAGCCGCGGCAGCCGGCCCGGGGCCTGAACCCCGGGCCCCGACCGCCTTTTCACGATTTTACGACGAACCTATCGCCCACAGGATCAAAGGCTTTCGCGAGGCAGCAGTGCCTGCGAGCCTGGTCCCTGATCTCCCCGTTCTCTCTTCATCCAGGCGGGGTTTCTCACAAGGATTTTGAGATGAGCGCGCAGCCACCACAAGGTTTTACCGATTACGTCGTCAGGGACATCACGCTGGCCGAGTTCGGCCGCAAGGAAATCTCGCTCGCCGAGACCGAGATGCCGGGACTGATGGCAACCCGTGAGGAGTTCGGTTCCTCAAAGCCGCTCAAGGGTGCCCGGATCGCGGGTTCCCTGCATATGACGATCCAGACCGCGGTGCTGATCGAGACCCTGGTGGCGCTGGGGGCTGACATCCGCTGGGTGTCCTGCAACATCTATTCGACCCAGGATCATGCTGCTGCCGCGATTGCGGCGGCCGGGATTCCGGTGTTTGCGGTCAAGGGTGAGAGCCTCACCGACTACTGGGACTATACAGCACGGCTGTTTGACTGGCATGGCGGCGGCACCGCCAACATGATCCTCGACGACGGGGGCGACGCCACCATGCTGGTCCATGCCGGCCTGCGCGCCGAGAAAGGCGATACCGCTTTCCTCGACAAGCCGGGGTCGGAAGAAGAGGAAATCTTCTTTGCCCTGATCCGGCGTCTCCTCAAAGAAAAGCCCAAGGGCTGGTTTGCTGAGATCGCCCGCTCGATCCGCGGTGTTTCGGAGGAAACCACCACCGGCGTGCATCGTCTCTATGAGATGGAGAAGCGCGGCGAATTGCTGTTTCCCGCGATCAACGTCAATGACAGCGTCACCAAGTCGAAATTCGACAATCTCTATGGCTGCCGGGAATCGCTGGTCGATGGCATCCGCCGCGGCACCGACGTCATGCTGTCGGGCAAGATCGCCATGGTGGCGGGCTTCGGCGATGTCGGCAAGGGGTCGGCGGCTTCGCTGCGTCAGGCCGGCTGTCGGGTCATGGTCTCCGAGATTGATCCGATCTGCGCCCTGCAGGCGGCGATGGAAGGCTATGAGGTGGTGACAATGGAGGATGCGGCCCCGCGCGCCGATATCTTCGTCACGGCGACCGGCAATCGCGACATCATCACGGTAGACCATATGCGGGCGATGAAGGATCGCGCCATCGTCTGCAATATCGGTCACTTCGATAACGAGATCCAGATCGCGGGCCTGCGTAATCTCAAATGGACCAATATCAAGCCGCAGGTCGATGAGATCACCTTCCCCGACGGCAAGCGCATGATCCTGCTGTCCGAGGGGCGGCTGGTCAATCTCGGCAACGCCATGGGCCATCCGAGCTTCGTGATGTCGGCCTCTTTCACCAACCAGACCCTGGCGCAGATCGAGCTGTTTGCCAACAACAACGGCAAATATGACAGGAAGGTCTATGTGCTGCCAAAGGAACTGGACGAGAAAGTGGCGCGGCTGCATCTTGCCAAGATCGGCGTTCGTCTCACCACGCTGCGCCAGGACCAGGCCGACTATATCGGGGTCAAAGTGGCGGGGCCCTACAAGGCCGAGCATTATCGCTACTGAGACTTTGCGCTTACGAAAGAGGCGACACCGAGCGCAGAAAGCTCGGGTGTCGCCCCGGCCGGTGATGCCGGTGATGGGGCGTTCGCTTTCTCCCGCTGGTCTGGCAATTTAAGGCAGCCCACACGCGGCAGCCCTGAGAGCGGGCGGGGCGCCCAGAGCCTGCGCACGGAAGCGTCTTTTGCCCCGATCGAGATCCGATGACGCTGACTCCCGACCCTGGCCGCGGCGCGCGGGCACGGCGCAGAAATTGATAACTGATCGACGTTCCGTTTTCATATTGCTCAATCAATAACCAATATATTGGCGCATTTTCTCGCTGGCAACGGGGCGACATGGCGGCCCGAAATCGCCTTGCGCTTTGAGATCCGGAATCCGAAGGCCGGGTTTAAGGAAAAGCAGGCCAGGGGCCCTGGCAGGTGCCAGTGCCTGCCACCTTGTTGAAACCGGATTTTGACGCTTTGCCGAATCCCGAACTGCTTCGGAAGGACGAGGAAATTCATTTTTTTGCCTCTCCTGATCACCATGATATGTCGGGCGTCGTGAAAGGGGGCTATGGAAGCCGGTCTCTGGCGGGCAGACGTCCTGCCAGGCCATGGAATGCCGCCAACGCCCAGGGATGTCGATCCGTGGAAACGGATTCAGCGTAAGCGCTTGTCGGGCAGGAATGAAAGGATTCGGTCGCAATGGGTGACTATCGCTACACCGAAAGCGGTCTCGACAATGTCCTGATCCGGGGGATGAATGTGTTTGTTGATGAGGATGGCGGTGAAGAATGGATCACCATCGCGAACATCAACGCCCTGCATCGCGCCATCGCACTCGGAATTATCCGCCGGCAAACCAGCATGAGCGGCAGGGAATTGCGGTTCCTGCGCAGCGAAATGGGCATGACACAGGCCACAGGCCGACCTTGCCGGGCTTGTACATCGTCAGATGCGGACCATCAGCCGGTGGGAACGGGGAGAGGATACCATTGAGGCGAATGCCGAAGTGCTGGTCCGGGTATGCGCCACGCAGGAGCCTGGACTGCCGTGCGACAGCACGGTCATCGAAATCTCCGGCTGGTGCGTCGGAGGTGAAGTCGCCCCGCCTGCGCTGATCATCGATGGAAGCGATCCAGGCGATTACAGGATTGTGGGTTAACAGGCGAAAGGCCGGGGTCTGGCGCCGGATCGGGGCATGCGGCGCAGCCTGTCTTGCGCTGCAAGGGCGATCGCGATCGCGGCGCATGGCCGCAGCGATCCGGACTTTCGTGCCCTCAGGAGGCGCTGTCGGAACGGATCGAACAGCTCAGTGTCGCCACGCCATCGATGCCGCATTCAATTGCATCACCGCGCTCGAGCGACCCCACACCCGCAGGGGTCCCGGTCAGGATGATGTCGCCGGAGCGAAGCGCGACCGACTTCGACAGCTGGGCGAGGATCTCAGCGACGCTCCAGATCATCTGATTGAGGTCGCCGCTCTGGCGCAGGATGCCGTTGACACGGAGCCAGATTGCGCCGGATGTGGGATGGCCTGCTTTGTTGACGGGCGCGAGTTGCGAGCAGGGCGCGGAATGGTCGAATGACTTGCCGGCCTCCCAGGGGCGCTCCTTGCGCCGTGCCGCGAGCTGGAGGTCACGACGGGTGAGGTCGATGCCGACGCCGTAGCCGAAGACATGGTCGAGAGCGGCTTCGGGCGCAATGTCGGTGCCGCCGCTTTTGAGCGCTACCACCAGCTCGACCTCGTGCTGGAGGTCCTTTGTCATCGGCGGGTAGGGGATGGTCGTGCCAGAGAGCGCGATCATGTCGGCGTGTTTGGCAAAAAAGAACGGCTCTTCCCGGGTGTTGTTCCCCATCTCGCGGATATGGTCGAGATAGTTGCGCCCGACGCACCAGATGCGGCGGACAGGAAAGAGCAGCTCGGAGCCCTGGATGGGGAGCACAGGCTGGGGCGGCGGCGGGAGGACGAAATCAGGACCGGTCATGATGGAACTTTCGAAATCGGCAAGGAGGGGGCGCGTGCGGGGGAACCCTCGTGTCCGTGGATGGCAGAAGCGTCAAGGAGGATGCGAAGGAATATCTCATGGTCTTCCCGCGTCTTTCAAGGATCGCCTGCGTGTGTACGGCTTCCCCCTTCGACTTCAGTAGCGGGGAGGATCTCCATGTGAGCGGTGCCGCCCGTTGCGGCCATCGCGGTGGCGCGGCCTGGCTTTTTCCGCCTTCGCAGGCAGCCCTTGAGGGCCTCAAGAGCTGCCTGCGCGTTGCGGGAGAGACGGGTCCGGGTCGTCGGTGGCGGCGTCTGTGGTCGTTCCCGGGGTCTTCTGGGCGTTGAAATGCTGCAGGCGGTAGAAGGAGGCGTAGCGGCCGTTCCGAGCCAGGAGTTCCTCATGCTGGCCGCGCTCGACGATGGCACCGCCCTCGACCACCAGGATGGTGTCGGCATGGGCGATGGTGTGAAGGCGGTGGGCGATCATGATCGTGGTGCGGTTACGGCACAGATGCTCGATCGCGATCTGTACCTGCTTTTCGGATTCCGAATCGAGGGCGGCGGTGGCTTCATCAAGCAGGATGATGGGTGCGTCCTTGAGGAAGGCCCGTGCCAGCGAAATGCGCTGGCGCTGGCCGCCGGAGAGCTGGGTGCCGTGTTCGCCCACCGGAGTGTCGTAGCCGGACGGGAAGGCGGTGATGAAATCATGGGCGCAGGCGGCTTTGGCGGCGGCAATGATCTCCTCATCACTGGCACCGGGCCTGCCGAAGGCGATGTTGTTGCGGACGCTGTCGCGGAAGAGATAGACGTCCTGGCCGACCAGGGCGGTCTGGGAGCGCAGCGAGCTGCGCGACACCGCATCGATAGCCTGGCCGTCGATCCGGATCTCGCCCTGGGTGACCTCGTAAAAGCGCAACAGCAGCGCCAGCACGGTCGACTTGCCGCCGCCGGAGGGCCCGACCAGCGCGGTGACCGTGCCCGGGGCGGCGACGAAACTGACATGGTTGAGAACGGTCTCGGCCTCGCGATAGGCGAAGCTCACGTCGCTGACCTCGATCCGCGCCTCGGTGAGCTGGAGCGCCGGCTTGTCGTCATCGAGCTGTTCGCTCGCCGGGCTGTCGACCACCTCGAGTAACATGCGGGCCCCGACCAGCTGGCTGTTGAGGTCGATATTGAGCCGCGCCAGGCGCTTGGCTGGCTGGGTGGCCATCAGGAAAGCGGTGACGAAGGACAGGAAGGCGCCTGCCTCGGCACCCTGGGCGACCTTGGAGCCGCCATAGAACAGGCAGCCGGCGATGGCGAGCCCGCCTAATGTCTCCATCAGCGGCGTCGAGCGGTTGGCGACGCGGGCCATCTTGTTGGAGGTCTGCTCGACCACGGCGATATTGCTGTCGATACGCTCGCGCATGGTCTGTTCCAGCGTGAACGCCTTGACGGTGCGGATGCCCTGCAGCGATTCCTGCATGGTCTCCAGGATATCGGCGGTGCCGGTGAACTGGCGCAGGGCCAGGCCCTTGATGCGCTTGACCAGCTTGCGCAGGATCAGCATCGCCGGCGGCACCACGATGAGGCCGATGAAGGACAACACGGGGTCCTGATAGACCATGACACCGATCAGGCCGAGCAGGGTGAGAAGGTCGCGGCCGACGGCATTGACCAGGGTGTTGAGCACGTCGGTGATGGATTTGGCGCCGGCGGTGAGACGGGCGAGAAATTCCGAGGAATGGCGCTTTGCGAAGAAGCCGATGCTTTCGCACATCAGTTTGGCGAAGAGGCGGCGCTGGTTGCTGGCGAGGATGGCGTTGCTGATCCGGGCCATGATCACGGAATGGCCGTAAGTGGCGAAGCCTCCGATCACCAGCAGGACCACCATGACCACCGACAGAAAGGCGATGGCGGAGAGGTCGCGGTTGACCGCCTGATTGATCACCTGCCCGACGAGATAGGACGTCGCTGCAGTGGTGGCCGCACTGACTGCCATCAGCGTCAGTGCACTGACATAGCGGCGCCAGTAGAGCGGGGCCTGTTCGGAGATCAGGCGGCGGATCAGAATGGCCGCGCCATAGGGATCGTCGGTGATTTTGCGGGGAAACGGAGCCATGCAGCCTTGTCGCGGGAAGAGCCGAAAACGGCGTTTTGGGAAGTTGCGGCGTGGAACAGTGGTGGCCTGGAGCGTAGCGCTTTCGCCCTTTTGCGCGCCTCGTGTCTTGCCTGCTCAAGGGGTATTTTTCAAGGGGCGTGGCGCGCGCCATGGTTAAACGGGCAGCCGGCCTTGCGGGGGATTTCAGGGGTGTCTTGCCCGAGCCAGGGCGTTTTCTGCCACCCCCGCTCAGGCCACCCCCGCCTGGGGCAGTTTGCCGTGGTGGCGCTCTTCAAGCAGCCTCTTCTCCCAGGTGAGGCAATGGGCGGCGATGGTGTCGATGTTGTCATATTGCGGCTTCCAGCCCAGCAGGGAGCGGATGGCGCCGACATCGGCGACGCTGGCGGTGATATCGCCCGGGCGCCGGGAGTCGGGGCGCTGAATGAGCCGGCGGCCGCAAAGCCGGCCGACGACGTCGATGATTTCGAGCACCGAGGTGCCGCGGCCGGAACCGCAATTGAGGGTCAGGGATTCACCGCCCTGGCGCAGATGAGCGAGCGCCGCGACATGGGCCTGGGCCACATCGCTGACATGGACGAAATCGCGGATGCAGCTGCCGTCCTGCGTCGGATAGTCGGTGCCGAAGACCTCGATGGCGGCGCGCTGGCCGGAAGCGGCTTCCACCGCGGTCCTGAAGAGATTTGTGGTCCCTGTGGGGGCCGGCCCGAGGCGGGCAGAAGGATCGGCCCCGGCGACGCTGAAATGGCGCAAGGTGACATGGCGCAGGCCGAAGGCCGTGAGCGTATCGTGCAGCATGATCTCGGTCATGAGCTTCGAGGAACCAAAGGGCGACAGCGGCCGGGTCGGGGCGTCTTCGGCGACCGGGATGACGTCGGGATCGCCGTAGACGGCGGCCGTTGAGGAGAAGACGAAGGCTTTGACGCCGTGGTCAAGCGCGCTGCTCAGGAGGTTGCGCGTGGTCATGAAGTTGTTGCGGTAATAGAACAGCGGATTGCCGATCGAGTCCGCCCCCCCCGCAGAGCCTGCGAAATGGAGGATGCAGGCGACCGGGTGCTGGGTGAGGACATGGCTGAGGAGACCGGGGTCGCCGGCATCGCCGATGAACAGCGGCACGTTCTCGGGCACAAAGGCGGCAAAGCCGGTCGACAGATCGTCGATCACCACGACATCCTCGCCGGCCTCAGCCAGCGCCAGAACGGTGTGACTTCCGATATAGCCGGCCCCCCCGGTGACGAGTACAGTCATTGGCGACTTTCGCTCCTCGACCCGGATGCTATTGTGGCAGCGATGAAAAGGGAGTTTCCAGGTTTTTCAACCCGGCGTCATGCTTAATGGGCGGTGTTGGATTTTGAGCGATTTTGAAAGCGGAGTGTGACGTGACCAAACCGGCAGGCGATCTCGAACTGATCGTGCCCAATCTGCATCGGCGCTATTCCGGCGTTACTGCGACCAATCGCATGGTGGCGCCGCGTCTGGCGAAACTCTTCAGCGCCGCCTGGTTCGGCAGCCACGCGCCCGATGGCATCCCAAGGCTCCGTCTTTGCGGTCTGTTGGCCCTGTGGCGACGCCGGCGGGCTGTGATTTTCCACGCCAGGCGCAACAACGAAATGATCGCAGGGCTGCTGTTGCGCAGTCTGGGCTGGCCTCTCCGGCTCGTCTTCACCTCGGCGGCGCAGCGCCATCACAGCTGGACCACACGCGCCCTGATCCGGCGCATGGACGCCGTGATCGCCACCAGCACATTCTCAGCCGACTATCTCACCGTGGAGGCGACTGTTATCAACCACGGTGTCGACACCGAGGTCTATGTCCCGCCGCCGGATCGCGCGGCGTCCTTTGCGGAGAGCGGTCTGCCTGGCCGTTTCGCCATCGGCTGTTTCGGGCGGGTGCGGGCGCAGAAGGGCAGCGACGTTTTTGTCGAGGCGATGTGCCGGCTTCTGCCGCAGTTTCCGGATTTCAGCGCCGTCCTGGTTGGTGCTGTCACGGCCGAGCAGCGTCCCTTTGCCAATGAACTGAAACAGCGGATTGAACGCGCCGGCCTTTCGTCCCGGATCGTGATCACCGGTGAACTGCCGGTTGTCGAAGTCCAGCGCTGGTACCAGCGTCTGACCATCTATGCCTTCACCTCGCGCAATGAGGGCTTCGGACTGACTCTGATCGAGGCCATGGCGGCGGGAGCCGCCCTGGTGGCGGCCCGCACCGGGGCCGCGGAACTGGTGGTTGAGGATGGCGTGACCGGTGTGCTGGTGCCGCCCGGGGATGCCGACGCCCTGGTCGCGGCCCTGACCCCGCTCCTGGAAGATGTCGCCCTGGCGAGCGCAATGGGGGAGCGCGGGCGCCAGCGGGTGCTGGAGCAGTTCAGCCTGGATGTGGAAGCAGGCCGGATCGCCGAGGTCTATCGTCCGCTTCTCGAAGCCTGAGGCGCACGAATTTATCGCCGGCAGTTTTTCCGGCCTCAGATGGCGGATGCCCGGGCCGGATCGGCCTGTGTCACGGGTTCCAGGGGGGTGGAGACCTCCACTGTGCTGAGCTGTCCGGCAATTGCGGGGGTGCGGCTGAGGGCGCGTTTCACCGCCCCGACCACATCGCCGGCCTCGATCTCGCGCATGCAGCGATGGTGTTCCATCTTGCAGAACGGGCGGTGGCAGGGCTGGCAGGCCACCGCAGTCCGGGTCTCGATGGTGGCGGCGAGTTCGTTGAGGGGCCCCCAGAGATGACGGTCGGTGGGCCCGAAAATGCCGATGGTCGGGGTTCCAAGTGCGGCGGCGACATGCATCAGACCGGAGTCGTTGGAAACCGCCACCCCTGCGGCCGCCATGGCAAGGACGCCGTTGCGCAGGTCGGTTCCGGTGAGGTCGCGCACCCCGCGCCCGCCTGCGGCCACGATCTCTTCGGCGAGTGGCTTTTCTGCAGGTCCTCCAACAACCCAGACCTTGAGACCGGCGGCCGCCAGCTGGCGTGCTGCCTGCGGATACCACGGCCAGCGTTTCGAGGCCCCGACCGATCCCGGTGCCAGCGCAACCGCCGCACCGGGCCCGATGCCGTGACGGTCGCGCCATGCGGCGATCTCGGTGGCTGGGACGGTCAGTTTCGGCTCCGGCCAGCTCGCTGGCAGGGGGGCACCGGCGGCCAGAGCCAGCGCGGCATTGCGGTCGATGAGGCGGGGCAGTTCGCGCTCGCCGCTGCGCAGATGGGTGAGGAGGCCGAGGCGGAATTCGCCAAAATGGCCGATGCGCTGGGGAATGCCCGCGAGCGCAGGAGCAATAGCCGATTTCCAGGTTCGCGGCAGCACCAGGGCGGTGCCGTAAGCCTCGGCGCGCAACAGCCGGGCCAGATTGAACTGCTGGGACAGCGCCAGACGGCTGCGTGGCAGGTCCCACACCACGGCTTTGCGAACGCCGGGCATATAGTCGATCAGGGGCGCGCAGAGCGCCGTGGTCAGAAGGTCGATCGGGCGCCGGGGCCAGCGTTCCTTGAGCACCCGCACCACGGTATGGCCGCGGACGAAGTCGCCGATCCACATATAGGGAATGACCAGGATCGGGCTGTCCGCGTCCCGTTTCGTTTCCTGGTCCAGTCTGGAAAATACGTTCATTCGCTGTTCGGTAGCCGCTTGCGCTGTGTCCGTCAAAGGTCGGGCGTCAGGGGTTGGGCGTCAAAGGGTTGAAAGAAACGAGGGAGGGGGTAACCCCGCATGGTCAGAGGAAAATACGGTATCGATGGGGACGTCCGCAAAGGCACCGCACGGAGATTTATCTTCTGTGCTTAATTCCATATTCCATGGCTTGGCAAGCCGTTCCAGGCCATCAGGGGCCATCAGGCGCCGATCCCCGGTCCGGGGCGCAACAGGGAGCCGGGAAGGTGCCCAATTGGGCCATGATCTCCGTGACATAGGCGATCTGTGCAAAGCGCAGGGGTTCCGGGGCCCATTCGGGTCATGAAATCTTCATGTGGTCTCAATTATCCAATAACCGGTCTCCCCTCCGATGTGTCCGATAAATCAGGTGGGCATGCCGGGAACCTTGGAGAAGCGCTGAGGGGGCAGTGCGCAAGCCCTGGTTGCAGGCATAATCAAGCCCTGGTTGCAGGCATGATAGTGCAAGTGTCGACTCTGCGGCCTTGAAGACCGGAACGTGGCGGACGTAAATTGCCTTGAATTCGAATCTCCACGTCTGTCACAGAAGTCTGTTTGATTCGGCGATCCCTTTCGTTCAATCGAAGGAAAATCCGAAGCCCCGCAGTCCCGCGCGCCTTGCGGCGGCATCGACCAGGGTGACGAAACGGTAATCTCCCCGCGCTCCCTGCAGGGTGGGCGGTTGTGAGTTTGTGGGATAGCAGGGGGAGCGGGCGAGCGGCCCTTGACGCGCTGGGTGCTTGTCGCGGATGGTGGGGAGAGGTCACCGCGCCGGGACAGGACAGAGCGGATATTGACCGGTTGAAGAATGGCACGCATTTCGAACTTGACATCACGGAATCTGCTGATTGCAGTTCACGACCTGCTGGCCACGGTGGCGGCGCTGGTGCTGGCGATCTATCTGCGCTTCGACGGCGGGGCCGGCTTTGTGCACAGGCTGCCGCTTCTGATGACGCTGCTGCCGTGGTTTCTGCTGCTGAGCGTGGTGGTCCTGTTCCTCTTCAATCTGACCACGACAAAATGGCGCTTCTTCTCCCTTCCCGACGCCTTCAACATCCTGCGTGCCGCCACCACACTGACGGTCGTGCTCCTGGTGTTCGATCACCTCTTCATCGCCGGCACCATGGACGGTTTCGTTACTCCCAATGTGCGGGGCGGGTTCTTCTTCGGCAAGGTGACGATCGTCCTCTACTGGTTTCTGGAGGTGGCATTTCTGAGCGCGTTGCGGCTGACCTACCGGTGGTTCCGCTACAGCCGTGTGCGCCGTAACGCCCGCATCGGGGATGCCTCGCCGACGCTCCTGGTCGGGCGCGCTGCCGATGTCGAGGTGTTCCTGCGCGGCATTGAGAGCGGGGCAATCCGGCGTATCTGGCCCGCCGGCGTGCTGTCGCCGTCGCGGACCGACCTCGGACAGCTGATACGCAATGTCCCGGTACTCGGCGCCGTCGATGACGTTGAGGATGTGGTTGGTGATTTCGCCCGCCGCGGCAAGGCAATCGCGCGCCTGGTGATGATGCCGTCGGCCTTTGAGCCCGAAGGCCGTCCGGAAGCGGTGTTGATGCGGGCGCGGCGCCTTGGCCTGATCGTCAGCCGCCTGCCGACACTGGAGAGCAGGGATGTGCCGCGCTTTGCCGCAGTGGAGGTTGAGGATCTGCTGCTGCGGCCGAGCGAGAAGATTGATTACGCGCGGCTGGAGGGGCTGATCCGGGGCAAGGCCGTGATCGTCACCGGTGGCGGCGGCTCGATCGGAGCCGAGATTTGCGCCCGCGTCGTGGCTTTCGGTGCGGCGCGGCTTCTGATCGTGGAGAATTCCGAACCGGCGCTCTATGCGGTCACCGAGGCGCTCTCCGCCCAGGGCGGAGGGGCAGTGATCGATGGACGGATCGCCGATATCCGTGACCGCGACCGCATCCGCCGTCTGATGGTCGCGTTCAGGCCCGATATCGTGTTTCACGCTGCCGCGCTCAAACATGTGCCGATCATCGAGCGCGACTGGAGTGAGGGGGTCAAGACCAATATCTTCGGCTCCATCAATGTCGCCGACGCCGCCGACCTGTCCGGTGCCCGGGCCATGGTGATGATCTCGACCGACAAGGCGATCGAGCCGGTGTCGATGCTGGGAATGACCAAGCGCTTCGCCGAAATGTATTGTCAGGCCCTTGATCGCGCCAGCGAGGGTCGGAGCCGGCGCGAAGGCTCCCTGATGCGGCTGATCTCGGTGCGCTTCGGCAATGTGCTGGCCTCGAACGGTTCGGTGGTGCCGAAATTCAAGGCCCAGATCGAGGCCGGCGGCCCGGTCACCGTGACCCATCCCGACATGGTGCGCTATTTCATGACCATCCGGGAAGCCTGCGATCTCGTTATCACCGCGGCGACGCACGCACTGGGCGGTGAGGGATCGCAGTTCTCCGTCTATGTCCTCAATATGGGTCAGCCGGTCCGCATCGTTGATCTGGCTGAGCGCATGATCCGTCTGTCGGGTCTGGAGCCCGGTCGTGACATCGAGATCATGTTCACGGGGATGCGGCCTGGCGAGCGGCTCAATGAGATCCTGTTTGCCTCGGAGGAGCCGAGGGTTGCGATCAACGTCGCCGGCATCATGGCGGCCAAGCCCAATGAGCCGCCGATGGCGACGCTCCATGGCTGGATCGCGGCGCTTGAGAAAGCGATCACGGAGGATGACCAGGCCACGATCAAGACCATCCTGCGGGAGGCGATCCCGGAATTCCATTGCACAAACGTCCCCTCTGCCAACTCTGCCAAGGGCGGAACCCTGGAACAGGTCGAAAGCGCCTGAGAGTCTGTTCTGAAATATTGGAACTGCCCAGAAGGTACCTTTTGCCGGTTTCCTGGGCCGGTCGTCCAGCAGCGGGGCAATCTTGCCGGATCAGACGCCTCCGCAGAGAGGCCCTGAGGTGATTGATCATCACCGGCAAGACCTGCGGCTCGCACACGGTTCGCCACTATCGCAAGACACGAGTGAAGGTTACCTCAGGCGGCAACCGTTCGACCTGCCCCACGCCACGTTGCACTCGAGGTGACCGGACATCGGCCCATGCTGCGCACATGCGGGCACACAACACAGGCGGGTTTCCCTCAAGGGCATCAATGCCACAGGTCGCAATATGGCCCTCGTGTTCGCGGCAGTTTCGGCCTGCTTTCTTCATGGGCAGTATTTTCTATTTTCCCGAGGATCGGTTGCAGCAGGTGATGTCCTGTCATCTTCGACCAGTCTGTTCGGGCAATCTGCTGCAAACCTCCGGCTTACGGAATATTCGACGATCTTTTTCCGCACAGATGTCACCAGTTGTCACACGGCAACGGGCCGTACCAGATACTCGGTGGGGTTCGCCCCTTGACTGTGTGCAGATCAAACCCCGGCCAGGTAAATATGTTGGCCTTGTTGCAGATTATCCAGGACCGTTGCGCATCCAGGTCAAGGCGCAATTTGGTGACCGCGGGGATCTCGATCGCTGTCTTTGGATCAATTCGTGGCCTATGAGTCAGCGGAACGGCAAGGGCGACAATACGGCACCGCTTACGGCGAGCAGCTGCGATCAGCGCACACGGTCGTATCTTCGCACCCTGATCGGCGCCGAACGAATGTTGGCGGGCCCAACGATAGCTGTAGCTTAAGAGCCATCCAACCTTCGGAAGAACCCTCATTCAGCTTCAAACTCCGCGTCGATATGCTCAAATCCGGGCTCCATTTCGGAGGCCTCGATCGCCGCGATATCTTCGGCGGTGAGATCCTGTAGCGCACACCGCGCGGCGCTCCCCCTCTCGCAAACGCTCATATTCGTCGTATGACAGAACAACATTGCGCTGGCGGCCGTGCCTGGTGATCAATACAGGCTGGCTCCGCGAGCGGTCGAGTGCTTCGCCAACCCGCTCCTGGAATTCGCGCGGCTCAGGGTGAAGGGTGAGAGTCGCCATCGAAAACCTCCATATTCGCCAAAAAAGTGGCGAAAATCGACGCGATTGGCAAGCCACAAAGGGACAAAGCCCACAAGCCGCCACCAGAAGGTGGCGGCAGCAAGAGCGCCCCCCGTTCAATTCCTCATTCGTGAGAGTGTGTTTTGAAATACTATTTCGGAGCGCCAGGCTGAGCTGGCGGGTTCCAGCGATCATGTGCTGATCATCGCGCGCGACTGGAGTGAGGGAGGCAAGACCAATATCTTCGGGTCCATCAATGTCGCCGACGCCGCCGACCTGTCGGGTGCCTGGGGCATGGTGATGATCTCGACCGACAAGGCGATCGAGCCGGTGTCGATGCTTGCGAATGACCAGGCGCTTCGCCGAAATGTATTGTCAGGCCCTTGATCTCGCCGGCGAGGGTCGGAGCCGGCGCGAGGGCTCCCTGATGCGGCTGATCTCGGTGCGCTTCGGCAACGTCCTGGCCTCGAACGGTTCGGTGGTGCCGAAATTCAAGGCCCAGATCGAGGCCGGCGGCCCGGTCACCGTGACCCATCCCGACATGCTGCGCTATTTCATGACCATCCGGGAAGCCTGCGACCTCGTCATCACCGCGGCGACGCACGCGCTGGAGGCTGCGGGATCGCAGTTTTCCGTCTATGTCCTCAATATGGGCCCAGAATGGCGATCGGACAGGAACTTCATTCCCTGACTCCGGACATGCGCTCAATGTCTTCGCGGCCGAGGCTGTTGAACGTCGCGGCATCCGGCACGCAGAAATCGGTGCGATGCGAAAGCAAACCAAGCCGGCGGCTTGCTGCCGGTAGAGGTTGCTCGACAGGCACCAGCCTGACAAGGCGCTTACCGGCCTGCGCAATGACAATCTGTTCGCCATCAAGGGCATCCCGGACCAGCTGCGACAGGCTGGTCTCGGCTTCCTCGAGAGAAACGATCCGTTCCTCAATGTCGTCCATCGCTCACCTCAAGAAGACCAGGGAGTTCCTCCCGGAGGAGCGGGAGAAGAGATGCAGGGGGATTGGGGCGCCAGCGTGACGAAATTGTGAATTGCGGCATCTGTCGTCCCGCAGGCGATTCGTGATTTTCTGTGTGGCTCCGTTGTCGCAACCGGCTCAATGCCCTCCATCTGAGGCGGCCAGTGCAGAAGCACGGGGACGCCCAGCTCAACAGGGATGGTTGTGGATTGGTCGGAGGGGCGGCCGGCGTGATTACGGTCCGGCGCGGTGGCGGGCAAAGCTGCGCAGGGTCAGGCCGACTGCGATGGTGCCGGCAAGGAGCGCAAGGGCGGCGACCGCAAGGGAGGGGACGCGGATGGTGAGGAGCGCAAGAAGAGCGAGGGCTGTGTTGAGGAGGGTGGTGCGCCGGATCACGGCGCTCACCGGGAAGCCGTTGTCGGTGGCGCGCTGATAGAAATGGCTGCGATGCGCGGCCCAGAAGCGCTCGCGCCGCCATATGCGCAGGCCCAGAGTGAGGGTGGCATCTGCCACGTAATAGGCGGGCAGCAGCAGTGCGGCGGCGCCATGGCCGTGAGCGGCGAGCTGCCACAGCCCCCAGAACAGCATGAGACCGATCGGCAGACTGCCGACGTCGCCTAAGAAGATGCGGGCGACGGGGCGGTTGAAGGGAGCAAAGCCGCAAAGCGCACCGCAGAGCGCGGCGGCGAGCAGTGTGGCGCTTGACGGCAGGTCACCGGACAGGCCCGCCACCACCAGTGCCAGGCTCACCGGAACCCCCTCCGACACCGTCATCAGGTCAAGCCCGTCCATGAAATTGACCAGGTTCACGAACCACACCCCGGCAAACAGGATCAGGCCGCGCTCCAGCACCAGCGGCAGGGCCGGCAGCAATTGTTGCGAGGCCGGGGCGCTGAAGACCAGGAGGCCCACAGCCAGGACCTGGAAAGCCAGGCGAGGCCCCACGGCAAGCGACCTGACATCGTCGGCAAATCCGACCCCCGCCATCAGGAGGGCACCGAGCAGGAGCGCCGGAGACAGCGCCACGTTGTACCAGGCGGCGATGGTGGCGGCGACCACAAGTGTGGCCGCCGTCACCGCGATGCCGCCGCCCTGGGGGGTCGGTGATTTATGCGAAGAGCGGGCATTGGGGGTGGCCAGCGCGTGACGCTGCAGCAGCGGCAGGCTGAGGCGGGTGATCAGGGCGGCAAGCGCCGCGGCACCGACCACCGTCACACTCGCTGGCGCAAGCAGGTCAAGGGAGAACGGGCTCACTCCGGTACCTCAGCGGGGCGTTCGACCTTTTCACCACTCAACAGCCACACCAGGCCACCGGCGGCACCGACAATGAAGTAGACGGCACCGAACAGCACCGAGACCTGGGCGCCCGCGTCATAACTGAGGCTGGCAAACCGAAAGGCCTGAGCCATGCTGGCCTCGCGCACGCCCCAGCCGGCGATCGAGATCGGCAGCATGGTGATCAGCATCACCGGCGGGACGAGGAGAAAGAGATGGCTGAAGTCGGCTGGCGCCTGGATCGAGCGTGCCACACACCAGGCCAGGACCACGGCGAGGACGTGAATCGACAGCGACAGCAGCCAGACGATGGGACCCTGTGTGAGCCCGAGGAGAATTTTCCGGGTGATCACCGCGCATTGGTGAATGTGACGGGTGGCCCACCAGGTCCCGAGCCAGGGCCAGTTCAGACAGCCGAGAATGAGGAAGCCGAGGCCGGCACCGAGAGCGGCGAGGTCAACCAGCAGCAGCGCTGTGCGTCCGTCGCCCGCGGCCATCAGCCGGTAGCTGAAGGGCAGGCTGGCAATCACCAGAACGGCGAGCGCGATCAGGCCGATGGCGCGGTCAATGAAGACCGAATAGGTCGCCGCGCGCCATCCGGCACCCGAGCGGGCCAGCAGCCACAGACGCACCGCATCGCCGCCGATCGCCGAGGGCAGGGTCTGGTTGAAGAAAGTGCCGATCATGTTGTAGCGCAGCGCCTGCGTGAAGCCGAGCGGAGCGGCGCAGGCGGTGCTGATGATGCGCCAGCGCAGCACCCCGACCAGGATCTGGAACAGGGTCACGGCAACCGCCAGCGCGATCCACCACAGGTCAAGGCGGTCAAAAATACTGGAAAGGTCGTCCCAGCGCAGCGCGAAGTAAAGCAGCACCACGGTGACCACGATCTTGACCGCTGCGAGCAGGATCTGGCGCATTTGCTCCGCGCTTCATGGGTTTAAGAAAGAGTTGACGATGTGGCGGCGGCGGCCTCGCGCCGGGGGTCGCCGCCTTGGTATGGTCTTAACGCTGTTTCTGCAATAGCTGGCGAGGCCGCCGAGCCCCGCCGGCACCGGCGGTGGATAAGGAAGCGTTGCAGGTTCAAGCCTTTAAGGGTGGTTGGGAAGAGGATGGTGGAAAACACGGTTTTGGTCACGGGGGCGGCCGGCTTCATCGGCTTCCACCTCGCCCGCCAGCTCCTCGCCGAGGGCCGGGTGGTGGTCGGCCTCGACAATCTCAATTCCTGTTATGATCCGGCGCTGAAACGGGCGCGGCTTGCGCTGCTGACGGGGATGCGCGGCTTTTCCTTCGCCGAAATCGATCTGGCCGATGGCGACGCCATGAAGGCGCTGTTCGCCCGCCATCGCTTCCCCACCGTGGTCCATCTCGCGGCCCCGGCCGGGGTGCGCTATTCGATTGAAAACCCCCAGACTTACGTCTCGTCGAATCTGGTGGGTTTTCTCAACATCCTGGAGGGAGCGCGGTTCCATGGCTGCCGTCATCTGGTCTATGCCTCGTCATCCTCGGTCTATGGCGCCAACACAAAGATGCCCTTCGCGGTTCTTGACCGCACCGACCATCCCGTGAGTTTTTACGCCGCCACCAAGAAGGCCAATGAGGTGATGGCCCAGGCCTACAGCCATCTCTACCGGCTGCCGGTGACGGGCTTGCGCTTTTTCACCATCTATGGCCCATGGGGGCGCCCCGACATGGCGCTGTTTCTGTTTGCCGACGCGATTGTCAAAGGGCAGCCGATCCGGCTCTTCAACGAGGGCCGGATGCGGCGGGACTTCACCTATATCGACGACGTCGTGGCGGTGCTGGCGACGCTGACCGACCGCATCCCGACGGATAATCCGGCGGCCGGCAACGCGCCCTCGGTGCTCTACAATGTCGGCAATCACCGACCGGAAGAGCTGATGCGCCTGGTCGGATTACTGGAGCAGGAACTGGGCCGCAGTGCGGGCAGGGAGATGTTGCCGATGCAGCCGGGAGACGTGCCGGAAACCTTCGCCGACATCAGCGATCTGATGGCCGACACCGGCTTTGCCCCCACCCCACCGATCGACCAGGGCGTTCGCAGTTTCGTTCACTGGTATCGCGGCTATTTCGAGGTCTGAAATGGATAGACGCATTGTTCCCCTGATCATGTGCGGCGGTGCCGGCACAAGATTGTGGCCCGCTTCGCGCGAAGTGCGCCCCAAGCAGTTTCTGCCGCTGTTCGGCGCGCGTTCGACGTTTCAGGACACGCTTTTGCGGGTCACCGATCCGGCGCTGTTTGAGCGGCCGATCGTGATCACGAATGCCGCCTATCGCTTCATGGTGCGTGAACAGCTGGCTGAAATCGGCGTCGAGGCCGATATCGTGCTGGAGCCGATGCGGCGCGATTCGGGACCGGCAATTGCCGCAGGCGCCGCCTTTGCGCTTCTCCGCGACCGTGACGCCGTGGTGCTGGCGCTGGCCGCCGACCATGTCATCAGCGACAACGGCGCCTTCCTCGCCGCCTGCCGCCAGGGGCTGGTGGCGGCCTGTGCCGGGCGCATCGTCACCTTCGGCGTCAGGCCGCAGCGGCCGGCGACCGAATATGGCTATATCAATCCCGGTGAGACCATCTCGGGCGATGTGCGCTCGGTGGTGAAATTCGTCGAGAAGCCCGACGCGGCCAAGGCCGCCGACTATGTGCGGTCGGGCTATTTCTGGAACAGCGGCAATTTCATGTTCCCGGCCACGGTTCTGCTCGATGAATACCGCCAGGTCGATCCCGACAGCGTGCAGGCCACCGCGATCGCGGTCGCCCAGGCTGGTCGCGACCTCGGCTTCGTCACCCTCGAGCCCAAGGCTTTTGGAGAGGCCAAAGTGATCTCGATCGACTATGCGGTGATGGAGAAAACCGCCCGCGCCGCCATGGTGCCGCTCACCTGCGGCTGGTCCGACGTCGGTTCCTGGCATGCGGTGTGGGAATTGTCGGTCAAGGACGCCGAGGGCAATGCCCTGCGCGGACCGGTCGTGGTGGAGGATTCGCGCAACTGCAATGTGGTGACCGACAAGATGCTGGTGGCGCTGGAGGGCGTCGACGATCTGGTGGTGGTGGCAACCCAGGACGCGGTTCTGGTGTCGCGTCAGAAGGACGCCGGCGGGCTCAAGCGTCTGGTGGCGAAACTGCGCCAGGTGGCCCCTGCGCTGACCGAGGAACATCTCAAGGTTCACCGCCCCTGGGGCAGCTATCAGTCGGTCGACAATGGCACCCGTCACCAGGTCAAGCATATCGAGGTCAAGCCCGGGGAGCGGCTGTCGCTGCAGAAGCATCATCACCGTGCCGAACACTGGATCGTCGTGCGAGGAGCGGCCCAGGTCACCATCAACGACACGGTGCGTACGGTGCACGAGAACGAGTCGGTCTATATCCCGATGGGGGCGGTCCACCGCCTGGAAAATCTCGGCCGGATCGTGCTGGAGCTGATCGAGGTGCAGACCGGAAGCTATCTCGGGGAGGACGACATCGTCCGCCTTGAGGATGACTACCAGCGCCCCTGATGCCGGGAGAGGGCGGACGGCCGAGTTCCCGGCTGCGGGAAACATGGCCGTTGCGTCGGAACCGCTTCCTGCAAGACCGGTTTCTGTAAGAAGCGCAGGCCAGTGCGGGTGTCGCCGCATGGATGTGCGCCATGCGCGATCGCGTTCGATGGCTCAAGGATTCGTCGTAAGCGAGCTGGCTGCAATCGGTGCATGAATTTCCCGATGGCTGAACGGCGAACCGAGGTCATCGGCAAAGATGCCGACTCCTGAGTATGGGAAATCGGCATTTGTCCGAGGCCCACCTGAATAGAAATACCGTTGCTATGCAGTTGAAGTCAATAGATAGGTTGGCAAGTTGAGCGCTGGCCCGGCATTGGCGAGTTTTTATCGAGTGTGCACAAGGTTGCGCCGTGTTCAGACGCAACGGCGAGATGAAGGGCATTGCCAGCGCGAAGCCCGAGTGTATGGTGATCTGAAAATTTCGCCGCTGTCCTGGCTGGATCTGCCCGGTTCGGACTTTGATTGACAGGGCGGAGGACAGTTCGGTGATCGTCCAGTCGCTGATGAGAAGTTGTTACGGAATCTTCCCGCTCAGCCAGCGCTGAGCGTTAGGTGTCATAGTCTCGTTGCAGATGGCGGCAACGATCAGCGATGTGTCGAGGTAGAGAATCAGTAGCGATCCGTGTCTCTCATTGATCGCACCAGGTCTGCGGCGTCTTCGGTTTGGCGCGGCATGGAGTCGGTCAGAGACCGCAGCATATTGACGTCGACCGGTTTGCGCGGCTTTTTGGCTGAGACCAGACGGGCTACAGTCTTGCCGCGTTGGATGATGTCAATTACCTCTCCCGGCTGAACCCGATCGACAAGGTCACTCAAGCGAACCGCTGCGTCAGCGGCGAGATCGATTGTACCCATGGAAGATCTCCTGATCATGACGGTGCCAGTGTAACCGCCTCAGCAGGAAAATTTCAGTGCTGCTGAGCTGCCCGAAGGCTGCTGAATGGGAAATTTTGCTTCCAAAACTGAAAATCTGGGGTGAGGAAAGCAGGAACCGGGCCAAACGCCCGCGCAATTTCGGGCGGCAACGTGGGTAGACTGGGGTGCTGACCGTTGCCCGGAGATAACTCCATTCTCCATTCTCCATTCCACCCCGTCTGCCGCGGATCCCCAAAATCGGGTGGCGCGGGAGGCGGCGGACGGCCTCTATGCCGGGTGCGAGAAATCGGCTGCGGATTTCGGGAATTCGGGCCTGGCAGCGCGAGCCATGGCGGGGCGCGCCATCCCCCGGTTGCCGCGTCGGTCCCTCGGTGCGCAGGGCGTCGATCGGGGATGGGCGGAACTCAGTAGCGGTCCCTGTCTCTGAATGACGGCACCAGGTGTGGGGCGTCACCGTTAAGGCGAGGCAAGGTCGGGGGCAGCGATCGCCGCCGCTCGTCCGGTTGGCGCTGCGTCTGGGCGGGTACCAGCCGGGCGACAGGGACACCGCGCCGAAGGATGTCGATGACCTCTCCGGTCTCAATCCGGTCGACCAGTTCACGGAGGCGGGTGCAAGCCAGAGCGGCAGAGCCACCGCGCCCTTCCTCGACTCTACTCGGGCTCTGAATGATGGTGTACAAGGGCGTTGACTTCTGCCTTCTGTTGTGGCGGCTCCGCATGATGTGATCGCGGTCTCGGTCTGGCCATCACCTTCTGGCGGAAATCCGGTAATGAATTCGGTCGCTCCGCATTGACGCCCACGGTTCGCCTGGCCGAACAATTCCCTGATGAAGGGGGGAGCGATTCGGTTGCTTGGGCAGAGCCGTCTGATTTTCCCGGACTTCACCGGCAACGGCCTCTACAACATCCTGGAGAATCCGCATACAGGCATGCTGTTCATCGATTGCCCGCGTCTGCGCGGCACCTGGGTCAACGGCATCTCTCCATTTATTTTCTATTTTATGGAAGCGGACGATGGCATCAGAAAAATCTGACTATTGATGCCTTTCGTAATTGCGGTAATCGCAACCCCGTATTGCGATGGCGCGATGTGTGAAGCGATCGCCTCTCACGGTCCTTTGCAGGGCACAATACGACAGGCGGTCGTACAGGTTTCTCTAAGCGTGCCGTGAATGCCGGTTTGACAATCACCAGCCGGCGTGTGGGCAAGTATGGCGGCGGAAAATCTGACGTGTGCCGAGGCGAGTATGGCCGGGAGATTCTTGCCTCAGTGCAATCTTAGTAGCCGTGAATTTGTCAATGATTTCAGTCGTCAGGCGGTGACGCGCAGGGTTTGCTTTGCCGGACAGTTCCCGGCTCTGTCAGGGGCGTCGATGGATCAGTAGCGGTCCCTGTCTCTGAAGGACGGCACCAGATGTGGGGCGTTTTCGCTCTGGCGTGGCAAGGTCGTGGTCGGCGATCGCCGCAGTTCGTCCGGTTGGCGCAGCGCCTGGGCGGGCACCAGCCGGGCGACAGGGACACCGCGCCGAAGGATGTCGATGATCTCTCCGGTCTCAATCCGGTCGACCAGTTCACGGAGGCGGGTGCCTGCGTCGTCGAGATTGATGGTACTCATGTCAAGACTCCTGACTGTCCGGATCGCTGTCGCGGGCTCCTGTTTCGCGTCTCTACCTCCAAAGAGGTTTCAGAAAAATCGCTGATCTTCAGGGCCTTAAGGACTCTGGTGAAATTTCAGCTTTTCTTTACCGTTTTCCCGCGAAAAACGGCGCTCTTGTCTCAAAGATCGAATGGCCCTGCCGAGCGCACAGCAAGCCTGCACCGGCGCGCCATTTCGACAGGCGCGGGCCCCGACGGGCAGGCCGGTTCGGAATGCCACCTTCATCGGGCGGCAATCCGACTGGAACAATCGCGGGTTGTGAGTGGACGCCACAACCTGTTCCGCGCACCGGTTCGCGGCAGATGGCTTTTGGGGCGGGCTGGTGTGTCGGGGGGGGACGGGATCGAGCGAGGTGCCATCGAGTGCAGCAGCAAGGGGCGTGGCCGACGGCTTCTGCAATGGGAAAGGGCGCGAAGCGGTGCGCCTCCTCGACGTGCCGTTTCGACGGTGGGGGGCTGTCAGCTTTGATGGGGTGGGCGAGTACAGTCCTCACTCTCGAGGCCTGCCAATCGCTCTTCGGCTATTGCAATCCGCGACGCCAGCGCTTTTTCGGCAAGACTGGAGCGGCGCCAGTCCCCGACCATGGTGTCGAGAATCCTTCGCGCCGCCTCCTCTGGCGGTTTGGCGGCAAAGCTGTCGGCGCGGGCGAGTAGCGCGCGGCGGGCCGCCTGCATGGGCTGGTTGTTATTGTCGAGTACGAGCCACAGCGTTGCTCCCTCCAATGCGGTGATGGTATCGCGGGCGAAATCCTGCGCGAGGTCGGCGTCCATGCCCGGAGCGAGTGCCTTTTCGAGAAAGGAGCAGAGGTCGAGGAAAAACTGTGTGACGGCCTGATGCGGCGCAGCGGAGGCTGCGTCGAAACCATAGGCGAGCTGCAGCCCGATGCAGCGGCGATTGGCTGTGAGCAGCTGCACCAGGCGCTCCAGTGCGGTCGCGTAAGTCCTTCGCCAGTCACTGCCTGGTGGGATGCCATCAAGCGCCTCCCGAAGGGTCAGGGCAAGTACCTCCGGGACCAGATCCTCTTTGGTCGCGAAGTGGCTGTAGAGGCTGCCCTTGAGCAGGCCGACGCGGTCGGCGACCTCCTTCATCGAGGTTCGTGCATAGCCTTTGTCGCGCATGAGATCGCGGGCGGCGGCGACAATCCCGGATCGTGAGGTCTTGGTCACGGCACATCCACAGGACGACAAACGAACGGTCGTTTGGTTTTATCGGATTGGCGGTGTTTTGCCAAGGGGAGGTCTTTCTGGATGGAGGATTTCGCAGGGGAGAGGGAGCGCGCCGAGCGCTGTGGCATCATCGCTCTCGACAAGCGCCCTGGTTGGCGACCCTGTTCCGGGACATGCCGGGGAGATTGCGATGCGGCGGCGCTTTCCTGGCGCCTTTGACTGGAACGAGCACAGCCTGGCGGCGATGATGGCTCCCTTCATCTCGCAGTCCCTGGCGCGATTTCTGGAGGCGCCGCCCTTTTTCTTCGTCGCCACCGCCAATGCTGCCGGGCATTGCGGCGTCCCGAATTTGATGCTTCCAGCAATCCGCTCTCACGTATTGCGGGTGATCGACCAGAGCCACCGGATGTTCCCGGATTTCAGCGGCAGCGGTCTTTTCAACCGTCCCGGCAACATCCGGTCAACCCGCCTGTTGGCATGCTGTTTTTTGATTTTGCGCGTCAGCGTCGCGCCCGGGTCAGCGGCATCATCACAATCGTGGCGGCCGACGACGCGGTCAGGGGTGCTGTTGAGCAGGCGTTTTGTGACTGTGAGAAACGCATCCCGCGTATGGAGAGGGGCGAGAGCTGAAAGGCGTGCTCGCACAGAAGAACCGCCTTCGTCAAAAGCGCCCGCGCGCGACAAGGGGGCAGTTGTGCGGGCTTTGGTCATCCCGCGTTGGAGCCCTCCTGGGGCGGGTCTTTCGCCGTATCCCTCTGAATTTACGAGTGGTTTATCGAGTGTAGAAAGGTCGGTGTAACTTTCTGAATTAAATCGTGCAGTTAAGGATTTCTGCTTTTTTGCTGTGGATTGATGTTGCGTGCTAGAGGGGTGCTGGTGAAGGACCTGCAGCGTCGGTGCCGCCCGGCTTTGAGACCAAAGAGTGCGGGAGACCGATCCGCGCTGGCTTCAGGTTTTTTTCGCATTCTGCTGTCATCGGATGCTTCCAGGTGCGCCTTGGCGATGCTGCCGCAAGGCGATGGAAACATGCGCCAGGGAGGGGTGCGCGCGGTGGCGGCGGAAGAGTTCTGATATTCAAAAGGCAATTCTGAGGTTTTTGAGATGAGTTCGAGAGGGTCTGAAGCGCCGGTGAAAGAGCTTCGTGTCGGTGTCATCGGCGCCGGCGTGATGGGCAGCAATCATGCCCGGGTTCTGACCGGACTGCCGGGCGTCAATGTGGTCGGCGTGGTCGATTCGGCGGCCGAGCAGCGAGCCAGGATCACCAAGCTGACGGGGTGCCGGGCCTTTGCCACGCTGGAGGAGCTGGTCTCCGAGGGCGTTGACGCCGTCACCGTCGCCGCCCCCACCCATCTCCATCACGACATCGCACTGGGCTGTATCGCGGCCAAGGTTAATGTGCTGGTTGAGAAGCCGATCGCCTCCACGGTTGAGCAGGGCCATGAAATCGTCCATGCCGCGAAAGCCGCCGGCGTGACTTTGATGGTGGGCCATGTCGAGCGCTTCAATCCGGCGGTGGCGGCGGTCAAGGAAGCCATAAAGGGCGAGGACATTCTGTCGATTGCGATTACACGGGTCGGACCGTTTCCGCCGCGGATGTCGAATGTCGGTGTGGTGATTGATCTCGCCGTCCATGACATCGACCTGATCCGCTGGTTTACCGAATCCGACATCGTCGAAATCCAGCCGCAGCTGTCGAACGCGGTCGCTGAGCGTGAGGACATCGCGCTGTTGCAGTTCCGGACCGCTTCCGGCGTGCTCGCCCATATCAACACCAACTGGCTGACGCCGTTCAAGGCACGCAATGTCACGGTGGCCACGCGGGGCAAATATGTCATGGGCGATCTTCTGACCCGCCAGGTCACGGAATGTTTCGGGTTCCAGCGCGACGGCAGCTATTCGATGCGCCATCTCCCGGTCGGCCATGACGAGCCGCTGCGCGCCGAACTGATGTCTTTTCTCAACACCGTGCGCCATGGCGGGAGAGCGGCAGTGACCGGCGAGGAGGGGGTTGCCAGCCTCGAAATCGCCACGCGCTGCCTGGAAGCCCGCACCCAGCCGGCCGAGAAAAGGCACAGGAAGTAGAAGTGGTGCCGTTGAAGTGCAGTGCCGCTGTGTGCGGCGCTGCCAGGAACCCTGACTTTGGAACCGTGACCCCGGATTTCGTTTTAAGGTGATGCCATGACTGAGCCAGCTCCCATTCCCTTCATTGATGTCGGCGCGCAGCGGCGTCGCCTGGGTTCGAAAATCGATGAGGCGGTGGGGCGGGTGCTGGCGCATACGCAGTTCGTCAGTGGTCCGGAAGTCACCGCCTTCGAGGCCGATCTCGCCGCCTTCACCGGTGCCCGCCATGTCATCGGCTGTGCCAGCGGCACCGATGCACTTCTGATGGTGCTGATGGCGCGTGGCGTTGGTCCGGGCGATGCTGTGCTCTGTCCGACTTTCACTTTCTGTGCCACCGGCGAAGTGGTGGCGCTGGTCGGGGCCACGCCGGTTTTCGTCGATGTCGATGCCGCGACCTTCAACATCGATGTGGCTTCCCTCAAACGCGGCATTGCCACCGCACGAAAGGCCGGCCTCAAGCCGGTGGCCGTGATTTCGGTCGATCTGTTCGGTCAGAGCGCCGATCATGACGCGGTCCGCGCGCTGGCGCGTGAGGAAGCTCTGTTTGTGCTCGATGACGCCGCCCAGGGCTTCGGTGCCAGCTACAAAGGCCGCCGCCTCGGCACACTGGCCGATGCCACCGCAACCAGCTTTTTCCCCGCCAAGCCGCTTGGCTGTTTCGGCGACGGCGGTGCCATTCTCACCGATGATGACGAACTGGCGCAGATTCTGCGCTCCATCCGGGTCCACGGCCAGGGCAGCGACAAATATGACAATGTGCGGATCGGCCTCACCGGGCGGCTCGATACCATCCAGGCTGCCATTCTGATCGAGAAGCTGAAAATCTTCGAAGACGAGATCGCAGCGCGCAACCAGGCGGCGGAGCGTTATTCGCAAGGTTTGCGCGATGTGGTCACGGTGCCGGTGGTGGCCGCGGACTGCGTCTCGGTATGGGCGCAATACACCATCCGTCTGCCCGGAGGCACCAATCGCGACGCTTTCGCGGCCAGCCTGAAGGCGCAAGGGGTGCCGAGCGCGGTCTATTACGGCAAGTCGCTGCATCAGCAGACCGCCTACCGGCATTACCCGGTGGCTGCAGGCGGGCTCGCGGTCGCCGAGAGCCTGTCGCAGGATGTCATCAGCCTGCCGATGCATGCCTATCTTGATGCCGGCACGCAGGAGCGCATCATCGTCGCGGTGCGTGCAGCACTGTAAACTGCAGGATTTACAGATCCCGCCGGCGGGTGCCTTTGGGGGGGCGGGCGCGGGACAGAAGAATGGCGAAAACAGCCGATGCTCAAGCGGATCTTCACGGTTGGCGGCCTGACGCTCCTGTCACGGGCGACGGGATTTATCCGCGACATGATGCTGGCGGCGGTTCTGGGAGCAGGACCGGTGGCGGACGCCTTCTTCGTCGCCTTCCGGCTGCCCAACCATTTCCGCGCCATCTTCGCCGAGGGGGCGTTCTCGGCGGCCTGGGTGCCGGCTTATGCCCATGTTCATGGGGAGGGGGGAGCGACGGCGGCCGACCGCTTCGCCGACCGCATCTTCACACTGCTTCTGGCTTCCCAGCTGGTGCTCCTGATCCTGGCCTGGCTGTTCATGCCCCAGGCCATGACTGTGCTCGCTCCCGGCTTCAAGGGCGATGCGGCGCAGCGTGAGCTGGCGATCGAGCTGACGCGGATCACCTTTCCCTATCTGCTGCTGCTGGCGCTGGTCACGCTCTATGGCGGTATGCTCAACGTCATGCAGCGTTTCGCCTCGACCGCGGCGGCCTCAATCCTGCTCAATGTCGTGATGATGGTGACATTGGCGCTGGCCTTCTGGTTCCCCAGCGCTGCCCATGCCGCAGCCTGGGGCGTGCTGATCTCCGGTGTGGCGCAATATGTGCTGCTGCTGTGGGATCTGTGGCGTTATGGCCGCCTGCCGCGTCTTGCCTCCCTGCGGCTCGACAGGGACACAAAAAGCTTCTTTGCCGCGCTCGGCCCGGCGACGCTGGGGTCGATGGGAACCCAGGTGGCGCTGTTTGCCGACACCATCATTGCCACGTTTCTTTCCGCCGGTGCCCTGTCGGCGCTTTACTATGCCGATCGTCTCAACCAGCTGCCGATCGGGGTGATCGGCATTGCCATCGGCACGGTGCTGCTGCCGGAAATGGCGCGGCGACTGGCGGCCAATGACGTCGAGGGCGCGATGGCGGCGCAGCGGCGCGCCTTCAACGTCACGCTGCTGTGTTCGGTGCCCTTCGTGGCAGCGTTTCTGATTGTGCCCGACGTGATCATGCGGGCGATGTTTGCCCGTGGCGCCTTTTCCCGAGCGGATGCGGCTGCGGCCGGGGCAACGCTGGCGGCCTATGCCATCGGTCTCATTCCCTTTGTTCTGATCCGCAGCGCGGTTGCCACCTTCTTTGCCCGCAAGGACACAGCAACGCCGATGTGGGCCAGTCTGTCCGGGGTGACGGTCAATGTGGCCCTGAAAGTGGCGCTGATGGGTTGGCTGGCGCAGGTCGGTCTCGCCATCGGCACCGCGGTCGGGGCCTGGACCAATCTCCTTCTGGTCCTGACTTTTGCCGTGCGTCGCGGCTATCTCGAACTCGACCGGGCGCTGAGAAGCGCGATTGTCCGCTTCCTCGCCGCCGGCGTCATTCTGGGCGTGGCGCTGTGGCTCCTCAGCGCTCCTGCTGTGAGCGCCCTGTTTCCCCAGCGTGGCAGGGACGTGGTGATGCTGATCTGGCTCGGGGTCTGGGGAGCCCTGATCTATGGAGTCTCGATCTGGCTCTTGTTCGGCCGCAAATGGCTGCTGGCGCTGGCACGCGGCAAAGAAGACGAAGGCAGGGTCTCCAGGGGGGCTGACTGATGCAGGAAATCCCGCATCCCTGAACCATCCCGGCTGCAGTTTCGCCCTGTTTCAAATGGGTGTAACTGCCCAGGTCGGACAGGGGGCAGTATGGCAGCTGAGCCAGACCGATCACGCTTGCCGCCTCGGCGTCACGGAGGAAATGGCGCAGTGCTGGTTCGATCAGGCGCGCGATTACTGAAAGCGCGCCTCCCCCTTCCTGCGGCGAGGCTGCGGTCGGGGTTTTCAGCCCCCGACACGAAGTCTGTTGGCGGCTGTCCATGCGGGCCGTGGCCGTGGCCGGAGCCGTCTCAAGGGGCGAATTCTCAGGGATCAACTGGTGCCGAAGGCCTTGAAGGTGATGATGGTGTAGGTGTCCTGGATGCCTGGCAGGATCTGCACCTTCTCATTGACGAAATGACCGATGTCGGTGTCCTTTTCGACATAGAATTTCACCAGGAGATCGTAATCGCCAGCGGTGGAATAGATTTCGGAGGCGATCTCGGCTTCCGCGAGGGCATTGGCGACGGTGTAGGACTGGCCGAGCCGGCATTTGATCTGAACGAAGAAAGGAACCATGGCGACGTGCTCCGAAGGCTGAATCTCGCGACAGTCATAGGACAAAATCGCAGCGTTTTGGCAACAGGAGCTGGGACGGCGTCAGGGCTTGAGCCGGGGAAATCGGCCAAAAATGGAGATCACGGCTGTTTTTTTCCCTGACCTGTCCCTGATCGCCCGCCATTTCGCGGGGGGAGGCCATGCGCATTCCGGGGGCGGGTGGTGGGCAAAATGGCAGGAAAGACCCCGCGCGGGCAGCCTGGTCTCAATCAGGCGCGCACGTCCATTGCACCGCCCTGGGCGGCCGCGTTTTGAGGACCTGCGCTTCTGCAAAAACCGCCAACCGGATCAAACGCATCATGGACATCGGTTACGAGGTTTTCGACAGCGCTCGTGGGTTTGCCGTTGCGGGCCGTGCGATGCGCCCCCGACCGACAAGGCCAGCCCCGGTTTGACATCGGTATGTTACAACCATATCGGTGTAAGCAAAGTCGGGCTCCAGGTTTCACCAGGTTTCACCAGGTTTCACTCTTGGACCTCTTTGGTGGCGGGTCTGGCCTTTGGGCTTGTGCACCAGGAGCGGTATCGGGCGGTTGACGCCCGGGAAAGATCGATGTTGCGAACCGGCCATGACAATGTCTGATTTCCGGTCGACTGCTGTAACTTGTGCAGTCGGGTGCAGGTGGCGTGAGAGTGGATTTTGGTGCCGCTGTGCGGAACCTGAAAAGGGGGAGTGAAGTGACGGATGATCTGTTCGCGGTGTCGCCGCAGAAAAGGCAGATGAACGCGCGATTGCGGGCGGCCCCGGTGGTGGTGGTCGAAGGCGTGATGGGCGACCAGGTGATCACATCCGGGCCGCAACGGTCGTGGATCGAGGACACCACGCTGGATGTCTGGCGCTTCCAGGGCGGGGAGCTCAACACAAGGCCACTCTGCCTGACCCGGAAGCTTGATGATGCGGCGATGAAGCACCATGACCACGAAGGGCCGCGCTATTATGATCTGGTGCGGGTCCGGGCGCGGCTGGTGATGGAGCCCGACGCCGGCGGCCCGCGTGGCTGGCTGGAGGGCCCGCTGGAAGTGATCGGGGACGAGGAACTGGCCGGGCACGCAGCACGACTGCGGCTGCCCGTGATCCATCAGGATCCGCTTTTCGGACCCTGTACGCGGGACCGCCATAACCGGACGTTCACGGCCCAGGCGTCGTGGAATGGTTCCAGGATCGAGGTTGAGTTTCATGCCCGCACGCTTGAGGAGTTGCCGCCGCTTCTGGAGCAGGCGCGCAGGATGTGGCAGGATCAGGCCCGATGGCATCGCGATGTCGTGGATTGCGCAGCCGACGAGCTGGTGGAGCTGAAAAACGAGAGGCTCGACGAGGGCGAAGAACCCCTTGCGGTCGATGCCTTCAAACAGCGCATCCGCCTGCAGTCGATCCGCATCTGGCGCGGAGGCTGGTTCGACCTCTGTTTCAGCGACGACGGCCTGTTCTGGGGAGATGCCGTCGTCGTCGCCGGCACGGTCGAGGATGGAGTGAAGGATGCATGTCTGGAGCGCCAAGGTCCCGACCTTCTGTGAGACGGCAAGCCTCCGCACTCGTCGGCGCAGCAAATCGCCGGATCCAGCAAGCGGTTGACGGGGGGGTGCTGAAGAATCGTCGTTGAGCGGGACCTGCGGTGTCAGGGGAAGCTTGTGCAGGGATGACGATCCGAACACGGCTTGCGCGGGGGGAGGCTGGCGTGAAGCCTCAGGTGCGGTTCTGGCACATCGTGAAGGCAGGGGTGTCGAGAGGAAGCACAGGTTGAGGTGAGAGGCCGCGCCCATCTTCGGGTGAGGCAGTCCGGCCGCTGGCGCCGGAATTGGGGGGCCTTCACTCCGCTTCGACAGGGAAAGAGGCACGACCCGCTCTGTGGCGCCTTGCGCTCCTCGCAAACTGGTTTCGCGGTGGCAAGCGAGGTGTCATGATCCATAGCGATCGCCAGCGTGGTGTTTCCCGCCCGGAGCTTGGGATGCTTCGCACCGCGCTTGTCGCAGCAAGGGAGCGGCATTGTGGGAAAGACCGGCTTCGCGAGGTCGAAATCGATGCGTTGTCGCGCCGGATTGCCGGACTTGAGGCGGAACACGCAACGTGTCTGCCGTTGGACAGGTGGATCCCATCATAACCTCCGGCTGGGGACTGCCGCCTTCAGGCGGCAGAGGAATGCCGGTCCGCGTCTGTGCGCGGAGTGCGGCGGTTGACTTATGTATCCGTTGGACTTATCGTTCGGTATGGCGGCAGGACGCTATGCTGAAAACGCTGGGGCGGTGTTTTCGCGGCAAGCATCACATTAGTGTGGTGCCCGAAATATCGACGCCCTGTTTTGACGCCTCCGGCGGACGGCAGGCTCAAAATTCTGCTTGCGGAGATTGCCGTGAGAGCACGGGATGACGATCCGCGCTGTTGAGGTACTGCC
>Ga0123357_10000259_pt1 | contig 50415 bp, 33 predicted proteins | sample TergutEmb28metaG_FD_89873 | JGI IMG/M metagenome (GOLD analysis project Ga0123357, IMG submission 89873) | Embiratermes neotenicus P4 segment gut microbial communities from Petit-Saut dam, French Guiana - Emb289 P4 | ecosystem: Host-associated > Arthropoda: Insects > Digestive system > Gut ...
GGAATTCTGCTCTGAAGAGGACGTGTGCCGAGCTGCAGCAACATCGCGATCAATGACACAGCCGCATTCGCATCGGTGCATCCTGACAGCGAGCGTCTTCGGTTCGATCGTGCCGCACTCCGGGCAGGTTTGGCTCGTCCCGCGCGGATCGACCAGCTTCACAGCCCCACCAGCGTTTGCAGCTTTGTAGGTGACGAATTGGACGAGTTGATTCCATGCGGCGTTGTGGACGGACTTCGCGAGTGGTCATGGCGGACTCCGGTTCAGCGGATCTCTCACATTTCGTAACTGCCCGGTCGAGCAAAGGCGGTGGGCAACCGGCTCGAAATCCGGAAAAATTGCGCCTCTCAAATCGGGATGGTCATCCATTCGCCACGAATCACCCATCAGGGAAGGCGACTGGACCTCACCAGCGTGAAAAAGGGGCACAGTCAGTCGCTCCAGAAATGGAACGCGGGTAGAAACCATATTTCGATGGCGGGGGGCATTCTGCAAGAGATGACCCGGTGGCACTCAGGATCACAGGGAAAGACGGTCTTTCGGGCCAGCGACGGAACAGGAAGCAATGCCTGCGAGCGAGCTGCGTCTGTGACCGGCAGGATACGCCGGTCACAGGCGCGGACCCGATTCGATGGTGCGTGGGCGATCGTCCGGAGGTCAGCCCAGCGAGCCTGTCCCTGCCGCGATTTGGTGTGGCTGACGGACGGCGGATGCCTGTTGCGCTGGCGCGATGGCGTTGGCAATCTGCTTTGCGGCCGATTGGGATTTGTGACTCCAGGATCGCCACAGTCCGGGCTGGCCCGGCTATGTATTCAGCATTTCATGGGAATGGGCGAGCGATTCGGCGAGGGCGCCCATGGGATCCGCACGCGTGCTGGTTCAGGCGGGCGGGGAGGGGCTGGCGTTTTCCTGTTGGCTGTCGGGTGTCCGGTCGTGCAAAATGCCGCGCACCGGCGACAGGAGGGTGTTTCGGGGGGGCCAGGTTCTTTGCTGCCCTGTGCCATCCAGTGTGCCTGGGCGTGCCTCAATAGCATTGACAGGCTCAGACCACCCGCCCAACTGCATCGGCATGGTGAGGTTCGCGGTTCTCCGGGTAATGCACATGTGTGGGGCCGGTGTCGGCCGCCGTTTTCCCTCGGGCGAGGGCAGCCGAAAAGCGCCAGTTCCTGTTCTGCGCGAGAGGGAACACAGGGGAGAGCCCGCAGGAGGGAGCCCTCAGTGACCCCAGACCAGCGCGATCAGGAACCGGGTTCCGACCAGGAACAGAAAGCAGCCGAAGGCGATTTCGAGGGCGCGTCGCGACATGGCGTGGGCGAGTTTCACCCCGATCGGTGCCGTGAGGGAACTCGCCGGCATCACCAGAGCCGCACCGACCAGTGAGACATTTCCAAGCGCCAGCGGCCATTGCAGGGCCGCGACCTCAGGAAAGCGTGCCGCGCTGGGCCATCCGGCATAGATATGACCGATCACGCCGGTGATCGAGATCACCACGCCGAGACCTGCAGAGGTGGCGACCGCCTGGTGGATCGGGCGGCCGTAGAAGGTCAGGAGAAGATTGGAAAACAGGCCGCCGCCGACCCCCATCAGGGTCGACAGCAAGCCGACTCCGGCGCCATAGATCCGCATCATTGCCCTGCCGGGCAGATCCTGCCCCAGGACCCAGCCCTGAGGCACAAGGACGAGGCGGGCGCTGGCGCAATAGGCCACCGCAACGAAGACGATCTTGAACATCTGTTCCGGTGCCAGGCGTGCCACCACGGCACCTGCGAGGACCCCGACGATGACCGGAAACCACCACAGGCGCAGCACATTCATGTCCGCAGCACCGCGTCTGGAGTGGGCGGAGAAAGAGCGGATCGAGGTCGGGATGATGATCGCCAGCGAGGTGCCGACACAGAGCGGCATGCGCGCCTCGACCGGCACGCCGCTGATCCGGAAACATTCGTACAGCACGGGCACCAGGATGGCACCGCCGCCGATGCCGAACAGACCCGCCAGCACCCCCGTGATGGCGCCGACAGCGATCAGGAGCAGCGCCAGTTCGATGATGTCGGAGACAGCTAAACCTGCGACCATGCTTTCGTCCCGGTTCGGGATGTTCCCGACACAATATCGCTTTATGCGATCGCAAACGGTGACGTCGAGTGCTGGAAAGCTGAGCCGGCAATGCGGCGCACGCCATCGGCGCGGGCTGCAACGCGCCCGTCCAGCATGCTCACAAGCTTTGAACGATAGTTCAGTTCTGTTCGGGTGGCAAGCGGTTTCAGGATGTTGCAGCATGCTGCAGGGGAGAGCGGGCTTCCGGTACCGTAGAAGTGAATCAAATTCGCTTCGACGCCATTTCGTGATTGCGCATCCGGATTCGACTCCGTAAATAGAGCCACCTTTCGCGATCCCCGCGAGCCCATGTCGGGCCGCCGCAAAAATTTCAAAGTCGCCATGACCGCACGGATCGAACGACCTCTTTCCCCCCACCTGCAAGCCTACCGCTGGACCCTGTTGATGGCGCTGTCCATCCTTCACCGGGCGACCGGCGTGGCACTCTATTTCGGCACCCTGCTTCTGGCGTGGTGGCTGATCGCGGCGTCCTCGGGACCCGCTGCCTACGCCTATGTCGAGGCCTTCACCGGCAGCTTCCTCGGCAGGCTGATTGTGTTCGGTTACACCTGGGCACTGATGCACCATCTTTTGAGTGGCATCCGCCATTTTCTATGGGATCTGGGCTATTGCTTCGACGCCAATGAGCGCGAAGCGATCAGCTGGGGCGCAGTGATCGGCGGCGTTGGGCTGACGGTGCTGATCTGGATCATCGCTTACGCGATCGGAGGCGGACGATGAGCGGAACCGAAAGTCCAAAGCGCGATATGCGCACGCCTCTGGGGCGGGTCCGCGGGCTTGGCGCGGCGCGTTCCGGAACGTCCGATTTCTGGCGTCAGCGCGTGACCGGCATTGCCATGACCCTGCTGATGATCCCGCTCCTGGTGATCATCCTGATGCTGCTGGGCCGCAATCACGCCAGCGCGGTGCTGTTTCTCAGTTCGTGGTGGATCGCGGTCATCATGCTGCTGTTCATCGTTTCCTGTGCCTGGCACATGAAGATCGGCCTTCAGGTCGTGATCGAGGATTACGTCCAGGATGAGAAGCTCAAGCTGCTCGCCATGATCGGCAATAATTTCTTCGCAGCCGCGGTGGCCATCGCCTCGGTTTACGCGATCATCAAACTTTCATCCGGAGTCTAGTCCATGGCCAGTGGTGCGAATGGCAACGGCGCTCCCGCCATCAACGGAAAATCCTATCCGATTGAAGATCACACCTACGATGTCGTTGTGGTCGGGGCGGGGGGTGCCGGTCTGCGTGCGGTGGTCGGCTGCAGCGAAGCGGGGCTGCGGACTGCCTGCATCACCAAAGTGTTCCCGACCCGCTCGCACACGGTGGCAGCGCAGGGGGGGATTTCCGCCTCGCTCGGCAATATGCACCGGGATGACTGGCGCTGGCACATGTATGACACCGTCAAGGGGTCGGACTGGCTCGGCGATCAGGATGCCATCGAATATATGGTGCGCAACGCCCCGGCGGCGGTTTACGAACTGGAGCATTGGGGTGTGCCGTTCTCGCGTACCGAGGATGGTCGCATCTATCAGCGTCCATTCGGTGGCATGACCACCGAGTTCGGCAAGTCGCAGGCCCAGCGCACCTGTGCTGCGGCGGACCGTACCGGCCATGCCATGCTGCATACAATGTATGGCCAGTCGCTGCGTCATGCTGCTGAGTTCTTCATCGAATATTTCGCCATTGACCTGATCATGGATGACCAGGGGGCGTGCCGCGGCGTCATCGCGCTCAATCTCGATGACGGCACCGTGCACCGCTTCCGGGCCCAGACCACGATGCTGGCAACCGGCGGCTATGGTCGCGCCTTTGCGTCCTGCACATCGGCCCATACCTGTACCGGCGACGGCGGCGGTATGGCGCTGCGCGCCGGTCTGGCGCTGCAGGACATGGAATTCGTCCAGTTCCATCCCACCGGGATCTATGGCTCCGGCTGTCTGGTCACCGAGGGGGCGCGCGGCGAGGGCGGCTATCTCGTCAATTCCGAGGGTGAGCGCTTCATGGAACGCTATGCGCCCTCCGCCAAGGATCTGGCTTCGCGCGACGTGGTGTCGCGGGCCATGACCATCGAGATTCGCGAGGGCCGCGGAGTCGGCAAGAAGAAGGATCACATCTTCCTGCATCTGGATCATCTCGATCCCAAGGTGCTGCAGGAGCGGCTGCCGGGTATTTCGGATTCGGCGCGCATCTTCGCCAATGTCGATGTGACGCGCCAGCCCATCCCGATCGTGCCCACCGTCCACTATAATATGGGTGGGATCCCCACCAACTATCATGGTGAGGTGGTGACCAGGGCCAAGGGCGACGACAATGCCGTGGTGCCCGGCCTGATGGCGCTGGGTGAGGCCGCCTGTGTCTCGGTCCATGGTGCCAACCGCCTCGGATCGAACTCTCTGATTGATCTTGTGGTGTTCGGTCGCGCGGCTGCGCTGCGCTGCGCTGAAACGCTGGAGGCTCATGCCAAGCAGCCGGAACTGCCGGCCGATTCCGCCGACAAGGCGCTGTCGCGGCTCGATCGCTACCGCAATGCCGGTGGTGGCACCCCGACCGCGAAGCTGCGCGACAGCATGCAGCACGTGATGCAGAATAACTGCGCGGTGTTCCGCACCGGCGAGGTGCTGGCCGAGGGCAGGAACCTGATCCACAAGGTTCATAGCGGGATCAGCGATATCGGCGTCAGCGATCGCTCCCTGGTGTGGAACTCCGATCTGGTCGAGACCCTGGAGTTCGACAATCTGATCGTTCAGGCGGTGGTGACGATGAACTCTGCGGCCAACCGCACCGAAAGCCGGGGCGCGCATGCCCGCGAGGACTTCGCCGATCGCGACGACAGGAACTGGATGAAACACACACTGGCCTGGATTGATGAGGGCGGCAAAGTCACCATCGATTACCGCCCGGTGCATAACTACACCATGACCAATGATGTCGAGTACATACCGCCCAAGGCGCGGGTGTACTGAGCGATAAAGCGAAGGTCCTTCAGACATGGTTGAATTCGCACTTCCGAAAAACTCCCGGATCACCGAAGGCAAGACCTGGCCCAAACCTGCGGGGGCCACGGAACTCCGCGAATTCCGCGTCTATCGCTGGAATCCGGATGACGGCAACAACCCGAAGGTCGACACCTATTATGTCGATACCCATGACTGTGGTCCAATGGTGCTGGACGGGCTGCTGTGGATCAAGAACCATATCGACCCGACACTGACTTTCCGCCGTTCCTGCCGCGAGGGGGTGTGCGGCTCCTGCGCCATGAATATTGATGGCCAGAATACGCTGGCCTGCACCAAGTCGATGCACGACATCAAGGATGGCGCGGTCAAGGTCAATCCGCTGCCGCACCAGGCGGTGGTGAAAGACCTCGTGCCCGATATGAATAATTTCTACGCCCAATATGCCTCGGTCCAGCCCTGGCTCAAGACCGTGACGCCGGAACCGCAGAAGGAATGGCGGCAGAGCCGTGAGGACCGCGAGAAGCTCGACGGGCTCTATGAGTGCATCCTGTGCGGCTGCTGTTCGACCTCCTGCCCGAGTTACTGGTGGAACAGCCAGCGTTATCTCGGACCGGCCGCGCTGTTGCAGGCCAACCGCTGGGTCAGCGATTCCCGGGATGAAGCCACCGGGGAGCGACTGGACAATCTCGAGGATCCGTTCCGGCTCTATCGCTGCCATACCATCATGAACTGCGCCAAGGCCTGCCCCAAGGGGCTGAACCCGGCGGAGGCCATTGCCGAACTCAAATTCAAGCTGGTCGAACGTCAGATCTGAGGCTGGAGGCGGTCGGGCGGCCTGGCGGATCAGCAGGGTTTTTTAACACCCCGTGCGGGAGAGCAACGCACGGGGTGTCATTTTTTGTCGGCTCCTGTCTTTTCGCAGCCGGGCGATTGCGGCCCTCGCACATCGACAGCGCAGGACTGTTTTGTGGCGCGAGAGCAGGCTGGCCTTGCGCGCAGGGTTCGGCAGGTCGCAGGCGGTCTTTGAGTTCGCCGCTCTGTGCCTGAGCTGCGAAACGGCTGGAGCGGCACCGGGCCACAGCCATTAACAAAGGCTGACGACAGGATGCGGCGGCGGCTGCGGAACACAGGAAAGTTCCCTGGCCCGTGAAGGCGAGCCGCGCAGGAAGCGTCCAGTCCTCAGTCCTGCAACGCAATCGCCGCCGTCGGAAAAGATCCAGGATCCGGATGTTGTGGCCTTGCGGGTCTGGGGCTGATTTCCGGCAATTGTTTTTGCGCCGGTTTTTCCTGCCGCGCTTTGCAGGAAGGATGGGTGCCGCTGCCGAAAATTGCGCCTGGGATTGCAGGAGAAGAGGCATATTTTCTGCTGAAGGAATGAAAAAAAGCCCGGCCTTTTGAAGGCCGGGCTTTTTTTCGAAGTCATCCGGAATTTGGGAAATCAGAACCTTGAGGTCGGCTGATAGAAGCTGTAGCCGAAGCCCGCTTTGACGGTCCAGATCCCGGAGCGGCTGTCCGGCTCCAACGAGCCGTCGGGTTGCACATTGGAGATGGCGTAGTTGAAGTGGGTGTAATCGAACCCGGCATTGAGGTGCCACTGCTGCGTCAGAGCGTAATCCGCCGCCAGACCCGCTTTCCACATCAGCTTTGAGCCAAGATCATAGGTATAGGGGGTGATGGGGAAGCCACCGTTCAGCGACGAGGTCATCTGCGGGCTGAAGGTCGAGCCGACCATGCCGGTGCCGGTGAACACCAACTGATTGGTCGCAGCCCACTGGATCATCAGGCCGCCGCCGGCATAGCTGTGCTCGTATTGCTCGTGGTACCCACCGCCTCCGGTGATATTGCGATCCCACACATGATAGCCGGCAGCAAAGAACGGGGTGAACATCCAGTTCGGGGCAACGTCAAATCCCTTGCCCAGGCGGAAGTCAAAGTCCTTGGTCTCGGCGCCATTGGTCTGGACGAGATCGCCGTAGGTACCGCCCTGATAGGCCCCGACATATTGTGTGTTCGACCTGGCCCAGGAGAACTGCCCCATGATGTAGACATTGGTCAGGGCGCCAAGACTGCCCATCGCCGAACCGGTGATCTGGAGACCGGGCTGCCACCCCTTCTCGCTGTCGAGCCGGACACTGTTGCGATCGGTTTCGAGATAGTCGATGTTCTGGCCGATGGCGTCGAGGCTGATCTGATTGTTCACATAAAGGATGGGATTGGCCGACATCGGCATCATCGGTGCCGCCTTCATCGGCATCCGCGGGGCCAGCGACAGATCCGCAGCGCTCGCGGCGGCAACAGATGCCAGGAAAAGGACGCCGGTTGCCGTCAGAGTTTTAAGGGCAGGATTTTTCATGGACATATAACTCCACTCTCCAGTCAAATGTTGCTCCCAAAATGGATTTAAATTGCGGGGTGCAACGCCAAATCAGTCTGATTGAGGCGACAGGACCATCGGTCTGCGCCGTTATTCCAGATCTCGGATGCCCCAGATTTATATGGAATTTCAAAGAATACTGTGCTCAGCGGGCAACATCGGCGGAGAGCACCGCAACGACGCCAAATCGCCTGTCTTTCCATTGGGTTGAAAGGTTGCGAGGGCGATCACATTAAGGTGATCGGCGGTTGCTGTGCGGCGTATGGTATAATGTGCGGGCTTGCGGAAGAAAAAAGCCGTTTTATCTGGCCCCCCGCCGCGCGGCCGCTAAAGGGATCGGCGGGTTTTTCCTTCGAGGTCGGGAGCGGGGCGGATCGCAAAGCCCTGAAACAGTCCACTGCGATGGCGCAAAAAGCAACGGAGTTTCAAAGGTCTCGCCGAGACAAGCGGGCGGCAGCTGCGACACGCGGGCGATTTGGCCGGCCAGGGATGGATGTCATCGATTCGGCAGCTTGCATCCGCTTTGCCACAGTGTATACTTTGCGTTGCAAAGTATGGCGCTCTGCCGTCTGTGCCTGAAGGATTTTGAGCCGTGCCACTGCGTGATCTGGACAAGGCGTTGGCCGATATCGTTGCGATCCGCAGTCAGATCGCGGCGGGGACAGCATTTCGTGGTTATGGCTCCGCCACCATGGCCGCCACTGCGGTGGTGGCGTTGCTGACTGCGGTCGTACAGCATTTCTGGCTCGAAGAGCCCGGCAGCCGCCCGGTCAGCTTTTTCCTGGGCTGGGCCGCGGCGGCGGTGCTCTCCAGTGCCATCATCCTGATCGAGATGCGGGCGCGCACCAGGCGTCATCATGGAGGCCTTGCCGATGCCATGATCCATCAGGCGGTCGAACAGTTCCTGCCGGCGGCGGTCGCCGGCCTGCTCATCGGAATCGTGATCTGGCAGTTCGCGCCGGATTGCATCTGGATGGTGCCGGGCCTGGGCCAGATCCTGGTCTCGCTGGGCATCTTCGCCTCCGCCCGCTCAATGCCGCGCAGCGTCATGCTGGCGGCGGTGTGGTATTTTCTCGCCGGCTTCCTCGTCCTGGTGGTTTCGAGCCAGAGCCACGTGCTGTCACCCTGGACCATGGGGCTGCCCTTCGTGATCGGCCAGCTCCTGATGGCCAGCATCCTCCATGTCGCATCCGAGGACGAGATGGATGGCTGACCGCGCGCCCTTTTCCTATGAGGGTCTCGACCGCGTCATCCACGAGAAGGCGCGGCTCGGGATGCTGACATCGCTGATGGCCCATCCCAGGGGTCTGGCCTTTTCCGACCTCAAGCAGCTCTGCGCACTGACCGATGGCAATCTGAGCCGCCACCTCCAGGTGCTGCAGGAGGCGGGTCTGGTCGAGGTCACCAAAAGCTACGAGCGCAACCGCCCCCACACCACTTGCCGGCTGACCAGGGCCGGTCGGGAGCGTTTTCTCGACTATCTCGCGGTGCTCGAGCAGCTGGTGCGTGATGCGGCCAAAGCAGCCGGCCGTGACGCTGCGGTTCTCGGGGATCTCGGTGTGGTGGCGGGCTGAGGGCGGTTTTTTTTGAAGGGAGACTTTGCAATGCAAAGTTGTCTGGATACGCAAGTGAACGCTCTGCATGTCGGCATCATCATGGACGGCAATGGCCGATGGGCACAGCATCGCGGCTGGACGCGGCTGCGGGGTCATGAGGCCGGACTTGAGGCCATCCGTCGCGTCGTCGAGGCCGCGCCCGGTCAGGGCATCGGCACCCTGACGCTCTATGCATTTTCGAGCGACAACTGGCGTCGACCGCCAGCCGAGGTCGCCGGCCTGATGCGGCTCTTACGTTTCTACCTCAATAATGAAGTGCGCAGTCTCCAGCGCAACGGGGTTCGCCTCAGCGTCATCGGGCGACGCGACCGGCTGCCCGACGGCATTGCCGGGCTGATCGGGCGTGCGGAAGCGGCGACCCGCTGCGGCGAGGCCCTGCATCTGCGCATCGCGGTGGACTATTCCGGGCGCGACGCCATCCTCAACGCCGCCGCGCAGGCGGGTGCCGGCGCGGCGCTGACGCGCGAGGATTTCGCCCGGCTGGTCACCGGGGAGCCGGGCCTGCGCGATGTCGACCTCATCATCCGCACTTCGGGTGAGAAGCGGCTGTCGGATTTTCTGTTGTGGGAAAGCGCCTATGCGGAGCTGCATTTCACTGACCGGATGTGGCCCGACTTCGACGCCGGCGATCTCGCTGCGGCGCTGGTCGCCTTCCAGCAGCGCGAACGCCGTTTCGGCGGCCTCGGCGCACCGCCCCTGGCGCCGGCGCCAGCGCGGTCCAGGCTCGTGCCGGAGGTCGCAGCCGGGGCGGCGGCCTCCATCGTTGCAATCTAAGCGTGTGTCAATGCATAACTACTAGTATAAGTAGTATCTCGGGTAGATTTTTCCTGTCGTCGCGGCTTCGGATTGACCGCGCCCTGGGCCTTGATCCGGCCTGTTTCGTGGCGGACGCGCCTAAATGGCGTTCGCACTAACGCCTTCAGCGCTATCGGATTTTCCTCTCCCGGCAGCACGCCCGTGCGGTGCGGCAGAGCGTCTTGTCAAGTTATGAGTTGTCATTCTTCTTTGCCTGTTCGTCATGTGCTCGCAATAACTGAGCCTTAACCGGAGTCCTGCTTAACTCGCCCTCAGGTTCCATTGCGAATACCTGCGTAGTGAGTGTTCGCCGTAAGTTACTTCCGGATCGTCCCGGGTACCGCCGGGACGATCCAGCGCAGATAGAGAGGGTGAGCCGCGTTGTGTTCCTGGCCGCCCCGACCCTGCGTTGCTGGATCATCTGCCAGATTGAGCTGCATCGAGCCGCAGCGGGTGAGCGGACGGCGTGCGCGCTCTCGCGCGCGCGGTTGCTGCGTCTTTTGCGGTCTCAGGTCCGAGGTTGGTTGTGTGAATAAGGCAGTTTGTGATGTTGAACAGGAATGGGTCCACGTCCCGCAGTCGCCGTAACCTCGCAGGCGTTCGTTGCAATGACCGGAGTTCGACACTCTTTGGCCGCTGTGCCGGGCGTCTTCGCGCCGGACGGCGGCGATTTGCCGCAGGGATAGAGCAGGCGGCGGCTGGCGTCCGCCATGCCGGCATCGCCATTATCGCATTCAAAACCGCGGCTCTAGGTATCGGCCTGTTGCAGGCGGTGAGCCTGATGGCGCTCCCGGCCTTCGCTGCGGACACCACGGTGACGGGACCGGCGGATCTCGGTGCCAGCGTGCTGCCGCCATCCGATGGGGACCACTGGACGCTGGTGGGCAACGGCATATACCTCGCCGACACCATCACGCTGCCGGGAGGTGCAACCGGTCTGACCCTCACCGGCTCGGGCAATGCTCTTTCGCTCAATGACGGCGCGGGGAGTTACGGACGTCTGATGGTTCCTTACGGCACGGCGCCGGTCGGGCCGTTCACGCTCACACTGGAAAATCTCACGCTGAGCGGCGGCCAGAGCCCGGCAACGCCGGCACTGGACGCCAATGGCGGGGCGATCAATGTCAACAACCGCAATACGCAGAGCGCACTGATCATCAATACCATCGGCTCGGTGAGTTTTCTCGATAACCATGCCGCCTTAAGTGGAGGTGCAATCTGGGTCTATAGTGACCTGACCATCAATGGCGACGGCACCGGTGGCACGATCACGTTCAAAGACAACAGCGCCGGCACCGGCGGCAGCGGCGTTGCCGGGGGCGCGATTTCGGCCGGCGGTGGGGTCTCGATCGGCGACAGTGCCAGCAGGATCATCCTGTCGAACAACTCCGTCGATACCTCGACGACGGTAAACTCGGGCGGCGCGATTTCGGCCGGCGGCGCTGTTCGCATCTCCGGCAGCGACATTGAGATTTCGGAAAACCTCGCTTCGGCGATGGGCGGGGCCATCAATGCCGGCGGCGACGTTGTCGTCGGCAACAGCGACGGGACGACGACGTCCGTCATTGTCAGCGGCAACCAGGCCCTGACAAATGCCGCCGGGGCGATCTCGACCGGAACCATCGGCTCGGTCACCATCCGCGCGGGGGCGGTCACGCTGTCGGACAACAGTTCCGGGAGCAATGGTGGTGCGATCTGGGCTGCCAGTGGCGCCACCATCGAGGGTGCCACGATCACGCTTGACAGCAATCAGGCCGGCGGCAGCGGCGGCGGCGGTGTGATCTTTTCCCGTGGTGATGTGGCGATCGGCAGTGCCGACAGTGTGGTCACCATCTCCCACAACACAAGCGTGGGAGCCGGCGGCGCGGTCGACGCCTTTGGCACTTCGACCACCCCCACACAGGTGACGATCGATGGCAGTGCCATCACGATGTCCTCGAACGCATCATCGACTTCCGCCGGGGGAGCGATCAGCGCAGACGGTGCGGTCGCGATCGGCAGCAGCGCTGCAACGGTCGATATCGCCGGCAACACCGCCAGCTTTGCGGGTGCCGTCTATACCGACAGCACCATTGCGATCGGCAATGCCACAAGCGTTGTCACCATCCGGGATAACAGCGGGATCAGCTCCGGAGGCGCGCTGCTCAGTAACGGCGATGGTATTTCAATCGATGGCAGCAGCATCACGATTACCGGCAACCAGACCACCGGAACGAGCACGGGCAATTCCGGCGGCGCGATCCGGTCCAATGGTGCCGTCCGCATCGGCAACGCCACCAGCACAGTCGACCTCAGCGGCAATTCCACGTATGGCTATGGCGGGGCGATTTCCGGTTCTGCGGATGTTACGATCGCAGGCAGCGACATCACCGTATCCGACAACCAGTCGCTGGGGGCCTTCGGAGGTGCGATCTACGCGGCGGGGTCTGCGGTGACGATCGGGGACGCCGCGAGCGCGGTGAAGATCACCGGCAACAGCGCCAGACTGCAGGGCGGGGCGCTCTATGCCATGGACGTGGTCATCAATGGCTCTGCCATCACTGTCAGCGACAACAGTGTCGACCAATATTATGGCGGCGCGATCTATGCCGGAAACAGCGTTGCAATCGGCAATGCTGCCAGCACAGTGACGGTGAGCGGCAACCAGGCCTCTGTCGGCGGCGCTGTCATTTCATTCGGCGCGGTAACGATTGATGGAGCCAATATCAACATTTCCACCAACAGTGCCGGTGCCGACGGCGGGGCGATCTATGGCGTCGGGGAGGTTGTGGTCGGAAGCGCTGCGAGCAGCGTGCAGATGACGGGAAACACGGCGGACTATGGCGGCGCGGTCTATTCGGAAGACAACGTGGTGATTTCCGGCAAAACCATCGATCTTTCGGGCAACAGCGCCGGCGATACTGGTGGCGTCATTGCGGCGGAGGGTACAATTGCGCTCGGCAACGCCGATGGCAGCACAAGCACGGTAACGCTTTCCTCAAATAGCGCGGTCAGCCTCGGCGGTGCACTCTATTCGGAGGAAGACGTTACGATCCGGGGGACCAACATCACGATCGCCGACAATAGCGCCGGCGACGCCGGCGCGGTTGGAGCCTACGGAGATGTGGTGATCGGCAGCGCGGGGAGCACCAGCACGGTCACGGTTACCGGAAACGGGGCCGATGGCAGCGGCGGCGCCATCCTGTCGGGAGGCGACACCACGATTGCGGCAAGCGCAATCATCCTCAACAGCAACACGGCAGGCGTGGACGGTGGCGCGATCTATTCGTACCAGGGGGTGCAGCTGCAGGGCACTGTGACGGCGAATGAAAACAGCGCGCTCAGCGGCGACGGCGGTGTGATAAATGCGCAGTCGGGCGACGTCACTGTCACCGCCGGCCTCACGGCAAACACCAACACGGCCGGTGGTTCCGGTGGCGTGATCTATGCGGCGACGGGCAATGTCGTGGTCGGCGGCGCCGTCGATATGGACGGCAACGCGGCCACAAACGGGGACGGCGGTGCGATTGCTGCCGTGGCGGGATCTGTTGACCTTGCGGCGTCTGGCGATGTCAACCTGACCAACAATTCTGCCGGAGGCAGCGGCGGTGCGATCAGCGCCGGCTCTGACGTAGTGCTCGGCAATAGCAGTGGCACCACCACGCTGAGTGGCAACAGCGCCGACGTCAAGGGCGGTGCGATTGCAAGTGGCGGCATGACGTCGCTGTGGGGGACGTCGATCACCCTCAACAACAACAGCGCCGAGGGCGATGGTGGAGCGATCTGGTCGGCGGGGGCGGTGACGGCGTATGGCGCAGTGAGCGCAAACGGCAACAGCGCGATCGACGGCAACGGCGGCGTGATCAATGCCGAGGCGGGCGATGTCACGCTGACCGGCGAGCTGGCGGCAGACGGCAACAAAGCGGGTGCTTCCGGCGGTGTGGTCTTTGCCGGGACAGGGGATGTCGTGGTCGGTGGCGCGGTCCGCATGGAGGGCAACCAGGCCGCAGGCGGGGACGGCGGTGCCATTGCAGCGGTGCTGGGATCGGTCTATCTGGCGCTGGAGGGCGATGTTGCGCTGAGCAGCAACTCTGCGGGCGGCAGCGGCGGCGCCATCCGTGCGGGCGCGGACGTGGTGGTCGGGAATGCCGACGGCGCAACCACGCTGACCGGAAACACCGCCGGCGTGAATGGCGGCGCGATCGCGAGCGACGGCAGCACGACGCTTTGGGGATCGGCGATCACTCTCAGTGACAACAGTGCCGGCACGGACGGTGGTGCGATCTGGTCGGCAGGGGCGGTGACCCTGGCTGGCACAGTGAGCGCCAGCGGCAACAGAGCGATCGACGGCAACGGTGGCGTGATCAATGCGCAGTCGGGCGATGTCACGGTCACGGCGGGTCTGACGGCCAACGCCAACACTGCGGGTGGTGCGGGCGGCGTAATCTATGCCGGGACAGGGGATGTCGTGGTCGGCGGCGCGGTCCGCATGGATGGCAACCAGGCCACAGGTGGTGACGGCGGTGCCATTGCAGCGGTGGCGGGATCGGTCAGCCTGGGGTGGCTTGGCGGGGACATTGCGTTGACGAACAACGTTGCCGGGGGCAGTGGTGGCGCGATCAGAGCGGGCTCCGACGTGGCGCTCGGCAATGGTGACAGCACGATCACGCTCCGCGACAACACTGCCGCTGTCAATGGTGGCGCGATTGCAAGCACTGGCGCAACCACGATCAGGGCAACGTCGCTGACGATCTCCGGCAACCGTGCGAGCAATGGTTCGGGTGGCGCGGTCCATGCTGGTGGCGATTTCACGCTTGCCACAAACGCTGACGCCACGATCAGCGGCAACAGCGCTGCGGTGAAAGGCGGCGCCTTGTGGATTGGCGGCAATGCCAGTCTGTCGGCGTCCGCAGGTGACATCACCTTCAGTGGCAACAGCCAGGGGGCGGGCAGCCCGGGCGAGGCCAACGCCATCTATTTCGACAACACTGCCGGAACCGCGAGCGCCAGCTTTGCGGTGGCTGCGGCAAGCCATATCACCTTCCTTGACCCGATCGCCGGCAATGCGGCCAATGGCCTGGTGAGCGTGACCAAGAGCGGTGCCGGAGAGCTGGCCTTTGATGGCTCTCTCTATTCCGCCCCGGATGATCGGTGGTCGAAGATCTATGCCAGCACCACTGTCGCGGACGGTACTTTCGCGGTGCGAAACGGTGCGGTCTATGGCGCCCTGGCGGCGGATCTGGGGGGTGCGACGCCTTCCAGCTTCACGGTTGAACCGTCGGCCACCCTTTCCGGCGGTATTGCCGGCGAGGTGCGGGCCGACCAGTTCACGCTGAAAGGTGCACTCGATATCGCCGGGACAGCGGCGCCAGGAGGCGCAGGCGGCGGCTTCAGCAGCTTCACCGTCACCAGCAGCAATGTCAGCTTTGGTGTCGGCAGCCAGCTCAGGGTGAACGCCTATCTTGGTGATGCCTCGACGCAGCAGGCGGACCAGCTGCGGCTCAACCTCAACGGCAGCGCAACCAGCGGGACCGCAGCGATGGTGGTCAACAAGGTCGGTGGTGCCGGTGCGCTGACCCCTGGCAACGGCATCGAGGTGGTAGAGGTCGTCAATGGCAGCAGCGCCGGTGCGTTCAGGCTCAGTGCGCCGGTCGTGGCGGGTCCTTACGACTACGGCCTGGTCCATGGCAGTGTTGATACCGGCGGCGCCGAGAACTGGTATCTGCGCTCGACCCTGGACTGTGCCCTCGCGCCTGCGTCGGCACCGTGTGCACAGGGGACGTCGCCGTCGCCCGGCCCGACGCCACCGGCACCGCCCCATTACCGGGTCGAGACCGCGCTCAACGCAGCAGCCCCGGCGATGGCTCTGCTCTATGGCCGCAACCTCCTGGACACGCTGCATGAGCGGCTGGGCGACGAAGCGGGCGGTCGCCGCTTCGATGCGGATAATCCGAACGGCGTCTCGCACGGCAGCTGGGCACGGATGATTGGCAGTGGCGGCAAACAACAGGGCGATCCGCTCGGCGTCTACGGTTCCGGACCCGGCTACAACTACAGCTTCCTCGGGCTGCAGGGGGGGCAGGACCTCTACCGGCGCGAAGCGCGTGACGGCAGTCGTGATTATGCCGGCCTCACCTTCGCCATCGGCAGCGCTTCCGGGAAAGTCAGCCATTTTGACGGCTCCAGCGGGGATGATGACCTCCAGGCCTATACGCTTGGCGGTTACTGGACGCATTTCGGTGCCCGAGGCTGGTATGTCGACACCATGCTCCAGGGGACGTATTATGATGTCCGCAGCAATGCCAGGAGAGGACTTCTGCCCTTCACGACCGGTGGGGAAGGTGTCGCGGCCTCGGTCGAGGCCGGCTACCCCTTCCGATTCGCGGGCGGCTATTTTGTCGAGCCGCAGGTGCAGCTGATCTACCAGACCATCGACTTCAGGAGTGGAATGGACAACGCTGCGCGCGTGAACTTCGACAATGTCGATTCGCTGATCGGGCGGATCGGCGCGCGCATCGGTCGCAGCTGGCTGATTGATCCGGGAGCGGGTGACGGGCGGCTGATCACGGCGTGGATCCGGCCGAGCTTCTGGCAGGAGTTCCGCGGCAATCCGACCACGTCCTTCTCTTCCGCGAGCGGCTTCGTTCCCTTCCGCGCCGATCTTGGCGGCAACTGGGGCGAACTCACCATCGGTATCACCGGCCAGATCACCCCCAACACCGCGCTTTTCGCCAACGCTTCCTACCAGGGCCGCTTCGACGGCAGCGGCTACGCCTATGACGGCAAGGGCGGTGTCAGGGTGAACTGGTGAGGATGGCGGGCGCACAGGCGCCCGCCATCCTCAGGGTCCGTTCGCGGGCGCGCGGCAGTCTGTGACAGCTCCGGTTGTTGGCGATGGCGCCGACGCCCGCAGGTTTCCATGGCTGGACGTCGTGACATCGACCTTGCGGTTGCCTGCTCCTGCACGGGGCGCAAGGTGCAGAGGTCCCGGCCTGGCTTCGCAGGGCTCGGGGGGCAGTGGCGCGGAGCCTGGCTCTGTTGACAAAATCAGGCGATGGCCGGGTGCTTCGAGCGCCACCGGCTGAAATCCCGCAATCCTTCCCGCGCGCCTGGCGGCGCGGAACGCTCACGGCGCTGCAAATCTCAATCCTGCTTGGCGTGGCACAAAATCGCCGGGCGCTCGCGCTTCTATCACCAGCGGGCTGAGGAAATGACAGCCTGCGATGAAGAGCACCAGACAGGGATGGCCGGGAGATGAGGGGATTGCAGCGGTTCCTGGCGGTTGTGACTGTCCTTGCCGTGCTTGGCGCGACGCTTGGCACGCTGGTGCCGCGTCCCTTCCTGCGGGAAGCGCATTCGGGTGAAAACAGCCGCCACATTCTGGTGCTGAAGAATGATATCCACACCGACATCGCGATACCGATTGACGATGCCGTGCGCCGGCGCTTCGCTTTCCTCGCCGGTTCCGGCCTGCCGCTGGGCACGCCGCATGTGAGCCATGTCGTTTTCGGCTGGGGCGGCCGGGCCTTCTATCTGGAGACGCCGACCTGGTCGGAACTGAAGCCGGGGCCGCTTCTCAAGGCGCTGACGCGCGACGACTCGGTGATGCATGTCGGCCTCACAGCGGGGGCGCGCGAACGCGACCCCGACGTCGTCGGTTTCGACATTGATCCGGAGCATTTCGCGCAGCTCCTCGACTTTGTCGCAGCCAGCTTCCGACAAGGCCCTGGTGGTCCTGTAGTGATCCCTGATGCGAGCTATTCCCACTTCGACAGGTTCTTTGAATCCGACGGGAAATTCAATGCCATCGTCGGCTGCAACAGCTGGACTGCGGCGGCTTTGCGTGCCGCCGGGCTGCGCACCGGCTGGTGGAATGCATTGCCGGTGTCGCTGTGGATGTCCCTGAAACTCTATAATTGATGCTGGCGCGGCAGGAAACGCAGGCAGGAAAGGCTGCGATCCAAACTGCGGCGCCCCAATTTTTTCTGGAACCGGAGGCAGTTCGAGGTTCCGGCTTCAGGCGGCTTGCCGGTCCCGGCAACGGTCCCAATCACCGTTGGCCTTCACGATACGCAGGACCATCATTCTTTCGGCATTCTCCAGGCACCCCCCGGTAATCTTCATCCGCCTCCGGAGGTCGCTTCCGCGTGGCACGGCGCTGCGGTCATGGCGTTGGCAGGGCGTGGATGGCGGAGCGAAGCCGCTTGTTTGGTTCTGGCGGGTTTTCCTGCAGTTCGAGCACCTTCAGGCTATTATCTCGCTCCGACAGCTCGAATCGAGCAGAAGCAGAGATGACGGCGTCCGCCTCCCGCAGCGCGGCCTCGATGACAAAATCCGAGAGCCGCATATGGCGCAATTCGGCCGCTCGCGCCAGCCGGGCCTCATCCGGAAGGGGATGCGATCGGCATTTTCAAATCTGGGGCGGACAAGGCAAAGTTTGGGAATTGGGGTGGAAAGGGACTTCTGACAGACGGGGCCGGATTGATTTCGACAGTCGTCGTCGCTGGAATGGCGTTCGATGTGTGGATGAAGGATGTGCTGCAGGACGTGTTCAAAGAAATCGACAAGTTTGGTACAGAAAGCAAGTACATCAGGTCGTTTAATCTGAAATTGATCAAGCCAGTCCGGTCGGGTTATGAGCAATGCTGAGGTTCCTGAAGCCGCTGCTGTTGCGACTCGCTTAGGACATACCGAAGGAGGAAACGACGCCCCGGCGGTTGACGTTCGAAGTTCGAAGAGGCCGTTGCGATCGCAAATGATGCGGCGCATAAGGCCGGGATGCCCGCAAGCCGGACTCTCAGCGCAGTGAGCAGGGATGTCGAGAACGGCTGGTGCGTCTGGTACGTTTCCACATCCGGACTTGGACACAGATTTCAGATGACGGTTGACGATGTGACTGGTGAAGCTGGAGCGCCAGTCGAAGTCAATACGCGCTAATGCTACGCCATGCTACGCCGGGTTGCGGCAGCAGACCGATCATCCGGTCTTCGCCTGAGGCATAGTCGACGAACTATTGCTCAGGCTGCGAGACATCTAAACTCATCCAGATTGATTTCGGCCAGCGCGAGCCAAACAGGGGCTTCTGGGAGGAGGCAAAGGTTTGTGTCGGCTATGAACAGGGCAGCCGAACGCCTGTTTAGGGTGGCACGATAGGTGATGTTTACACCGCTGGAGCGGTCCTTAACGCCGTTGTCCAGCGTCTGGGTTTTTGTGATGCCACCCATGTTCTCGGCGTTGGTGACGGCGCAACATGGATAGCGGACCAAATTGAGCCGCAGTTCGGCACGCAACAACTATCTTGGTGATTTCTTTATGTTTGCGAATACATCGCCGCCGCTGCCCTGGCATTTACGGCAAGCTCGGTCGAGGCAGCTTCCTGGCTGGCCGAACAGAACGAGCGCATGAAGGTGAGCCGTCTTGACGAGGTTCTGGCGATGCTTGGTTCCAAATTTGCCCCGGAGATGGTCAAGGACGAGCAGGCCCCCGTCCGCAAATGCCTCCGTTATCTCTCCAATCGTCGCAATCAGCTCATTTTATCAGAAACGGGACGTCGGCAGAAACCTGTCGTTCAATCCGAAGGCGGGGGTCGCAAGGCCCGCTTCAGCGGTGGCAGGAACCCGGAACCCGGGGGCCTCAATCGGGCCTTGATGGCTGGGCGCAGGGGCGATAGGTGGCAAATCCCCCCGGCTTTATCCGGGGGAATTTGCACAGCAACCTTGCCGCTGCTCACCAGCGCATCCGGCGTCAATCCGAAGGGGTGGGTCCGGGTCCGGAGCCCCACCGGTAAGTGCCTTCACTGCTGCCCCAGCGGTAGGTGCTCTGGGGGGGAGCGGGTTGTGGAGCCGGCTGTACATTGCGGCTGGGAGTGGCCGCAGCGGGTCTCGGGGGATTGGCCGGAGGGTTGGACGGTGCCCAGAAGGGAAGGGAGCCCCAGGTAAAAACGCTCGGGGGGCTGGATCGGGCGTCGTCCCGATAGGGCCCGCCGCGATCGGGATTGCGTGCATGCGCAGGTCGGGCGGGGCCCGGGGGGCTGGAGCCTGCTCTGGCACCGGCCGCCGCGGGGTTGCCGCGCGGAGTACGATGGCTCCCGGCACGGGTGGCCGGCTCGGCGGCAGGGTGCGGCAGGGCACCGGCCCTGCTGGCGGGAGCGGCAGGAGTGACAGCACTGGTGCTGCTGGCCGGGGCGGTGGCAGCGGGGGTGTGACTGGCAGCATTGGTGTCGCTTTGAGCGGCCGGGGTGCCAGGACTGACAGTGGTACTGACAGTGGCAGTGGGGGTCTCCGGGCGGGCGGGTTCCGCAGGACTGCCCTGGGCCGGGCTGTCACCGCCTGCAGCGGCAGCATCAGGACTGACAGCACCGGTCGGGACGTCGGCGGGACTCACATCCTCAACAGCAGGAGCGGCGACGCCGTCACGCATGGCAACATCACCGTTGGGAAAATGGCCGCTGTCGCTGACGATGTGACCGATGCGATGACTGTGGCTGGGACGATAGGCGGTGATGCCATAGGCGATATCGAAACCGTTGTCGTCAGAGATGGGGGTGCTGTAGGCGACCGCGTAGCCGTCGCGGCCCGAGGACGCCTGACCAGATCCTGCGTTACAGGTCTGGATCTGAAGGCCCTGAATATCGCGATAAGCCTCCATCACCCGCCAGACCTGCTCCGCGGCGATGCCGCAGCGAGCGCTGTTGGTCTGGAGGAAGCGGAGGATCCTGAGCTGGGTCTGGGCGAAGTCGCCAAACAGCCTGCAGCGCTGCGGGGGCAGCGCCGGATGGGTCCGCTCGACGGCGATGGCGGTCTGAATCGCCAGGCTGCGGGTTGCGGCTTCAGCACGCAGGCGGTCGAATGTCCGGTCACAGACGCTGTCGGCGACCACCGGCAGGTCAAGAGCGAGGGCATTGCCGATGGGCGAGACCGAGGGCACGGGACCGATGGGACGAAACACCACGGGGACGTTGAAACTCGATCCCTCCAGCGTCACCGAGCGGGGTGCCGGTGGCAGGGGATTTGAACGCCGGACCATGTCGAGCGCGGCTTCGTCGAATTGTGCATCGCCACTGGATTTCATGATCCTGGCGGTGACCACCTCACCCCGGGGAGTGACCACGAGCCTGACCCCGACCATGACCGGCTGGCTTTCGGTCCGGCCTTTCGGATAGCGCAAATGCTGCGCCAGATAGGTGCTGATCTTCCTGCCCCAGACAGAAACAGGGTCGAGATCGTGACCCGCCGGCGCATCCGGCGTCTGCAGGGTCACGGCCTGAGGCGTCTGCAGGGTCTGGCGGATGCCCTCAATGCTGCCGCCCGCCCCCCTGGCCGGCTCGCTGTTGCTGGTGGCAACAGAGGGCGGATCTCCATCCTCGGTCTGTTTTGAGCTGGTGTCGGATTTTGCCGGGCTTTCGCCGGCCTTCGCCGGCCTGTCCTCAACCTTCTCCGGACTGTCCTCGACCTTCCCCGGACTGTCCTCGACTTTCCCCGCGCCGCTGCCCGTGCCTGCCTGTTTTTCCGCCTGCTGGGGTTCCTCGGGGCCGGGAGTGGGGGCAGCCTGAGCGGATGGGGCAGAATCACTGGAGCCGTTATCCGCGGGGGCGACCTCAGCGGATGCCGGAGCAGCGGAACCTGCGGCCGGCGCGGACCCCTCCTGGCTCCATACCGGAGCTGAGCCCGCAGCCATCGTCGCCGCCGCAACCACAATCAGCCACCTGAACATCATCGATAACTCACATCAACCGGGGTGGGTGCCGCCAGACAAGGCATTGGAGAAAAACGAGAATTTGCCATGATGCAGGTCTCGGGCGGCAGGAGTCGCTTGATCCAGGGGATCCTGAAGTCCTGGACTTCTTGAACAGGAACTCAGGCGAATTTGAGATCAAACCCCATCCTGAGCAATTTCTCCTGAGCAGCGACATTAAAGTGCAGGGTGCCAGCCCATCCGGCTGGCGGTCAACTACATTTTCGCTCCCCATGGCAAGCCTCAAGTGACGATCTTAACGGTGCTGCTACAGCGCCTCTTCCTGGATGGCAGCGTGATTGCCACCGCCAAGCCGGCTTCCCCCGGATCCATCCCGGCAGTGCACTCCCGGTCAGGTCCGGTCCCCAGGTCCCGTGTCCAGGTCCCGTGTCCAGCTCCCGTCGCCAGGTCCCGTCGCCAGGTCCCGTTTTTCTGCCTTGCGGTTGATCGCGGCTGTCGGAGCTGATTCATGGCCGCTGTCGAAGTTGATTTTTGCGGCCTGCGCCAGGCTGCCGAGGGCGATCCCTTGCCATGCTCTCGATCCTTGCGGGAGCGGCAATGAAATCAAGACTTGCGACACCACCACCAAACTGAACTACAAATAGGCAAGCAGACGGTGAGCACGAGAGGCATTTCGGACGCAGCAGGCGCGAAATCCGGGAAAACTGCCTTTGTCCAACCGGGATGGTCAGCCATCTGCCACCAATCACCTCCATCGCGAAACGCGCAAACGCGGCCGGGGCCTTGACGGCGTCAAAAAGGGGCACCGAAAGTCGCCCGCAGAAATGGAACGTGGGCTGAAACAACGACGGCCTCCGGGACAACCGACCCCGGCGCATCTGTGTATCTCGTGGGAGCGGCTCCGCCTGCGCGCGGCAGTGCAGCCCTGATTTTCGATCCTGCTGCATGGAACGCATGGGCACATCAACCATCAACCGGCAAGCCCTGAACCGGCAAGCCCTGAACCGGCAAGCTCTGAACCGGCAAGCCTTGAAACCGGCAAGCCTTGAAATCGCCAGAGATTGGGTTCATCAGCCTCAGCAGGGGGTATTTCCGAATTCCGCGTCGGAGGAACAATGGCAATTCTGCCGGTCAGCACCGCAATCGCCTTGTGCGCCATGTCGGCTGCAGGCATGGCACGGGCTGCGGGTCGTGGACACTGCCATGTCCCTGACATGGTTCCTGCGGATGTATTTCCTGCGCTGAAGAAGCTTGTTGAGAACACAGTCTGCGCCCGCCAGGCCCCGGAAGTGGGGCGGTGTCCTGTATTATTGTGGGCAGGGGGCCGGCGAGAACAGCCGATGCCGTCGCCGGGATCGGCAGGGAGGGGCTGGCGCAGACGGAAACCACAGGCGACGGCGCAGATTTTGCCTCGTGGATTTGATTTGAAGAATGGTCCAGCTTGAGAATCAGATGTTTCGGTACATTGCTCAATTCTGTCGGGGATACCTCACTGTCACGCTCTCGGTGGGGGGCCTGGTTGCGACAATGGCGATGGCGCAGGCTCAGTCGTCGTCATCGCTCTGGGCCCATAACGGGTCGATTCTGCGTCTGATCGCCAATGCCGGCGACCGGGAGTTCGTCTTTGAACAGCCGCGACCCGGAATGGTGGAGGAGGGCGCGACCGCAGGAGCGCTGCTCTTTCGCGGCACTGCGGGCAAGGACCGATATGAAGGGACGGCCTATATTTTCAAGGCGGGATGCGGTCAGGTTCCCTATCGCGTGTCGGGCTCGATGGAAGACGATTACAGTCGGCTGGTGATGCACGGGCAGGCGCCGCGCATCCGGGCAAATTGCCAGATTCAGGAATATGTCGCCGATACCCTGGTGTTTTCTCTGGTCGCCGGCACCGCGCCGCGCCCGCTGTCACAGATGCCATTGCTTTCGGAACAACAGGCGCGCCTGAGCGCTGCAGCCATTCTCAGGGGTGAGCCCTATGGAGACAGCATTGAGGAGGCTGCTTCCCGGATTGTGGCGGCCGAACTCGCCACTTCCGGGAACACGGGGTGCGGAAAAGCCACCCGACGAAATCCGGTATGGCAATTGCATGTTGTGGTGCCGAAAGAGGCCGACAAGCACGGCGGGCGCGAGGAGCCGATTGAGGGCAGGCTCGTGCTCGACGCGAGGTCGGGCAGATTGCTCTGTACCAATCTGCCGACTGCGGATTGAGCCGCCAGGGCTGGCGGGGACCGGCGCTTCCTCAAGCAGCAGAAACGTCCTTGTCGCGTGCGCAAAGCCGCGCCGGAAACAGCCTGAGACGTGGGCTCCCGGCAATTTCGCCCGACCCTCCCCGGCGGCGCGAGGCAGCGGCCCATGGTGAGATGGCTCACCTCCCATTTTGCGCGATCCGGCTGTGCCGTGCGCCATAGGTGAAGTAGATGACGAGGCCGATGGCGAGCCAGAGCAGAAAACTGACCCATGTGTCGGTGGGCAGCCCTGCCATCAGAAAGGCCGAGGACAGGGCACCAGCCGGGGCAACAATCCAGATCGCGGGGGCGCGGAAGGGGCGCTTGAGGTCGGGGTTGCTGAGGCGCAGCACCAGTGTGCCGACCGAAACCACGGCGAACGCAAACAGCGTGCCGATCGACACCAGTTCGCCCACCAGGCCGATCGGCAGCAGCCCGGCGAGCAGGGCGGCGGCCGCTCCGCAGATGATGGTCGAAACATGGGGGGTATGGAAGCGCGGATGGATCCGGGCCATTGCCGGTGGCAGCAGACGGTCATAGGCCATGGCGCGGAAGATCCGCGGCTGTGCCATCAGCATCACCAGAACCACAGAGGTCAGACCGAAGACGATGCCGAATTTCACCAGCGGTGAAAACCAGCCGATGTTGGCAGCATCGACGCCGACCGCGATCGGATCGGGCACGTTCAGTCGGTCAAACGGCACCACCCCGGTGAGGACGAAACCGACCGCCGCATAAAGCAGGGTGCAGACGATGAGTGAGCCGAGAATACCGATCGGCATGTCGCGGGCGGGATGCCTGGCCTCCTGCGCCGCAGTCGAGACGGCGTCGAAGCCGATATAGGCAAAAAACACCACCGCCGCTCCCCGCAGCACACCGGTCCAGCCGAAGACGCCAAATCCGGCATTGGGGGGAATGAACTGGCCGTCGGGGTTTGATGGCGTGACCCAGTTGGCGGGACTGACATGGGGCAGCGCCACGATGATGAAAAGAATGATCACCGTCAGCTTGATCAGCACGATGAAGTTGTTGAAGCGCGCCGATTCGCGGATGCCGATGATGAGCAGCGTTGTGATCAGCACCGTTATGAAGACGGCGGGTATGTTGAGGATCGCGCCGGTTGCAGACCAGCTGTGTGTGGCCGCATCATAGGCGAGTGGCGAGGAGGCGATCTCCCGGGGCAGGGTGACGCCAAAATCCCGCAACAGGCTGACAACATAACCGGACCAGCCGATCGCCACCGCGATGGCACCGGCGCCATATTCCAGCACCAGGTCCCAGCCGATGACCCAGGCCACCAGTTCCCCGAGCGTTGCATAGGCATAGGTGTAGGCGCTGCCACTGATCGGAAAGGTGGAGGACATTTCGGCATAACAGAGGCCGGCAAAGGCGCAGGCAAAAGCACCGAGCGCAAAGGACAGCGTCACGGCGGGACCGGCATTTTCCGCAGCGGCGTGGCCGGTCAGTACGAAAATACCGGCGCCGATGACCGCGCCGACCCCGAGTGCGACCAGATTGAGCGCCGTCAGGGTCCTCTTGAGCGGCCGAACCTCGCCATTGATGCCGGCATTGGCCTCCTCAAGCAGTTCCGAGCTGGTTTTCCGAGCCCAAAGATTAACCACGCACGTCATCCTCCGATCGCGCCGCAACAGGAGGCGGCAGACATCAGGCTTCCGGAAAATGCCCCATCCCGGCATATGGAACTGCGTTACCGCAAACCGCGCCGCAAAGTCAAAGTCACCAAAGCGCCCGATTCGCGAATAAATAACTGAATCCTTCGCAGTTTTTCGCAGCCGGGGAGGCGGTCCGGCGCGCTCCCTGGCGAAAGATCCCGAGGTTTCAGGGCCCATGAGTCCGGTGACAGAGTGGTCGCCGGTGAGGTCGGAACATGTCGGTTGCGGCAGGAAAACGGCAGGATAACGGACAGGGTTCGGGCGCGACGGTTCCTCTCCGGCGCGTTGAATCGGAGGGCGTGCTGGAGGCTGCCTGCGCGACTGGACCCCGGCGGCAACCGCTTCCGTCAGCGCCGACCGCGGACCGGCTTTGCGGATGGCAGAGCTGGTTTGTGGAAACTGTCCCTTTTCATGACAGATGCAAGCCGCAGCCCCGCTGCCATCGTGGAAACCGGGTCCATATTTTAAATGTCGCCATTTAACTGCACCATCATTGCCCGATCGTCACCGTGATTCGGCCGCAATTGGCTGGGAAAGAAGCCATAACGATGAATACCGCATTAACGGATTTCTCGGGACAGAAGGGGTGACAAGTGAACCTCGTGGTGGTGTCAAACCGGATTGTGCGCAGTAAACCCAACGAGCCCATTGCAGGAGGTCTTGCTTCAGCGCTGCTGCCCGTTGTTGAGCGCTCAGGAGCGATCTGGGTGGGTTCCTCGGGGCGTGTCGGCGATGACAATCTGGCCCGGATTGAACCACTTGGTTCCGGCGCACTGGCGACGCTGGATCTCCCGGCCGCGCATTACGGCGGCTACTATGAGGGATTTGCCAATTCGGCGCTGTGGCCGGCGCTGCATTCGCGCAGCGACCTCATACGGGTGTCGCGGGATGACTATGTCAGCTATCGTGAGGTCAATGCCTTTATGGCGCGTGGGCTCTTGAGGTTCTGCGGGGACGAGTCCGCGTTCTGGATCCAGGACTACCATTTCCTCGCCCTCGGTGCGGAGCTGCGAAAGCTCGGCATCACGGCGCCGCTCGGTTTCTTTCTCCACACCCCCTGGCCGGTCGCAACCGTGATGCAGGGGGTGCCGCATCATCGCGAGCTGATCGAAGCCATGCTGGCGTATGATCTGATCGGGTTCCAGACAGCGGAAGACTGCGGGAATTTTCTCGCCTGTCTGCGCCAGGATCTTGGTCTGGCCGTCGATGGCGGTGTGGTTGTGTCCCGCCATGGCCGGACCTGCTGCAAAGTATTTCCAATCGGTGTGGACGCCGACAAATTCGCGCAATACGCTGCCAGGTCGGCGTCGCATCCGGATGTGGTACGGCTGTTGCGCAGCCTTCACGGCGAAAAACTTGCCATCGGTGTCGACCGGCTCGACTATTCCAAGGGGCTGGCCAACCGCATCAGCGCCTTCGACCGCCTGTGGTCGCAACGTCCCGACCTCGTGCGCGCCATCTCGCTATTGCAGATCGCCAACCCGTCCCGAACCAGCATCCGGGCTTATGGCAACCTCCAGGACGAGATCGCGCGACTCGTCAGTGAGGTCAATGGCCGCCATGGCGAGGTGGACTGGACGCCGATCCGCTATCTCAACAAGGGCTTCGGCCAGGCTGTGCTCGCCGGGCTCTATCGCACCGCCCAGGTAGGTGTGGTGACCCCGCTCAAGGACGGCATGAATCTCGTGGCCAAGGAATATGTCGCGGCACAGAATCCGGTGGATCCGGGCGTCCTGGTGCTGTCGGAATTTGCCGGCGCAGCCGATCAGCTGGACGCAGCGCTGCTGGTCAATCCCCACGACATTGATGGCATGGCACGCACGATCGCTCTCGCCATGGCCATGCCCTGCGGCGAACGGCGTTCCCGCTGGGAGTCGATGATGGCGAAGCTCCGCGGTTACACGATCCAGCGGTGGTCGAGCGATTTCATTGCGGCCCTTGAAGAAAGCCGCCAGGGCAAGGTCTCTGCGAATGTGAGCTATAACGTTCTGCCCCATCGCCTTCCCTTCGCCAGAACGGCGGCGGCAGCGCTTCAGGAGCCGTGGACGAATAGTCGCTCCGCGCCGGTTCGTCACTGCCAGGACAGGAGCCATATCTGGCCGGGGGACGAGGGGAGGCGATTGACCTGATTTCCCCCCGCTTGGCGGGGACCGCAACGCCGGGGTGCGGTTCCGCAGGTCGCTCCCGGTGCCCGCCCCTCTGCGCCCTAGTCGAAGACCCTCGCGATATCGTCAACAGAGGCACCTTCTTTGATCCGGCGCAGATTGACATAGGTGGTTGCGAGCACAACGCCGATGAATGCGTTCATCAGCAGTCCGACAAGAACGTAAAGAGCAAAGAGGAACAGCGCCGCAAGCAGGGACAGCAACATGGATTCCAGCAGCAGCGTGGCGCCGGACAGGAAATACTGGAGAAAAGCCAGCAGAAGAAGCAGCAGGACAATGGCCAGGCCACTCAGCAGGGAGATGGCGAATACCTTCCAGCGGCAGCCCCGGGTCAGACTGACGCTGCGCTTCATGCTTGCGATCGGGCCCGTCTGCTCAACAAGACAGGCCGGAATGGAGACAAAAAGCATGGCGGAAAGAATGTTGCCGACAACAAAAAAGACCAGTGACATCAGTCCGGCAAGATCGAGCATCTGAGCCATTGCGGAGATTATCGCGGTCGCGATGCTGGCTGCGAAGAGGAGGAGTCCCATGCCCAGGAGCTGGGGTGTCCGTCGCCAGCCCTGTTGCATGGCGTCGTGGAAGCCGACACTGCGGCCGCGGAAGCTCTGCACTGCAGCATAGGAGTTCACGGCCATCGCGAACACAGCCAGGAAGAGAATGGCGGGAACCCCCAGCAGTGCAAAAGCCGCCGCCAGCGTCAGCATGGTGGAGAAAGAACCCAGGGAGGCATAAAAACCGGCGACAAACAGGACGAAAAGGACGCCGGACAGCAGGTAGGGAACGAGGCTTATAAGCAGAAAGGTTCCCAGCCGGGTCTTGAACGCCGTGAAGGCATCCTGGAAAACCCGGCTGATACGGAACGCTTCCCCGCCCTCCATGACAGGGGGAGGCTCGGGGTGGGCCTGCGGCTGGGGCGGGGCGGGGGGCACGGTCAGGGGCAGGGGCGGGGCCGGAGGAGAGAGGGGGGCGACAATCAGGCTCTCGACCTCCGACGCCTGGAGCCATCCCGTCATTCCTTCGGTCCACACCAGGGCGTCCTGTCCCACCGTGCCCTGGGCAAGGAGTTCCCGCAGATGGTCTTCCGAGACCGGCCCGTGCTGCTGTCGCTCTACTGCGTAGTACCAACTCGTCATATGCGCTCCAAAAAGCCTGAACCCCCGGATGGAAGAGGTGACCGGTGGACATTGCGGCTCCGCCGCATGACGTCCGCAGGAACCGGGGTGCGGGTCGCCGGATCGAGCAGGACGCGATCCGGCAAGCGCCCCATCGGGTGTTGCGATCTCGAACCGAAAGCCACGTTTCTAAGAGAAGGTCGTAGCGTTTTTGTCAAGCCGGCACCATCGTTCGCCTTCACAGCTCACATGGCTGTGAAGTGGAGGCAGATGGCGCGACTGGACAGGATTTTCCCACATCTCGCGATGCGGGAGGGCAGGGAGCGGCGATGCGGGCGGCGGCGGTGCAAACCGGACAAAGCGGGAACCCCTTATCCGATCGGAAGGTTTTGTCTGCCCTTCGTGCGGCCTGACAGCGATGCGGGATTTTGTCGCCCTGGTGGAGCGCCACCCTCGCGACACGACCCACCCTGCACTGGCGGCTCCCGCGACCACTGGCACCGGCGCATCCGCCAGTCTTATCTCTCAGGGCTGGCCGATCCTGGAGCCTGCACGGTGACGGCACAAATCCCGCCCCGATCTGGAAGGGGCGGGCTGCGGCCGAGCCGTGCAGCTGCGACAAGCCGACGAAACACCGGCTCACATCGCCGATGCCGTGTTTGTCGGAGCCGGGCATGGCGTCAGCACGCGAGGAGAGGTTGCGGCGCAGGAAGGCGCGCCGATCGGCTCGCGCGCAACTCCGGCGCGGCCTTCGGCGCAACTTTGCCTTGAGCGTATGTGCGAAGGGGCCCTGCGAATTTCGACTTTCCGGGTTGCGATTTGGCGGTTGGCGCGAAGTTCGGCCACAGCCTGGCTTCTCAAGTCAGGACCAGGCCCGGAATCTGACGGCGAACACGGCATCAGGCCTGCCGTGGGTCAAGCTTTGGAGTTCCGGAGAGCGCAGCTTGCGGCCTGCCCCCTGTCCCCGGGAGCAGACCGGCCGGGGCGGGAGTCGCGGCAGGATGCGCGGCGTCCCTGTGAGTGCCCGGTGCGTGCGGCGGCGATTTCTGAGTTGCGTTCCGGCGCCTCCCTCCAGCGGCCGGCGGTCTGGCGCATCGCCACCGGCGATCATGGAGCGCGGCGACGATCGGAGCGCGCGGACAGGCAGGAAACCCGGCAATCGGAGGATGGTGTCAGGAGTGCGGGGCGCTCCTTTTCAGGAGGAGGGTCCGATCACGAGGTTGCGGTATGTCGCAAGCGGTGCCGCCTCCGTCGGTTCAGTGAGAGTTCATGTCGCTCGTGCCTTTGCTGTGCTGCCAGGGAGTTCTGCGGGCGGCAGCAGGGAGTGGCTGCCTTGCGGTCGGGTCATTTCCCGGCCTGCGAGGGGCGAAGCTTCGTGACAGTTTGACCTGGCGCAAAGGCGGGGGATGAAGGTCGCGCGTACGAACGCCCAGCTCGCCAGGGCGAGGCGGAGCGCCGGCAATAATTGCACTACATGACTAATAATGCTATTGTCTGATCTGATCTTGAGACAGGGGGACGCGGTGGCGCGAGCGCAAGGTCAGGACGCCGGACAGTGGGGACCGGCCGGGTTTCCGCGGCCGTTGACGACGGTCGATGTCATTATTTTTACCATTCGCAATGAAATGCTCCATGTTCTTGTGGAGTGGCGGCAGGCCGGCGTTGCCGAGGTCGGCTCCGGGCTCTGCGGGCTCCCCGGGGGGGTTGTTGATACCAGCAGAGATTGCGATCTTGTGTCCTGTGCGCTGCGCACGCTGAGGGAAAAGACCGGTGTCAGCAACGGCTATCTTGAGCAGCTCGGCAGCTGGGGAAGCGCCACGCGGGACCCGCGCGGATGGTCGGCGACACATGCCTATTTTGCGCTGATGTCGCAGGAGGCCGGGGCGGCGCCGATTGCCGCCAATGCCCAATGGGTGCCGATTGTCGCGGGCCGGATCACACCGAGGCTGGTCTTTGACCATGACGACATTCTCGCCGCGGCGATCCGGCGCCTGCGCGCCAAGGTCGAATACAGCTCTTTGCCGGCCTATCTGATGCCTGCGGAATTCACTTTGCCGGAGCTGCAGCGGGTCTACGAAATTGTTCTGGATCGGCCGCTGGAAAAGAGTGCCTTCCGCACCCGGATTCTTGCATCCGAACTGATCGTGCCGATCGCCAGGATGCGACGCCGGGCCAATCGGCCGGCGCAACTCTATCGGCTGCGGGACAGAAAGGACCCGGTGTTCTTTGCGAGGACGTTCAACCGTGCGGAATGAATGCGGTGAAGGGCCATGGCTTGGCGGAACGGCACAGAGAATGTTGTTTGATATCGATCAGGGGTCATCGGATCTGCGACGGAGCTTTCGCGCCACTGCGGTCGGTCTGACGGTTGTTGTCGTATCGCGTCGTGATGGTCTGTCGGGACGAATTGCTCTGGGACGAATTGGCAGCGATGCTGCAGGCCGGATGGGAACCGGATGCGCCGCTGGCGGTCATGGTGCGGCGGCGGCATGCCCCGGAGCGCCGGGGGCTGGGGCGCTGCGTGCCGCGCGAAACCTGGCGCATTGTGCCTGCGACAGCGGCCGTCACGCCCTTCGGCGCAAAGTTGCGAAGGAAGCTGTCTCAGGTCTCAGCTTTGAGTCAAAACCCGGGTCGTGAATCCGCTCTCGCGCGAGGTCAGACGGGAGTGGCGTCAGAACCGTCAAACGGCTGGACCTTCTGCAGAGGAGGAACCCGGGTCGAAGCAGGAAATCCTCCCCTTCTCAAGACCGGCGCGGCGCTGTCGGGTCGTCAGGCATTGTTGTCAGCGCTGACGTTTCAGGGCAGTTGCTGCGGTATGATGGTAGGTGGCCGTCCTGGACTGCGGTAGCCGTCGGGTGAGGGGAACGAATGGCCCCGGAACTGCGGGACAGAGGGAGGGCTTTTCGAATCTGCGCAGAACCGCGCCCGCTGCGCTCGCCAGGCCTGTGAAAATGCGATCGCGTTGTTGCCGAAGGGAGGGCAGCGCCAGCCGGACCGCGATCGGGCGCGATTGTGCAATATCTGTCCGTACGACACCGTAGTTCTCAGCTCCAACAGGAAGAATTCTACCAATGCGTGCAGGAGGCGCACGTTGTAGTAGAAATGAGGCGAAATTGGCGTAGGGAAATGCGGCGGAATTGTGAGAGCGACACGGTTGCTGTCTGTCTGCATGTCAAAGGCAGCGCGGATGGCGAAAGCGGGTTTTCCCGGCCGGGTTCCATGTTATAGAGCATCACGGCTAGAGATCGCCCGTGGCTCCAGAGTTTCGCGTCGGGAGGCGACGATGATCTGCGGCAATGCCAGCCATTTCTTCGGCCATCCGGTATCTGACCGGGCAGTCGGGAAAGCAGACAGTTCTGACTATGGGGGCGCGACTCTGCGCCGGCATCCGGATGGCGACAGCGCCGCTATCGACGATGCCATGGTCACGCGCGTTCCGATGCTGCCGGCCCGCCCCGAGGCGTCGTGCTTCGATGCGCGTGTGTCGGCGGGGTGGGGCGAAAGCGACAGCCTGGCTTCGGACCTCAGGGAGGTCCGGGCTGCTTCCAGAGGGTGTGTGTCGGCATTGCAGCCCCTCATGGGCGAGGCGGATCGGCAAGACCGGCGGATCTGCGGCAACCCTGGCGTCTGCGATCTGTGGCCGCTGTCTCCAGCGCTGCGGGATCTGCATCTGCACGCTGGAACCAGGCCTGTCATCGCCGACATGGAGTTGACCGGTCTGGAGTTGGCCGGTCAGGCGCGGCTGACCCTCTTATCCTGTGCTCGGTCCGATCAGGTCGTCGGGGATGGGCGGACGGCAGGGCTGCTGTCGCGCAAGCCTCCCGAAGCCAGACCGGGCTGGGAAGATCCGGCCGGCTCGGGTTTTGCGGATCGGTTCGGGGAATTGCGTCTGCCGGACATGCCGGCCCTGAAATTGCCGGCGTTGCGCGATTGTGAGTACGCCGGCAACCGGGCAGTGATGGCATGGGCACCGTTTTCAGCGTCGCCTCACGCGGCGCGATGTCCCGGCTGGCGCGGTCGGCGACGAAGAGGCGCAGGAACTTCCGGCTTCACCGGCGCTGGAGGAGTTCGACCTTCATCATCATTTCATCAGCGCGGGCATGGCCGGCCGACTGCACGCAGCTGGCCCCAAGATCAATCTGGATGACCCACAGGACGACAATGGATACGGGCCCTTCGTGGCTGTCGGAGAATGACGCACCGGTCCTCCCCGAAGAGCGCGGTGCGGTGCTGGAAGAAGCCAGGCGGCAGGGCGTGCGCGGGCCCGGCATTGTTGTGGTTGGCGCCGGGGTGGGCGAGCGGGCGGAACGCTTCGCCGCCGCGGCGATGGCGGCGGGGTTTGCGAGGCCGCAACTGTTTTCCTGGGCGGAACTCCTGCGCAATGAGGAACGGTTTGAAACCGCGCTGGAGGCGGCCCCGCCGACATTGTTGCGCCTTGATGGCCATGACGGCAATTTCGATTGCTGGCTGGCACTGGTCGAGGCCGGTGCCGGCGCACTCGCCGCCTCGGGTGCGGAACCGGTTGCGGTCGGGGAACTGGAACAGCTGCGCGAGGAGCGCAGCCTGACCTGGCGTCGCGACATCCGTCTCATGCATCACCAGGCCTATCTGGGACTGAACGTTCTGGCTCTGCAGGCTGCCAAAGCGGCGCGTGCCCGCGGGGCGATCCTGCTCAACGACCCGGAGGCGATCGCGGTGTGCGGCGACCGGATGCGTTGCCACACAGTGATGCGCAATATGGGACTTTCGGTGCCGGACCTGCTCGGTGTCAGGGAGGCGAGCGCGGACAGTTTGCTGGAGGCCATGAAGCAGGAAAAATGCCCCCGGGTCTTCGTCAAATCGCGTTTTGGCTCGGCTGCCAGCGTCGTTGCGGTGGCAGTGTCGGCGCATGGCGTGACAGCGTGGGCCGGTGCCGAGGTGGCCACCCGCAAGGGCAGGCGGGCGGTCTACGCCTCAAGGCAGGTGCGCAAATTCACCGAGTCCGGCGATGTCGCCGCGCTCACGGAGGCGGTGCTGACCGCAGGCGGGCAGGTCGAGGTGTGGATTCCGAAAGCGGGACATGAAGGCACGACGGTCGATCTCCGCCTGCTGACAATCGCCGGTGAACCGCGACATGTGGTGCTGCGACAGGCCAATTCACCGATCACCAATCTGCGCCTTGGAGCGCGGCACGGGGATGCCGCGGCCTTTCTCGGTCGGCTGCGACGGGGTGTGTGGGACGCGGTGTGCGCACAGGCGCAGAGCTTCGCGCAACGCTTCCCGCATACGCTGCAGCTCGCTTTCGATGTCGCCATCCCGCTGCGGCTCAACCGCCACTATTTTCTCGAAGCCAGCTGCTTCGGCGGGTCGCTGTGCCGGCGCAGCCATGACGGCAGCGATCCTTATGCCACGCTGTTTGCGGCCCTGCCGGGATGGATCATGAGCCAGTCCTAGACCGGATTTCTCAGTGGGCCTCCAGCGGGGTGCGGCGTGAAAATCGGGGGAGGGGGCGAGGCGCGGGAGAACCAGGCCGGTTCCGGGGGGAAGGGCGCGCCGCCTTGAGCATCAGCGCCGCTGGCAGGCCGCAAGGACGGCGGCAAGAGCGTCGGGCCGGCTTATGGATAAGGCGCCCTCGGGCCTGGTTCAGGCCGCAAGACGGCCATGATTTCAGATCGGTGCCAGTCCCCACCCGCGTGGCGGAAAGCCCCCGGTTTGCCGCGGCAACGCCTTTTGCGCAGGTAACGCATTGAGATAAAACATGAAATTGCAGGGTGGTGCCCAGGAAAGGACTCGAACCTTCACGGCCGTGAAGCCACTGGCACCTGAAGCCAGCGCGTCTACCAATTCCGCCACCTGGGCACGCGGCTTTTGACAGCCGGCAGCGGTTACTACGGATCGACCGGGCGGTTGTCAAATCCTGTGTGCGAGCGGATTGCACATCAGCGGTCGGACCGATAGAAAACAGGATGCGGGCGACTTCAGGGCGGTGGACTTTTCGAAAGCTCCAGGACGCCGCAATGCATTTTCGGCTTAAGGGTCGTGCCGCTTCTCTGTTGCAATGAAATTTTCGGCGGGAATGAAGCCAAATGGCATCGAATCAGGACAGTCTTGTCACGGTTTTCGGCGGATCAGGGTTTTTGGGACGAAGCGTGGTGCGGGCGCTGTGCAAGCGTGACTACCGGGTTCGCGTTGCGGTGCGGCAGCCAGAACTGGCCGGCTTTCTCCAGCCCCTCGGCAGGGCGGGCCAGATCCAGGTGGTGCAGGCCAATCTGCGCCATCCCGCCTCGGTCGAGGCCGCGATGCGCGATTCGCATGCGGTGGTCAACCTCGTCGGGGTTCTGACCGAAAGCGGCAGACAGACCTTCAAGGCGGTCCAGGCCGAGGGTGCCGGGACCGTGGCGCGGGCGGCGGCGGCAGGTGGCGCGGCACTGGTCCATGTTTCAGCGATTGGCGCCGATAAAGAGTCGCCATCGCGCTATGCCAGGGCGAAGGCTGCAGGGGAAGAGGCGGTTCTGGCGGCACTGCCGTCGGCGACGATCTTCCGTCCGGCAGTGGTCTTCGGGCCCGATGACCAGTTCACCAACCGGTTCGCGGCTCTGGCCCGGATCTCACCGGCGGTGCCGGTGATCGGTGCCGGGACCCGGATGCAGCCGGTCTATGTCGGTGATGTTGCCGCCGCCATCGTGGCAGCGGTCGACGGCAAGGCCAGAGCGGGCGCGATTTACGAACTGGGCGGCCCGGAAGTGATGACCATGAACAGACTGGTCGAGACCATTGTTGAGGTCATCGGGCGCAAGCGTGTTCTGGTTACGATCCCGTTCGGATTGGCGCGGCTGAAGTCTTTCTTCCTGCAATTTGCCCCTGGCGGGTTCAAACTGACCCCGGATCAGGTGACACTGCTGCGCAGTGACAAGGTGGTGTCGGACGCGGCCAGGGCGGAGGGGCTGACGCTGGAGGGGCTGGGTATCAGTCCTCAGATGCTGGACAGCATCGCTCCGCAATATCTCTGGCGTTTCCGCGCCACCGGACAGTTCCAGCGAATCCGAAGTGCCTGATCAGCTCTGCGGGCTTTCAGAGAGCTGGCCGCGCCTTTTGCGGCCTGGCTTGCGGGCTTTGTCCTGGTCCAGGGTTTTCAGGGACGGCAGGGCCTGGATCCGGCGGACTTCCACGACCAGGATTTCGGTGGTGCCAGCCCAGGCAGGGCGAGCACGATCCGCGTAAACGGTTTGCGGATCGACTGGCGTCTGTGCCGCCCACCATCCGTGGTCCGGGGATTGTGGCGTTCTGCGAAAGATTTCCCCGCACGCGGGTTGAGCGGGCGGGGAGGGGGCAGGCAAAGCCGCCAGATCAGGCCGCAATGTGCAAGCCAAGCTGGAGGGCGACGAGGCCGGCGAGGCCGACAACGATGCGCCACCAGGCAAACAGCTCGAAGCTGTGGCGGGTGACGTAGCTGAGAAACGACTTGACCACAATGACGGCGACGATGAAGGAGACCACGAAACCGATTGCGACCAGACCGATCTGGTCATGCGTCATCGCCTCGTGACTCTTGTAGAGATCGTAGGCGAAGGCTCCGACCATGGTGGGGATGGCGAGAAAGAATGAAAATTCGGCGGCTGTGCGCCGGTCGGTTCCAAGCAGCAGCGCGGCGACGATGGTGGCACCGGAGCGCGACACGCCGGGGATCATCGCCGTGCACTGGGCGATGCCGATCCACAGATAGGTCAGAAGAGGAAGGCGGGTGGCATCATGCAGGCGGGGCCTGAGATCAAGCCGTTCGACCACCAGCAGGATGATGCCGCCGACCAGGAGAGCAGTGCACACAATCCAGGGATTGAAAAGGTAACCCTTGATGTATTTGCCAAACAACAGCCCGATAACGACCGCGGGCAGGAATGCGATCAGGACCCCGATGACGAAGCGCAACGCGGCCTCGTCGCCCCTGAACATGTCGCGGGCAACCTGCCACAATTTCTGGAAATAGAGCCAGACAATGGCCAGAATCGCACCAAGCTGGATCAGGATGGTAAAGCTGTCCCAGAATTTCCCGCTGCCGAGACCGAAAAAATGTTCGGCAAGAAGCATATGCCCGGTTGATGAAACCGGGAGAAATTCGGTCACGCCCTCGATGATCCCGAGGATGACTGCACGCAACACGTCAAACATGGCGATGATCCATTCCAGCTGAAAAAGCCCGCCGTTCTCGCCCATTAAGGTGGCGCCCGCAATCGCAAAATTGCCCGATCCCGCCGCTGCATGGTCGCTCCGCTAAAGAACAGACATTGATCGAATCCTGAAACGTCAGAGGCTCCATGCTGACCCTGTTTCACCATCCGTTCTGCCCGCAGTCGCGATTCATCCGCCTCGTTCTCGGTGAATACGGCTTCACCGCCAGCCTCGTCGAGGAGCACGTCTGGGAGCGCCGGGAAGCCTTTCTTGCCCTCAACCCGGCGGCGACGACGCCGGTCCTGGTGGAGGACGAGCCGGCGCTGGCGGTGCCCGGTGCTTCCGTCATCGCCGAATATCTTGATGAGGTCCATGGCGAGGGGGCTGGCGACAGGCGCCTGATGCCGGCCAAAACCGCAGAGCGCGTTGAGGTGCGCCGGCTGGTGTCCTGGTTCTGCGAAAAATTCTTCGAGGAAGTTTCCGGCCCGCTGATCACCGAACGCATCTACAAGCGCTTCATGAGCGAGGAAAGTGGCGGTGGCTCCCCTTGCGCCGATGTGATGCGGGCGGCCAAGGCCAATGTGCGCTACCATCTGGCCTATATCGGCTGGCTGGCTCAGACCCGAAACTTTCTTGCCGGAGAGCATATCACTTACGCTGATCTGGCGGCGGCGGCCCATCTGTCGGCGATCGACTATCTCGGCGATGTGCCATGGGGCGAGGACGAGGCGGCGAAGGCGTGGTACGCGCGGGTGAAGTCCCGGCCCTCCTTCCGCCCGCTGCTCAGCGCCTGGCTGGCAGGCGTGCCGGCATCCTCCACCTATGTCGATCTCGACTTCTGAACCGTGTCACCCGGATCCCACCAGATCAAATCCATGCTGCTGCGCGAGGCGCGGGCCGTTGGTTTCGACTGTGTCGGCGTCGCCGCGCCCGACTCTGTTGCGGCATCGGGGCAGCGTCTGCGCCAATATGTGGCCAGCGGTGCCCATGGCGACATGGCCTGGCTGGCCGATCGACTCGAGTGGCGGGCCGATCCGCGCCTGTTGTGGCCCGAGCTGCGCTCGGTCATCATGGTCGGTATCAATTATGGCGGCGATCCCGATCCGCGTGCCATCACTGCGCGCCGCTCGCGCGGCGCGATCTCGGTCCATGCCCGCGGCCGTGACTATCACGATGTGGTGAAGAAGCGGCTCAAGGCCCTGGCGGGGTTTCTGGTGCGAAGCACTCCCTGCGAGGTCAAGGTGTTTGTCGATACCGCCCCGGTGATGGAAAAGCCGCTGGCGGCGGCGGCCGGGCTGGGCTGGGCGGGCAAGCACACCAACCTGGTGTCGTGCCGGTTCGGTTCCTGGCTGTTTCTCGGCGCCATCTTTACCACACTGGAACTTCCCCGCGATGCGCCCAGACGCGACCACTGCGGCTCGTGCCGGGCCTGTCTCGATGCCTGCCCCACGGCGGCGTTTCCCGCCCCGCGCCAGCTCGATGCGCGGCGCTGCATTTCCTATCTGACGATTGAGCATAAGGGGCCGATTCCGCATCAATTCCGCCAGGCAATCGGCAACCGCATCTATGGCTGTGATGCCTGTCTGGCGGCCTGCCCGTGGAACAAGTTTGCGCATAAGGGACGGGAACCGGCGCTCCTGGCACGCGAGGCCCTGCTTGCTCCACGCCTTGCCGAGCTGGCGCGGCTTGATGATGCGGGCTTTCGCGCGCTGTTCGCCAAATCGCCGGTGAAGCGCGTCGGGCATGCACGTTTTCTGCGCAACGTGGCGATCGCCATCGGCAACAGCGGCGCGGCTGCACTGGCCTCCGCGGCGTGCCATCTGATCGACAATCAAAATCCCCTGGTGCGGGGCGCGGCGGTCTGGGCGCTGGCACAGATTTGTCCAGGGGAAGAGTTCGCCGGTCTGCGTGACAGGGCGCTCGGCGGCGAATGCGATGAGGGCGTGCGCGAAGAATGGTGCCAGGGAACCGGGGTATGGCTCTCGCGGCGGGATTTTCGTCACGACGATTGACAGCACCGGCCAGTTGGCGGATTTTGGATTTTGGCGACGTGGCAGGAAATCAGGGATTGGTAATGTCGATTGCAGGGCGTTGGTGCGAGGGTTCCCGGTCGAGGGTGATCTGTGCGATTTTGACCGCCATGGTTTTGATGGTGTCGGCGTCTTCCGCCCGCTGCGAGGTTCTGATCGATGTGCCGTCGGAGGATCCGGCGATGGCGGCGGCCTTTGCCAGGGCGGCGGCAGGTCTCGATGACTTCCTTGCCAAATGGCGCAGTCCGCCGCCGCACACGGAAAATTTCGGCATCAAGATCGGCGTCGTCGACCGCAACGAAGAGCCGGGTTTTGCCGCCATCGAGCCCAACAGCAGGCCACCGTCGAAAGTCGAATTCCTCTGGATGACCAATCTCAAAGAGGACGGCGACGGTTTCTCTGCACAGGTCGCCAACGAGGTCGAGTATCTCGACAACGTCAGGCTCGGCGACACCGTGCATTTCAAGCGTTCCCACATCGCCGACTGGATGTATGTGCAGGACGGCAGGATTGTGGGCAATGCCACCGCCTGCCCCGCGCTGGCCCATGGCTCGGCCGAGGAGAAGCGCCAGATGAAGGAAGTCGGGATCGTCTGCGACTGACACAGTCTGTCGGACCTGACGTCCCCCCGGCAGATGCCCGCCCTGTGCCTGCCGATCCGGATTTCTGGCTCGCTGGTTCCAGCACGTCCCGCGAATGCGTCAAAATCCGCGATGCTGCGGATGCTGTTCGACGATCTGGCAGATCGATGCTTTGTCGAGAGACCGGCGTCGAAGCTGATCAGAACGCTGATTCAATGCGCGAGGGGATGTGGTGGTGGAGCGCCCTTTCCCGCAGGCAAGGCCCGGTTGTTGCGGGTTGCCTCCTGACGTCTGGTGAAATCCTCAGTGGCACCCTTGCAGGAGTGCCGAAAGGCACCGGCGGGCACTTCGTGCGCGGCTCCCGACAGTGGCGGCGGCAGCCGGAAGGGTGTCGCCGCCTGCAGGAATCGCCATCCACCCTGGGAAGCCCGGCTGAATCCCGCCCCTTTTTCCCTATGGCCTTGCAGGAACCGGCGACAGATGGGGGTCGGCGCCAGGTCGCAGCCTGGCGCCGTGTGCGCCAGGACATGGGATGAAACCGGTCTTCTGGCATCCCCCGGATCCTCCGGGGAGTGTCGTGTATGTTCTGAAAACAGGGGGGGTGTCTTGAGTCTTTACAGGCGGCGCTTGGCAATGGTCCGGCCCGGACAGGAGCCCCCTGCGGTCTCCGATGAAATCACGCGGATCACCAGGGACAGAAAGCTGTGTGTGATCTGCGAGCGGTCACAGACCCTCAAGGGAACGCCTTGACGGTCCGTGGGCCGTCGGTCAAGGCTTCGCGGGCAATCGTGATGGATCGGCATCAGGCGCTGTCGAGTTTGAGGTTATCAACCCGAATATTGCTGCGATCGGCTGGCGCAAACCGCATTTCCTGATGACGCCGACTGGCCGCCGGAGACCGATGTCAAAATGAACGCCGTTGAGATTGAAGAAGCAATTTCCAATCTCGCCGAACAGCCGTTCGATCCGGCCGAGTTCCCGTTCCTTTTCCTGGAAGCCTTTGACAACAAGGAGACCACCCTCAAACGGCTGCGCAAGGGCGACACCAACAAGTCTGATCTCGGCGGTGTCCTTCAGGCCAATAACATCCATATCGTGGTGGCCCCGCCCGGCGAGGTAACGAATACCTTTGCCGCACTGAAAGCCAGCCCGGCGACTGCGCGGTGGAAGGCAAAATTCGTTGTCGCAACCGATGGCGACAGCTTCGAGGGCGAGGAACTGGCGTCCGGGGAGGGCGTCGTCTGCCGCTACGCCGATTTCCCCAATCATTTCGGCCTCTTTCTCGGCCTCGCCAACATCACCACCGTCAAGGCCATCCGCGACAGCGCCTTCGACATCCGCGCCACGCGCCACCTCAACCGGCTCTATGTGGAACTGCTGAAAGACAACCCCGAATGGGGCCAGGAGAGGCGCCGGGCGGACATGAACCATTTCATGGCGCGGCTTATCTTCTGTTTTTTCGCCGAGGATACCGAGGTTTTCAGCAAGCCTGGTCTTTTTACCTCGACCGTAGAGCAGATGAGTGCGCCGGACTCCTCCAACACGCATCAGGTGATCGGGACCCTGTTCCAGGCTATGAACACGAAATACCCCGATCGGGTCGGGGTTCGAACCCCGCGTTGGGCCGATCCGTTTGCCTATGTGAACGGAGGCCTGTTTTCCGGCAGCATGGACGTTCCACGCTTCAGCAAGATCGCGCGCAGCTACCTGCTGCGTGTCGGCGGCCTCGACTGGAAGAAGATCAACCCGGATATTTTCGGTTCAATGATCCAGGCCATCACCGAGGAGGAAGAGCGCGGTGCGCTGGGCATGCATTACACCAGCGTGCCCAACATTCTGAAAGTGCTGAACCCGCTGTTTCTCGACGACCTGCGACGGCAACTGGAGGAAGCTGGCGGCAATCGGCGCAAGCTCCTGAACCTGCGCCATCGCATGGCGCGGATTCGGGTGTTCGACCCGGCCTGCGGCTCAGGCAATTTTCTGGTGATCGCCTACAAGGCGATGCGTGAGATCGAGGCGGAGGTCAACCGGCGGCGCGGCGAAACGGACAAACGGAGCGAAATCCCGAAGACCAATTTCCGCGGCATCGAACTGCGCAATTTTGCGGCCGAGATCGCGCGCCTGTCGCTGGTGATTGCGGAATTTCAGTGTGACGTTCTTCATATCGGGCAGAAGAAAGCCATGGAGTATTTTCTGCCGCTTGAAGCTGAGAATTGGATCACTTGCGGAAACGCGTTGCGCCTTGATTGGTTGAGGATCTGTCCGCCGACCGGAACAAGCGTGGAACGTCAGGCTGACGATCTGTTTCGTGCTCCGCATGATCAAGCCGGGGTTGATTTCGAGAACGGAGGTGGGGAGACGTATATTTGTGGAAATCCTCCCTATCTTGGTTTTACATGGCAATCTATGGAGCAGAAGTCTGAACTCGAGGCGATATTTGGGAAGGCAACGAAAGCCTGGAAGTCGCTCGATTATGTCGCGGGTTGGTTCCAGAAGGCCGCTCTCTATGGTCAGCACACGAACGCGTCCGCGGCGTTTGTGTCCACGAACTCAATATGCCAGGGTGAACAGGTACCAATTCTCTGGCCGCTAATTTTCGAGTCTGGTCACGAAATCACATTCGCTCATACCTCGTTCAAGTGGGCCAATCTGGCAAGTCACAATGCCGGCGTCACGGTTGCAATTGTGGCAATTTCGAACCACGCAGCGAAGACGCGTCGTCTTTTTTCGACCAACGACGATGGCAAGGTTGTGGTGAGAGAGGCGAGTAACATCAATGCGTATCTGGCATCTGGATCGAACGTAATTGTGAAGGGCGCTTCACGGCCGTCGGCCGAAAGTGCTACTATGGTCTGGGGAAATAAGCCAACAGACGGTGGTCACCTTTGTATATCTTCCGCGGAGCGGCGCGAGTTGCTCATCGAAGCGCCAGAGGCGGAAGTGTTTGTCAGGCGTTATGTTGGTTCGCAGGAAATTATTCGTGGTGAGCAGAGGTACTGCATTTGGGTGGAGGATGCAGACAAAGAGCGGGCGGGGAGTATTGCGCCGCTCGCAGGGAGGTTTGCCAAGGTGAGAGAAATGCGGGAACGTAGCGTCGCGGCGAGTACGCGGACGTTTGCAGCACTCCCTTTCCGTTTTCGACAAATACAGGCAATTGGGACAAAAACAACGATTGCCATTCCCAGCGTGAGCTCAGAGAGGCGGCCCTACCTTCCTGTTGATCTGTTCCCGGAACGCACGATCGTATCCAATCTTGCATTTGCCATCTATGACGCCCCCCTTTGGAACATGGCGCTGATCGCCTCGCGCCTTCATCTTGTATGGATAGCAACGGTTTGTGGAAAGTTGAAAACGGATTTCCGCTATTCCAATACTCTCGGCTGGAATACATTTCCCGTGCCGATGCTCACGGAGAAACAGAAGGCTGACCTGACGCGGTGTGCGGAGGATATCCTGCTGACGCGTGAGGCGCATTTCCCCGCGACGATCGCCGATCTCTATGATCCGGACAATATGCCTTCGGATTTGAGCGAGGCTCATGAGCGAAACGACGAAGTGGTGGAGCGCATCTTTATCGGACGCCGCTTCCGTAACGATACCGAGCGGCTGGAAAAGCTGTTTGACTTTTACACCAGGATGACGTCGGTAGCGGGCCAGAGCAAAGAGAAAGAAGGGGCGAAAGAGCGTGGCTGAAGAGGCAGAATCAATTCCATCGGTCTCGGTATCTTACGCCCAGGACGGGACTTCGACCAAAGCCAATGCGCTCGGTATGCGGCCGATGCAGGAGCGTGCCTATGAGAAGCGCGGCGAACAGTATCTGCTGATCAAGTCGCCGCCGGCGTCGGGCAAGAGCCGGGCATTGATGTTCATCGCGCTCGACAAGCTTGCCAACCAGGGGCTTAGGCAGGCGATCATCGTTGTCCCCGAGAAGTCGATCGGGGCCAGCTTCAATGACGAGCCGTTGAGCAAGTTCGGCTTCTGGGCTGATTGGGTCGTTGCGCCGAAGTGGAACCTGTGCAATGCGCCCGGCACTGAAAGTGGCGGGAAGGTCAATTCGCTCGGGACCTTTCTTGAGAGCGATGACAAAGTGCTGGTCTGCACGCATGCGACCTTCCGCTTTGCCGTGGAAAAATTCGGTTTCGAGAGGTTCGATGACCGGCTGATCGCGGTAGACGAGTTTCATCATGTCTCGGCCAACCCTGAAAACAGGCTTGGTCTGCACCTGACCGAGTTGATTGTGCGTGACAAGGTGCATATCGTTGCCATGACCGGCAGCTATTTTCGCGGTGATTCGGAAGCTGTCCTGTCGCCGCAGGAGGAGACCCGGTTTGAGAGCGTCACCTACACATATTATGAACAGCTGAACGGTTACGAATATCTGAAACGGCTTGACATCAGGTATTTCTTCTATAGCGGGTCCTATGTCCACGACATCCTGTCCGTGCTCGATCCTGGTGAAAAGACCATCATCCACATCCCCAACGTCAATGCGCGCGAGAGCACCAGGGACAAGATCAAAGAGGTCGAAAACATCATCGCGGCGCTTGGCGCCTGGGAGGGGCAGGACCCTGCGACCGGCTTCGACCTGGTTAAGGCGCAGGACGGGAGGATGCTCCGGATCGCCAACCTGGTCGATGACGATCCGGCCAGGCGCGACAAGGTGTCCGGCGCGCTGAAAGACCCGGCGCAGAAATTCAACCGGGACCATGTCGACATCATCCTTGCGCTCGGCATGGCGAAAGAGGGGTTTGACTGGATCTGGTGCGAACACGCGCTGACCATCGGCTGTCGCGCCAGTCTGACGGAGATCGTGCAGATCATCGGGCGTGCCACCCGCGACGCGCCAGGGAAAGCCCGGGCCCGCTTCACCAATCTGATCGCCGAGCCGGACGCGTCGTCGGAGATGGTTACCGATGCCGTCAATGATACCTTAAAGGCGATCGCCGCGAGCCTGTTGATGGAACAGGTGCTGGCACCGCGCTTCACTTTCAGGCCGAAGAAGGCAGAGAATGGTCCGGAGCCCGGCTTCGATTATGGTGAGAAAGGGTACCAGAAGGACAGGAGCAATGTCGGCGTCAACCGGGAGACCAGGGAAATCCAGGTGGAAATCAGGGGCCTGGCCGAACCGGAGAGCAGGGAGGCGATTCGCATCTGTCGCGACGATCTCAACGAGGTCATCGAGGCTTTCGTCAAGGACAAACCAACGATCGAAAAGGGAATTTTTGCCGAAGATCTGATTCCGGAAGAAATGACCCAGGTGGCGCTGGCGAAGATTATCAGGGATAAGTACCCGCAACTTGATGACGGCGACCGGGAGGCGGTGCGCCAGCACACCATCGCCGCGCTCAACACCACCCAACAGGTGGCAAAGCTGGTGAACGATGGAGCGCTCGCCAACACGGCGATGATTGACGGTGTACGCAGGTTTGCCATGGATGTGCGGGAGCTCGATATCGACCTGATCGACGGCATCAACCCGTTCGGGAATGCCTATTCAATTCTTGCCAGAACCATGGACCCGGAAAACCTGAGACGGGTCCAGGAGGCGATTACGGCGAAGCGCACGAAGCTGTCGCCCGAAGAAGCCCGGGAGCTTGCGCGACGCGCTGTCAAATTCAAGAGAGAGCGTGGCCGGAGCCCTGCGCTCACATCGAATGACCCGTGGGAAAGGAAAATGGCCGAGGGGGCGACTGCCTTCATGCGTTACGACAAGGAAGGCCGCTATGAGTGATCTCGACGAACTGCGTGAAGAACTGGACGATTTCGCCGTTCCGGAGAAAGCCGGCGGGCGCTCGGCGCGCGAGGAGCGCATCCTCGCCGGCTTCGAGGAAATCCAGCGCTTTCATGACGAGCACAGGCGCGCGCCGCGCCATGGCGAGGATGGGGACATCTTCGAGCGGCTTTATGCGGTCCGCCTTGATCGCATGCGCGAGCTGGAGGAGTGCCGCGCGCTCCTGAAGCCGCTCGACAGCCAGGGTCTGCTTGGCGATCTGGGCACGATAGCGAAGGAACCGGATGACGACGAACTGCTCGCGGAACTGAGAGCCATGGGAGCGAATCGCGATATTACGGAATTGCGGCATGTCCGCTCTGCCGCTGACAAGCGCGCTGCGGAAGAAATCGCCAACCGCAGGAAATGCGAAGATTTCGAGAGCTTCAGGCCGGTGTTTGCGCAGGTGCAGAAGGATCTGAAAAGTGGCGCGCGCGTGAGCCGCCCTTTTGTCAGGGATGCGGGATTCGTCAAGGCCGAGGTCAAGGCGGGCCAGTTTTTCATTCTTGGCGGCCAGCTCGCTTATGTCGCCGGGATCGGGGAGGCGTTCAGGGCGCCCAACGGCGATTCCGATGCGCGGCTGAGGGTGATTTATTCCAATGGAACCGAGAGCGACCTGCTGCTGCGATCGCTGCAGCGTGCCCTCTATAAGGATGATGCCGGGCGGCGTATCACCGATCCTGATCCGGGTCCGCTCTTTGCCAGCGAAGCAGGGGAGGATGATCCGTCAAGCGGCGTGATTTATGTGTTGCGCTCGAAGTCCAACGCTCCGGCCGTAGCCGCGAACCGTGACATTCTGCACAAGATCGGCGTCACGGGTAAGGATGTGGAGAAACGGATCGCCAACGCCAGGATGGAAACGACCTATCTGATGGCAGATGTCGAGATCGTCGCAACCTACATCCTCTACAATGTCGACCGCGCGAAGCTCGAAAAGCTGATCCACCGCATTTTTGACTCCGCTCGCGCGGATATCGGAATCAGGGATCGTTTCGGTAATCCGGTCAGGCCACGGGAATGGTTTCTGGTGCCGCGTTTTGTCGTCGATGAGGCGGTCGAGCGCATCCGGGATGGGACGATCACTGAATTTGTCTACGATCCGAAAGCGGCGCGACTGGTGAAACGATCGACAACGGGCTGAGGATTTGCGGATTACGAGCGACTCCTGGTTCGAGACGCCGCACGCCAGGCGGACGGAAGAGCACCCCCGTCGCGCCGATTGGGTGTCCTGCCTCCTGGTGCCGATCCGTGGTTCTTGCCTGAAGCTCTCGGCGGAACCGATTCTCGCCCTGCGAACGCAGGTGTATTTCGGTGGCGTCAATGTCAAAGCGTGGAACGAAACGGGTATCGAGCCGATGATTGCGGTGCGGTCGTCAGACTCACCATCTGCCGCTGTCGGAGCGGTTCGTTGCCGCGTTTCATGTTCCATCGCGGCAGTAGCGGAAAATTCGAAGCCGGCGGAGGCGATGGCACTGGCTGCAGGTCGGTGCCAGACCACGAAAGGCCGCGAGTCTGTGCCTGTGGTGCACAGAGCGTCGCGCCGCCGTCCGGCATCATGAAATTCGCCATTCGGATTCCGTCCGTTTCCGCGTCGCCCGCCGGAGATGTGCCGGATGCGAGTGGGCACTCGCGACAATGACGTGGAACTTCAGCCATCCGGCGACTCTGCCCCTCGCCTTCAAAGGGGGAAAGTCGGGTGTATGGCACAACGGGGGATCGCCTCCGGGCGCTGAAAGCTGAAACTGAAACCAGCAATTGCTGCGAAAATCGAAAATCAGCGGGGCGGTTGCGGGAAATCCGGCGGGCTATCTGAAATTTCCGCCGCACCAGGCCCGACTGCCGGGGACGGCGTGTTGCGCCCTGTGGTCGCGCGGTCGAGCTGCGCGCGGCTGGCGCCACGAGGCGTGAAGGTCGCCGCTGCCAGGGCGCACGGCGGGGATATGCGCAGCCATCACGTTTTTGTCAGCCGGGCTCGGTTCCTCTTTGCAACAGCGCCGGTTATGGTACGCTGCACGCGCTCGTGTCCCGCCCCTGGGACCGCGGCCGTCCAGCCGGCGCGATTGTTGCTTCCCGATCTGATTTTGACCCCCAGCATTGAAGGACAGGCCTGATGGCAAGCCAGCTCTCGTTTTCGGTCGCCGGCAGGGAGTTCTCTGTGACGCCGGCAAAGGTCGATCGCAGGAAACTCTATGGCTGGGCCGAAGTCCACGCCTTCGACGATGACGGTGCCCCTTGCACGCTGGTGTCGACCGACCAGTCCGGCACCATCATCATTCCCAAAGGCGGGATCGGCCTCGGGATCGTCGGAGCGGACGGCAATTGGGTTGAGCGCTCAAGTCTGAAAACCGTCACGGCGGACGGCGAGGCCGCGGCGCTGATCCCCTCGTCCTTTTCGAAGGCGAATGTGCTGGTCAAGGCGCAGCCGGAGGAGCTGCTCGACTGCTCCATCACCGCCTTCTATCACCTTGCGGGCGAAGATGGCCTGATCGATGCCATCGGCACCGACATCTACCGATTCGATTACTGCTACCGCGATTCCTATGAAACCTCGCCGGCCTTCCTGCTGACGACGGAGCAGGCCGGCGACAAGACGCTGTTCATGCTGGTGGGTCGGGAAAATGCCTTCGAATTCATCGGTCTTGCCGAAATTGCGGTAGCCGAGGAGGCATCCCTCGAGGACGAGGATGAGGATGATGATGCCATGGACTTCTCGATGTTCTAGGCGGCCGGCGGATATGTGCCAGAGAGACTTCATTGTACGGGGATTTCTGAAGTCATGAGAACCATAAAAATTACGAACGACAAGAAACGCGACGCCGAGGTCTGCATGGAGGCGGCGGTGAAGCCGCCACGCATTCGCCGGACGCTGGAGAACGGCGCCGACTATTTCAATATCAAGGTCCTCAAACATAATCTTGCGCTCGCCTTTGAGACCCTGAGCCGGAACTACGACAATCTGGTGGACATGGGCCAGGCTCTGATCGAAGCCGATCCAGAGATCGACATGGAGGTGATCGGCAAGAAGGTCGGAGCGACACAGAAGCTCTACGTCAACAAGGATAACCGGATTGCCTACCGCGTCAACATGACGGAGATCATCAAGGATCCGCTCGGGGCTGAGAAGGAGCGCCGGGATCGTGTCCCGGCGGCGTCCAATGTCAGCGGTGAATCGCTGGTGCAATGGACCGGCCGGAGGTTTGCCAAGGGTGAGGCGGTGCGCAAATTCGTCTTTCAGCGCAAGCTGCAGATCAAGCATATCAACGGCCTGACCTACGACTTTCTCCATGCCATGGCAAAGAGCCTCCAGGAGAGCGATTCGCTGATGATGGTCGGTGCCGGCAAGAAGGGGGCGGAGCCCCTGATCCTCAGCCAGGGTGGGGAGCGTTACCGGGGCTTCCTCGAAGGCCGGGTCGATGGCGAAAAGTATTGCCTGATCCTGCATTTGACCAACATGGAAATGAAGGCGACCGCGTGATGAAGATTGATGCCAGCAGGATGACGGCAAGTTATGGCTATTTCGAGGGGGGGGCCGACGCGGCGGAGCCCTCTGTGGCCGCAAGGGCGATGTCCTACAAAAAGGACGTGTGCCGCAACTATGTCAATCTGAACACCGAGCAGATGGATGCGCGCCTCGTCGGCAGCGAATTTTATGCCACGCGCAAATATGATGGCGAAATGAACGTGTTGTTCTTTGACGGTGCGGAGGCGGCGATCGTCAACCGCTCGGGAAAGATCCGCACGAAGCTTGCCTGTGTCGAGGACGCGCGTGCCGCGCTGGATGCGGCTGGCGTCACCCAGGCGGTGATTGCGTGCGAACTCCATGTCGACGAGGCCGGCGGGCGCACGCGGATTTTCGATGTGCTGGGCGCGCTTGCCGACACGGACAAGGCCGCGAGGCTGCGGCTCGCAGCCTTCGACATCCTGGAACTGAACAATGAGCCGTTCCGCCCCAATTCCTATGGCGACAGCCATAGCCGCCTGACGGCGCTGTTCACCGCAGCAAAACTCACCGCTGCGGTGGATGCGCGGAAATGCAGGTCGAAGGCGGAGGTCAGGGAAGCCTATCGCGAATGGGTCGAAGAGGGCGGTGCGGAAGGCCTGGTGGTGCGCAGCGATATGCCGCTGGTGTTCAAGGTCAAGCCGCGCTACACGATTGATGTGGTGGTGGTCGGGTTCTCGGAAGGCACCGGAGAAGCGAAGGGGCAGGTGCGCTCGCTGCTGCTCGCCCTGTCGCCTGCGGAAGGTGAATTTCAGATCATCGGCCGGACCGGGAACGGTTTCAGTGACGAAGCCCGGGCGGCGCTCTTGACGCGTCTGGAGCCGATGCAGATCGACTCGCGCTATATCGAAACCGATTCCAACCATGTCGCCTTCCGCATGATCCGGCCGGAAATCGTGATCGAGCTGATGATCAACGATGTGCTGTTCGAGACCCAGGCGGGATCTATCCAGAATCCGCTGCTCTGCCTTGAGAACGGCGCCTATGCTGTGAAAGGCTCCGTGCATGGCATCAGCGTGGTTTTTCCGATCTTCGTGCGCTTCCGCGATGACAAGAAGGCGGTTCACGAGGATATCCGCCTGGAGCAGATCAACGCCTTCTCGTGTCTGGAGGAAGGCGAAGCGGAGTCCCCCCATAAACTGGAGTCGTCCTCGCTTCTGCGGCGGGAGGTCTACAGGAAAGAATCGGGCAAGAAGCTGATGGTCCAGAAATTTATGGTGTGGAAGACCAACAAGCCGGCGCCGGACTATCCGGCTTATGTTTTCCACTATACGAATTTCAGCTCGGACCGCAAAGAGCCGTTGCAGCGCGAAGTGGTGATCTCCGACGATGAGGCGCAGATCCTGGCGGTGTGCGAACAGAGCATCAGGGAGAACGTGAAGAAGGGCTGGAACGCGGTGGGTTAGGGCGGGGGTGCGGCGGATTCCGGCCGTCTGCGACGGCGCCGGGTTTAAACCAGGCCGGTTGGTAGTTCGAGCCGGAGGCGGAGGGGGGCGCCACTCCGTTTTTGCAGCCTGGTGTTGCGGAGGGCGGATGTGGCGAGGGCACGGGATCACTGGAACGGAACGGGTGCGATTAAAAGCGTGGGGGACCTCAGGCGGCCATTTTCGTCTCCCAGTACCTTGACCAGTCGCCATTGGCCCGGCAGATCCTCAATGCAGCCATGAGTTCTGCATTCCTGACCAGCC
>Ga0123357_10000260_pt1 | contig 50352 bp, 44 predicted proteins | sample TergutEmb28metaG_FD_89873 | JGI IMG/M metagenome (GOLD analysis project Ga0123357, IMG submission 89873) | Embiratermes neotenicus P4 segment gut microbial communities from Petit-Saut dam, French Guiana - Emb289 P4 | ecosystem: Host-associated > Arthropoda: Insects > Digestive system > Gut ...
CCGCGTGCGTGTGACACGCGGATCGGCCATGATCGACAGGATTGCGACGAGCCGTTTGGGGAGCATAGCTGCCCACATCACAAAAGCGGAAAAACGGCCAAATTAGATGCGCTTGCCCTGGGCGCCCCAGGAACGCTCGATACCTCGTTTGGATCTGGCGGCGTCTACGAAGATACAACAGAATACGGTTATATACGAACTGTCGCCCCGCAAAGTGACGGCAAAACCCTTATTGGTGCACAGAGCACCGACGGCGCCACAAGCGTGGTGATTCGACTAAAGGCAGATGGCTCAGTCGATCCAATGCCTGCCGATTCCTCAATACAAAAGATTGATGGGCAGATTCTCGGCATGACCGCATATCCAGACGGTCGCATCGTAACGGCCACCAGGGACACCATCAGCCGCTACACGGCCGCCGGTCCCCTCGACACAACATTTCCATCACCCCCAATCCCTGCCAATTGGACTTCTTTTACCCCACATGCCTTCGTTGTGGGACAGAATGACAGCATTTATGCTGGCGGACAGGCTTCCGTCTCCAACACTACCCCATCCGCATTGCTTCAAATCCAAGCCAATTGGCAGGCCGGCTGCTCAGGATCTTGGGATAACACCAACTACCCGTCCATTACCAAGCTGTCGTTGCTTCCAACTGGCGCGCTTGCTTTTGCCGGAAACACCAGCGTGGGCGTAGGTGTCGGTCGGTCTCAGAAATCGCCATCGTCTTGTGCTCTCGACACAACCTACGGAGTATGGTCCTCTACGGATTGGACATATTTGGGCGATGCCTGGTTCGAGACCGATGGAAGCGTTGATTTGCTAGTAGGCAAAGGCGCATACCCATACGTCTATTCGATTGTTCGCATCAACAAAGACGGTGAGCTTGAGGCCAAGGTGGATTTACCGCTTGATAGCTATTATTACGGCATCACGCGTGCCCCCGACGGCCGCTACCTTGTTGCAGGTCATCAGTCGACGGCAAGCAACGATTCCATGGCCGTTGCTTATTACAATTTTGATTTGACGCCCGATATGTCCATTGGCAAGCAAGGTGTCATTACCATACCCGTCTCCACCGTCTTGACCAATCCCCTGGGTTCCAGTCTTGCTGGGGTTGGTTGGCGCGCCCTATACACTCCCGACAGTTCGCAAACGGTAGTTGTAGGCAGTATACGCGGTCTGAGTGCAGTCAGCCCACTTGTCGTGGATCACCTCGTCGTGGCGCGCATTTGGAATTGAGGGCGCGTTCCTATGGATTAGTCGTAGGGGCGCGGTTCATCGCGCCCCAGATTGGCCAATGGTATTCCAAAATGCCGCGGTCTCGGGCGCCATGAATGGCGCCCCTACTGCGTTACGGGCAATTGGGATCGTAAACGTAGACCGTTAGCGGCGTTGTCGCCGGTGCAGACGGTGTTGTTAGAACGTAGCCGAGCCCGTTGCTTGCTGCGACACCCACCTGAGTGGGCACCACCGCCGGCAGCACATCCTGACGGGCAACAACCAACGGCGCCTTCTTGACGACTTGCACGTTCGTCTGAGTTATTGTCGTCGCTCCAACAGTGCCGTTTGTACCGCCGGTAGTAACGAAGGCCGTTTCGCTGTCGAGCATAGCCACCGGTCCTACGACGGTGTTTGTAGTGGAGAGGGTAATCAGCGCCGAGTATGTTTGGGTAGTAAATCCCTGCGCGTTTTCGTCAAAATTCGCCATTGCATTATCAACAACGAAACTACCGAAAACCAAATTTGCAGATGTTTGTAGCGTACCTGTGGACGCCGCTCCGCTCCAGAAAATGGCACCATCGGAACTTGCGGCGAACACTTGCTGCGATGGCACCAACACTGGGACGACCGGGGTGACTCCAACTACTACCGGGGGGAGGGACACCTTTGCCGAACCGACACTGATAGGGTGCGTGCTATCAGCTTCGTCAATAACCTCAAAATACGCATTCGTCGCGGTCGCGAGCGCCGTCGTACCAATTGAGTGCATGAGTAGACGTGTTCCGCTCATGATTTGAGGACTCACACCAGCAGTCGTAAACGTGATGTTCGTGGCAGTCAGATCGAGCGGCACACCAAGTGTCGGATCGATCACAACAGACGGGTAACCCTCTGTGCTATTTGCGGCTGGCGGTGTGGAATCCACAAGCAGTACAGTGCTGTTGCCGCGCGCGTAGATCGTCGCGTTTTTGCCCGTGTAGCCCGCCGGCAAATTCCAATTCGCATAGACCGTGTGCGCAACGAGTTCCTTGGCAAACGGATCGGTCGACACATCGAGCCACGCAATGGGTACGAGCGGAGGCCCGCCAGCAGTAATAGGGGAGTAGGGCTTTCCAAGGAAGAAAACGCGATTGCCGCTTGCCATGATTTGGATTGGTTGAAAACCTAAACCCGTCACGGCAACCGAAGCCGGCGCAGGGGAAACAGGGTTCCTCGCGGGATAAGCCAATACACCGTTTGCTGTGCCAACGAAAATGAATGGATAAACAGCGGCAAAGCATTTGCTGGCAGAGCTGGCTGTTCCGCCACAACCAATTTCATAATCAACGGTGAAACTGGCAGCTTGATACGAGTATGCGATCGCCGGGTTGCACGTGTGCGTGTCAGCATTGCACTCTGACGCTTGGCATGTCGACCCTGGCGGTTTGCACACATCGTAAACACACGAACCGCGCGCCACGTCACACCGGCCCGCGGTCAAAAAGCACTTGTCAGTAGCGTTGCAGTCTTGGTCCTTCGTGCAAGCGCCGCCCCCATCTGCCACCGCATCGGGCTCGGCGTCGCCCGCGTCGCTGGCATCGGGCGACACGAAGGTGTCTTCCTCGTTTGCGTCGCCCTCACCCTCGGCGGGAATGAGAGATTCGTCGAGACCAAGGGAGCACGCGGTTACGACGCTGAACGCAATCGCAACCCCGACGCCGGCAACTCCGAATAAGCGCATTCCTAATAAGCGCATTAGAATGACCCTCCAAGCACGGCACCACCCACGGAAGGCGCGACCGATAGTTTCGCCGGCTGCTGCGCCCCCCCCTTTTCACTGCGAGGCCACACAACGAGCACCACGCCGCCTGCAAGCAAAACCCCACCCGCGATGAATGCCACGTTGGTCCACGTTTGCATCGACGAGGCATGGTCGTAAGACTGGCGCGTGGGTCCCGCGTTGTACGCGTCTCTTGCTTTGTTGGCTTGAAGGCCCAAAACAGCGCCGCCGCCAAGAGCGGCAACACCTGCGCCGGCTATGATCGCGCCAACACCACGACGAGCATTCCAAAACCCTGGCTGGTGATATTCGGGGGCCACGTGTTCAACTTTGGGCGGCACTTCGACCACGGCAGGCTTCGGCTTTTCGCCTAGCTCGAGGTTCACCACTTTGCCGGCTTCGAGCGACACATCACGCAACTCGATGACATCGCCTGGTTCACGTATGCTTAGAACATGAACACCGGGGGCGCCGTGCAAGCGCGCGGGTGTTGGAACCTCGGTGAACGCATCGAGCTGCACTCGCCAGCCTGCCGGTGCGGTTACAACCACGGTGCCGAGCGTTCTTTCGAGTTGCGCAACGCGCTCCACAGCTACGGAGCTTTGCTTTGAATCAAGTCCGGACATGGCTTTCGCACGCACGTAGGCGTCGGCAGCGCGCTCGGGCCGCGAGGCAAGATCCCACGCCATGCCCGCAGTGTAGAGCGCCACAGCGCTTGGCCGAAGTGCTGCCGCCGTTTCGAAGTGCAACGCTGCGTCCTTGTATCGCTTGGCCTGAAACGCTTGCGTACCTAAATGGTATTGCATTCGCGCATCGGCACTTGCATCAGGGGAGGCTGCGGGCGAACCGCCTTGTTGCGCAGGCGTGTCCGCACGTGCGGCCGTGGAAGCCAAGACGCCAGCAAGAACGCAGATCGCCGGCAAGGTTCCGCGCGCATATCGCTTCATCGCCGACAGGTTAGACCGAAACCGCATCAATTCATAACGCTCATAACGCGCTGCGACTGCCGCCCAGTAGGGGTGTATGGCCATACGCCCCTACACAACCGTACAAACGCATTTCGTAGGGGCGCCATTCATGGCGCCCTACGCCCGGACCTATAACCAATGCATGTCCTTGGGGCGTAGCATGCCGCGCCCCTACGCGCGACGCACCGCAGCGATCGCGTCAAAGCGAAATTAGTAAGGATTTGCGGGTACGTTCGCCGGCAACACCACGCGGCGACCGCCGCTGCCAGGCGCAGGTGCAACACCTCTTGGAGACGCAGACGCCGAAGCCCTGGACGGTGAATCAGCCCTTGGCAAAGGCCTTATGTGGGATCCAATTGCCCTGGCAACCGGCGGTACGACCGCATTGGCTGGTGCGTGCGACTCCGACACCTTTGGATCAACGCTATCTAGCTCGATCGTGCCCGGCATCGTGTCTGGCACCGCGCTGGGGACGGGTGCTGGCACAAACTCGGTAGGCTCGGCCGTTGCGAGAGCTTGCGGCGTTGCCTGTGATGTAGCTTGCGCGGCGTTGTCGGTTGGTGCGGCTGTTACAGGCCACATCATGAAAATCACCGCGCCAACAAGACCAGCAAACGCCATCAAGACAAAAGCCATCGCGATGGCAAGCATACCCTTTCTTTTTCCGTGTGCTTCGTTTGCGGGCGGCGCTGGAAGATCTTGCACCGACGATGTTGACGTGCCAACCGGGCCGCCTTGTATCGTTTGCCTCGCCGGTCTCGTTTGCGCCTGCGGCAGTGTAAGTGGAGTTGGTGGGATTGATGGGGCTTTGGGGGCCGACGATGGCAACGACGTACGCGATGGCACAGTTCGGCCGGCGCTGCTTTCGCTGCCCAGGTCAAAGCTCGCACTCGCACTCGCTTGGCTAGCTTGCCGCGCGTTTGCCAAGGCATTGGCTGGCCGGGCCCATCCGCGTGGACGTGGAGGCAAAAGCATGCGGTTTGCCGTAGGTGTCATGGCTGACGCGCCCATCAGCGGAAGCGACCGCGCGGAATTCTCACCCGCAGCCGCGGCTCGACTACCATCTGCACCAACACTGGCAGTGCTGACAGGCAATGGCAACGCAATTGGGCGACGCACGCTGCTGTCAGACCGCGCAGATCGCGGAAGTTCACCGGAAGGCTCGCTCAATGGGCCCTCGAGATCGTCCGCCATCGACGCGAGCCGGATGCGTTCCTTGCGTCGGTCGAGGCGCTCACCAAGACGGGTGCGAACGACCTGCGCGATGTTCGACTGGGTGACGATTGGGCCGTGCGCGAGAAACTCTTCGAGGGCAAAGCGCATCTGCTCGGCAGTTGAAAAACGCTGGTCAGGATCGGTTGCGAGAGCTCGCGCCACGATGCTTGCGAGCTCGGGTGGATAGCCCGGAACAAGGCTCGACGGCGGCGCATACTCGCCTTCGAGAATGGCCCGAACAGTTTGAGGATCGCTGTCACCACGAAACGGCCCCTGCCCCGTGCTTGCTTCGTAAAGCACGCAGCCGAGAGCGAACACGTCGCTGCGGCGATCGACCAAGTCTCCCGCGATTTGCTCGGGCGACATATAAGCAATTTTGCCTTTGAGCTGCCCGGCGGTCGTCGCCTCATGAAGCTGCCCAAGCGCCTTCACGACACCGAAGTCGGCGACTTTCGCAATGCCGTCGGCAGTAAGCAGAATGTTGTGGGGAGAGACGTCTCGATGCACGACACCGAGCGCGCGCCCGTCGTCGTCGGTCAACTCGTGCGCGACGTGCAGGCCAGCGCATGCATCAGCAACGACGCGCGCCACGACGCGAGGAGCAATCGCTTCCGACTTGCCCGAAGCACGAATCACGCGCGCGAGCGAATCGCCGCTCACCCATTCCATCGCGAGGTAAAGCGTGTTGCGCTCTTCCCCGAGTTCGTAAATCTCGCAAACATTCGGGTGATGCACCCCGGCTGCGATGCGCGCTTCATCGAGGAACATGCGCTCGAATTCGGGTTGGATCGCCAGGTGTGGGAGAATCGTCTTAATCGCAACGAGCTTTTGGAAACCTCGCTGCCCACGAAGGCGTGCAGCCCACACGCGCGCCATACCCCCGCGTGCGATGGGGACAAGAAGCTCGTAGCGCTCGAGCCGAATTCCAGGATGCAACGAATTATCGTCGACCGGCTCGTCACTTAATTGCTCGGACGACTGCGCCTCAACCAACACATTGCAATCTTACACCCACCGGCCGCTGCCTGCGAAGCTCATCGAGGCTTTTTAATGGGATTCGCAGAGACGCTTAGCGCCGCAATTCCCTGGCTTGGCAACGAGTGGATGGCTTAGCCTGAGCTCATTCCATACTGTCGCACAGGCCCACTGGAGGCTACTTTGGCAGGCCCTCTGATAGGCTGAACCTTTCACCATGACCAAGCAAAGAATCGTCGCGTGGATCGCGCTTGTCACAATCCTGGTTTTCGCACGCGCCTCGGGCGCCGCGCCCACGGCACACATTCTGCGAATCGACCCACGCGCGGGCATTGCCGGAGGTACGCCGGTCCTCACCACGGTCATCGAAATTGCGCAGTTTACACCCATGCCCGATGCCGTCACAAAGGCGGGCTGCGGCCAACTAAAGGGGAATCCCCTGCTCGACTGCATTTCGAGCGCCGTGGAAGCCAAGAACGCACTCTGGACAGCGTTTCCATTTCCTGCAAGCGGCGCGCACCTCACCGTGAAGGTCGATGGCGTCGATATGCCGGCCACGTTCGACAGCAAAGCACTTTGGGCGAGCGCGGGAAAAGATCCGCTCGTTGGAACTGCGTGGCTCGTTGCCCTCGACGCATCGAGCATGATGGGGCCTCGCTACGAGGACGCTCGCCAGGTGGCCAATCAGTTCATTGGAACCATGGGCCCGAACGACATCGCGAAGCTTATCATCTTTGACGATCGCATCAGCCCGTACGTTGCAAACTCGGGGTGGGTGCCGAAGTCGCACGTCGACACGCTCGTCGACATTCTGAAAAAGAACACGTCGCCGTCGCCATCGCATCAGCGCAGTCGCCCGCTATTCAACCAGATCAAAAACATTGCGACGTCGTTTGGCGATCTTGGCAACACGGGCTCACTCCATAACGTACCACTGCACCAAGCCATGGTCGTTCTGTCGAACGGCGCGGGCCGCGAAGACGTCGCAAGTGCCTCGGTTAGCGCCGACACGCTCAAGCAGTACGCAACCAAGGGTCGCTTTCCAGAAGACAACACGCTCGCGCCAAAAACACCGTTGCCGATCATCTCGATTTTTTTCCCCAACTCGGGCGGGCTCACCAACGACGTTTATGCATCGAACGATCTGCAGTTCATGCAAGACTTGGCAAACACGGAAATTGGCGGTTTTTTCGACATTGTCCGCGCCGGTCAAGGCGTCACCAAGGCGAAAACCATCCTCAGCATCGTCAAGCAGCGCTTCGATCAAATGTGGGTCGTCAAGTGGCGCCTAGCGTGCCTTGCGACCACACCCCAGCAGTCGTTCAGCCTCTTATTTAGAAACACGCAGCCTGACATCGTCCCCGACGGCAGCTTCAAAGATGTTCCGATAGGCGTCGACCCAACGTCTTGGCCGCTCGACATCGACATCGCGCAAACGAAAGCCGAGGCCGAGTCGAACCCAGTGCGTCCCGGCGGCACGATTCGCATCTACGGTGATTTCTGTTGGGGCGGCGACAAAAACCGCGTCGAAGCCTACTTCATTCCGGCAGGCACGAAACCCGATCAAAACGTCAACCGCAACGATCCCGGCGTTGCGCAGAAGGCAATGAAAAGCATCACCGCCCAGAACATGCACAGCGGGGCGATCGAGGCAACCCAGACATCCGTAACCATCAACGTACCTGACGAAGAAAAAGTCATCGACGGCACTGGCGACACGGCCGTTGCCCGGCTCGTGCTCTACGACAACAGGGCACAGCGAGTGAGCGGCGTCACAGCCGACACTGTGCTGACACTAAAAGCCGGGAAAAAACCACTCAACCTGACAATCATCCTTGGCGGCGCAGGTCTCGTCGTCGTCATCCTTCTTCTCATCATTCTGCTCTTGCGCGGCGGTGGCGGCCGTGGCAGGCGTGGGCACCAGCCACCTCCGGCTCCAGTCGTTGCCGGCGGCGGAGGCATGCCTCCTTACGGAGGCATGGGAGGCGGAAGCTACCCTGGCAATTACGGTGGTGGTCCACCTCCGGGCAATTATAGTGGCGGCTACGGCGCATCATCCGACGTTGGCAACAGCGGTTACGGTGCGCCGCCGCCCGATGTTGGTGTCAACGCGCAGGCTGCGCAGGCTCCATTCGAGCCGAGTGCTCCCCCGTACCAACCGCCTTTTGTGGCGCCGATCGCTGCCGTGTCACCTGCAACTCCATCTGCCGCGATCCCACCTGCTCCACCTGATTGGGGAGGAGGTGATCCCCCTTTAGCCGTAGCGGGGGGCGCATCCGCCGTTCAGGTGCGCTGCCCCGCGTGCAACATGCTGACCATGGCTGCGGTCGGCCAAGGTTCGGTCTGTTTCTCGTGCGGGCAACCATTGCCGCGCGATCTGACGGCTGGCGGCGCCCCTGCCCCCGCAGCTCCGGCATTTCCACTCACCGGTTACGTTCCCGAGATCGCACCTCCGCCTAATCCGTACGGTCCAACTGGAGCCACGATTCTTGGCGCCGCAGGACAGTTCGCAATTCGAGCCGGCGTCGAGGTTCGTGTTGGGCGCGATCCGGCAGAGTGCGCGGTCACGCTTGCCGAACCACGGATCAGCGGTGTTCATGCGACGCTCAAGTTCGAAGCCGGACAGCTCTTCGTGCGCGACGAACGGTCGAACAACGGAACGTTCGTCGAAGGAGCGCGAGTGCCCGCAGACACCTGGACGTATGCGCCTGCCGGGAGCACGCTTCGCTTCGGACCCGTCGAGTTCGTGGTTCGAATCAACTGATGTGAGCTGACGTGACGGACGTGACGGACGTGACGAACGTGGAATGATAACGCCGTGAGCGAAGAATCTTCCCATATCCCCGCGGTCGATATTGCACTGCGGACCGATCCCGGGCGTAGTCCCGACAAGCGGGTGAACGAAGACTCGGCGGCGTACGTCGAAACGCCCTTCGGCCTCTTGGCCATCGTGTGCGATGGCATGGGCGGGCACGCAGGCGGGAAAGAGGCCTCGGAGCTCGCCATCGAAACCATCTCCGAGCTCGTACAGGCGGCGCCGGCAATGACGAAGCCTCGCGACGCGTTGCGCGCTGGCATCGAAGAGGCGAACCGGCGCGTATGGTCGATGCCAATGGCCGAAAGCGGCCGCCGCCCAGGGTCCACGGTCGTCGCGGTGCTTTTTCATGCAAGCGGCGCTGAAATCGCACACGTTGGTGACAGCCGCATTTACCTCGTTCACGCGGGGGTCGCGCTGCAGATCACGAAAGATCATTCCATCGTCCAAGAAATGGTCGAGAGGAACATCTTGCGTCCTGAGCAAGCGGCAACGCACCCCGACGCAAACAAAATTTTACGCGCGCTCGGTATCGCGCAGGATGTCGAAGTCGATCTGCGGCCCGAGCCTGTGGCGTATGTGGCGGGCGACACTTTCGTTTTGTGCTCCGACGGTCTGAGCGATCTCGTTGGTCCTGCCGACATTCTCGACATCGCAGGGTCGAATCCGGCGCAGCAGGCAGTAGGCCAGCTCGTGGATCTCGCCAACGCGCGCGGTGGGTACGACAACATCACGGCACTGGTGGTGCGCATGAAAGTAACGGCTGCGTCGCTTGCTGCGCCAACGATCGCAAAAACGATTCCGCTCACGGCAATTCATCCGCCTGCGGAGCCCTCAAAGGTAGGGGCGTATGGCCATACGCCCCTACACGACATCACGTCAAACGCGCGTCAAAAGGCAGTGCCGCAGCACGCTGCGCCCCTACCTCGAGACCGGCGCGCTCGCTTTGTCGTTCTAGGCGTGCTCCTTGGCATTGTGGCCGTTGCCATTGTTGCCGGGCTCGTCTTGGCAATGCACCACCGCCCTTCGCATGTCACCGTCCCTCTGGTCGACGCCATTGCTCCTGCGCGCGCAACGCATGACGCGAACGACGCGCATAACGCAACTGCCGCACCTCTCGAAGACACTGCCACAAAGGCGCCAGACATCACCCCCGCGCCCGTGCTGACGCCTGCCGGAAGCGCAAAGTCGAAGTGGTGGACCGATCCCGATGCAAACGCGCCGAACGGCGAGCCGCGCGCGTGCGCGCAGGCGCGCTGGGCAAAGCGAACAGGCAAGCCACCGGCAATCATCGCTACGCTCGAAAGACAGTGCCTTGCGGCTGGCGGGACGCCTTAAAACCATGAACACCGAATCGAAATCAGCAGAACAAACCGCTCGCAGCGACGTGAACCAGCAGAACCAGCAGATCGAGCTGCCGGTGTTCGGCATGACGTGCGCAGGCTGCGTAAGGCGCGTCGAAACTGCACTTTTGGCAGCGCCCGGCATCCGCCACGCCGACGTCAACCTCGTCTTGCGGCGAGCCACGGTGAGCTACTCACCGAGCGAAACAACGCCCGATGCAATCGCATCCGTCATCGAAAAAACCGGATACAAAACCGTTCGCCCCGAGCCCGCAGAAGGCCTCGCGACAGCCCCCTCGCCGGGCGTCGAAGCGGGCCGTGCATCCCATAGTACTCCGAACGATAGTACAACACCGTCGCAAGCGCCGACGGCTCCCGTTGCTTCCACTTCCGAGGCAAAGGCTGCACTCGCCGAAGCGGATGCCGACGCGCGCGAAGTACACGAACTCCGTCGATCGCTCTTGGTCGCGGCGGCTCTCACAGTGCCGCTGCTCGTGCTTGCCATGTCTCACGGCCTCATCCCGCAGGCCGAGTCGACGCTCGGGCGCTGGCTTCAGTTCGCGCTCGCTACGCCCGTTGTTTTTGGGCCCGGCAGGCGCTTCTTTCGTCTTGCGCTCGTAGCGCTTCGTCATCGTACGACCGACATGAACACGCTCGTAGCGCTTGGCGCAGGCGCGGCATGGCTCGCGTCCGCTGTTACGCTAATCGCACCCGGACTCTTCGCACACGCCGAGCACGACCACCCGCCACACCTTTATTTCGAAGCGTCGGCGGCAATTCTTACTTTCGTTCTTTTAGGCAAGCTGCTCGAAACGCGTGCGCGAAAGCATCTTGCCGATGCCGTGCATCATCTCGTGTCGCTCCGGCCAACAACGGCGCGGCGCTTGCGCGAGAACAGCGACGAAGAAGAAGAAGTCGAAACATCGACGCTCGCGCGCGGCGATCGCATCGTGGTTCGCCCTGGCGAACGCATTGCGGCCGACGGCGAGGTGCTAAGCGGCTCGTCGGCAGTCGACGAATCCATGCTCACCGGCGAGAGCCTCCCGATCGACAAAACCGAAGGCGACAAAGTCTTTGGCGGCACACTCAACCAGAGTGGCGCGCTGACCGTCCGCGTCCTGACGGCTGGAAAAGGCAGCGCGCTCGCACGTATCGTCGAAGCCGTGGAGCGCGCACAAAGCGGCAAAGCACCCATCGCGCGCTTGGCCGACAAAGTGGCCTCGGTCTTCGTGCCGGTCGTCCTCGCCATTGCCACCTTGTCGCTCCTCGTATGGTTCGTTGTGAATCCCACGGCCGACGGGTTCGCGATCGCTGCCACGCGCTTCGTTGCCACGCTCGTCATTGCGTGCCCATGTGCGCTCGGCCTCGCGACTCCGGCCGCTGTTGCCGTGGGCACGAGCCGCGGCGCCGAGCTCGGCATTCTTTACAAAGGCGGACCTGTCGTCGAAACGGTAAGCCGAGTGAATCTGGTGCTTTTCGACAAAACCGGCACGCTCACCGAGGGAGCGCCAACGGTCACCGACGTGGTCGACGCAACCGGTCGCGGACAAGACGCGCTGCTTGCGCTGGTCGCAACGGCTGAAGCGCCAAGCGAGCATCCGCTTGCGCGAGCCCTGGTTCGTGGTGCCACTGAAAAGGGTCTCAAGCTTGGTAGCGCCGCGGGTTTCCGGAGCGTGGCTGGCAAAGGCATCGAGGCTCGCGTCGACTTGCGTGCCGTGCGCGTTGGAACGGCCGAGTGGATGCGCGAAGGCTCGATCGATCCGAGCCCACTCGAAGACAAGGCCGAAGAGCTCGCGAGTCGCGGGCGCAGCGTGTTTTTCTGTGCCGTGGGCAAAAAACTCGCGGGGCTCGTTGCCGTGGCCGACCCGATTGCGCCAGGCGCAAAAAAAGCTATCGCCGATTTGCGCGCCATGGGCATCGACGTTGCCATGCTCACCGGCGATCGCGAGCGCACGGCTCGCGCCATCGCCGACGAACTAGGCGTGGGTGAGGTCTTTGCAGGCGTGTCGCCAGAAGACAAAGCGCGCGTCGTGTCGGAGCGCCGCGGCAAAGGTCACGTAGTAGCAATGGTCGGTGATGGCATCAACGACGCGCCCGCACTTGCCGCGGCCGACGTTGGCATTGCGATCGGCTCAGGAACGGATGTCGCGATGGCAGCTTCCGATGTTGCGCTCCTTCATTCCAGCGTTGCCGGGGTTCCCACCGCCTTGCGCCTCGGGCGCGCAACGCTTCGCACGATTCGCCAAAACTTGTTCTGGGCGTTTGTCTACAACCTCGTTGGTATCCCGATCGCCGCGGGTCTTTTCTACCCTTGGTGGGGGTGGCTGTTGTCGCCCGTGTTCGCGAGCGCCGCTATGTCGCTCTCGAGTGTGTCGGTGCTCCTTAATTCTCTTCGCCTTCGCCGTTTCTCGCTATCGAACTGACGCGTAGTCTCGTTGGGCGCGCCGCATGCTACGTTCTGGGTATGGCCAGAACCGCCGAAGCGATCATCGATGAGGTTCTTGCGCTTCCCGAGCGCGAGCGGACGCGTGTCCTTGACGCGCTTGTCGATGCGGTCGCCGCATCGGAGATCGAGCAAGATCCGGCGTTCATGGGCGAACTCCGCCGGCGTGCCGATGCGGCTCTCTCGGGAGAGGTGCAGGGCGTCACGCTGGCCAAGTTGCGGGCGCAGCTTCACGCCGACAGCGAAGCGCGCCGCGCGCGCAGCAAGAGCGCATGAAGTTCGATCCGCTCGCCGCTGCGGAGATCCGAGAGGCGGCGAACTGGCTGGACGAACAGCGAACGGGCGTTGGCGACGCGTTCACCGAGGCGCTGTTACAGCTCTTCGATCGCATCGACGCCATGCCGTTACAGTTTCCATCGATGCCCGAGGACGAGCGCATCCACAAGGCCTTCCTTCGGCGGTTTGATTACCTCGTGTACTTCATCCTCTTGCAGGACGGAACGCCGTGGACCTTGGCTGTTCACCATATGCGACGAGAGCCAATGTATTGGGCCGATCGTTTCATGCGCGCGGGGCGGGTGTAAGCGAGAACGGCGACCTCGGCGCAGCGCGTGCTACGTTTCAGGGCATGGCGCGAACGGCCGAAGATATCATCCGCGATGTGTGTGAATTGGCCGCAGAGGAACGCGCGCGTGTGGGAGGCTTCCCGTACTCCGTGCTGTTCGTTGTCGACGAGTGTAGCGAGGTCGAAGTTACGTCCGTTGCTCACGCAAAGCGGGAACCCGGTTTCTGGCGAAGTCGGATGTAGCAGTCGATACCGTGCATATTGCATTGACTTGACAGCGACGGCTTCGGCGCGGCATTCGCCTTGGACGCGCGACGCTAATTCTCTTCGCCTTCGGGGTTTCTCGCCTTCGATCGGCGCGTAGTCTCGTTCGTGTTATGGATGGGCGCCATTAACGAGGTCAGCGATGTCGAAGACACCAGTATCAAAGAAACCAGGCACGTCCACGGTGACGGAGAGCGATTCCGATCGCGAACCGCTCGGCCGTGTCGGGCGCTTCGGCGAGCTCGAGCCCGTGCGCGACGATGACGCCGAAGTCGCCTTTGCAGCCACCGAGCTCAAAGCGATCAGCGATGAATTGAAGGCGCTACGTCTTGGGTTACTCGGCGAAGGCGCGAGCGCGGTCAGAGCCGAATTGCCCCTAGCTATCGCGCGGCTATCGGACCGCGCACGGCGCGCCTCGGAGGTCGCTCGAGATAAGGTTCGCTCGCGAGGGAATTGAGGAGAGCCTTCACGCGCAGGGGCGTTCGCAACCGACCTGCGGGATGCTCGGGGGGTTGAAAAGGTCGGTTGCAACCGGCTTCAACTACCCGACCATCGCATCCTCGCGGTTGCCCGAACCTTTATGGGGTAGCAATGCATCTACGCCGGCAACCAAAACGAAGGCAACCATGAAGAAGAGGTCGCAGTCGAAGAAGACGGCAGCGTCAAAATCGACGGACTCAACCATGGGTCGACAACGCCGGAAGGCTTGACTTACAACTTTTAGGTTGTATATTACCATAATGAACTCGGCGAGCGTGATCGCGGCGTTGAACGCGGACGGCTGGTATCTCGCACGCGTGTCAGGTTCGCATCACCACTTCAAGCACGAGATAAAGAAAGGCGCCGTCACTGTTCCGTATCCGCGCAAAGACATACCGATTGGCACCCTTCGCAGTATCGAGCGGCAGGCTGGAATTACCTTGCGATGAAGGGCTGAAGGAGACCTCACTCATGCTGTACTTTGCGACGATCGCTCACGACTCCGACGGATGGTCGGTAACGTTCCCCGACTGCCCAGGGTGTCAAACTTGCGGCGATACCGAGGAAGAAGCCGTGGAGATGGCGCACGATGCGCTTGATGGGTGGCTCGCCACACATCTTCAAGACGGCGATTCCCCTCCGCGCCCAGTGGCGACCACTGGGCATGCAATCCACGTCGGTCCTCGCATTGCCATCGCCATGCAACTCCGGTGGGCGCGCGAAGATCGCGGGGAAAGCCAGGGGCGACTGGCTTCGCTCGTTGGCGTCTCGCAACAGCAAATTGCCAAACTCGAAAGCCCGGACGGCAATCCGTCGCTTGCCACGCTCGAGAAGGTCGCTCGCGTGCTCGGCGTACGCGTCGACGTTTCGCTCGTCGCTGCGTAAGATCTCGCCTTTTCCTTCGAGGCAACTCGACTGGTCTCCGCGAAGCCGAGATGCCTCAGCCCGGAACGAAGTTCCGGCAGCAATGTTATGCTCGCCGCATGATTCCCGGCTTCGGCAAGGAGCAAATTTGGATTGGCAGCGCCCCTGACAACGACATCGTCCTTCAAGGACCTGGCGTTGCACCGCGCCACGCTCGAATCGTCAAACGCGGATTACACCTTTTTTTCATCGACGAAGGGGCGGGGCCGTCAACAGCCAATGGCGCACCGGTCACGCCGCGGCAAGAAACGCCATTCGACTTCCAAAAACAATTCACCGTTGGGCAACTTCTCGTTCCACTTGCGCATCCAGCGCTTGCGATGATGGCCATGGCGCGCGGTCAGCAGAACGCGCCGCCAGGCCACCTTATCATCGGTCGCGAAGCAGCAACGTCGTCGCTGGTCATCGAAAGTTCGGCGGTCAGCGCCACGCACGCAACCGTGATGATGGACCGCCTGATGGTGCTCGATTCGGGCTCGACGAGCGGCACCTACGTAGGTGGCAATCGCATTCCTCCTCATGTGCCCGTTCCGCTCGACCCGAACGGTGTCATCGCCTTTGGTCCGGTTCCCGTACCCGTGCCGCTGCTTGGTCAGATCGCACAGGCTTTCGCGAGTGGCGCGGGCGGAGGCGTTGGCGCCCTTCCAGGGGGGTTTGCGGTCAGCGCGGTGAACGCACCGAGCGGGTTGAGCTCGCCAGGCGGTTATGGTCCAGCACCTGGTGGCGCTGGAGCTGCTGGCGACACGCCGCACAAGCACCGCACGGTCATTGGCGAGCTGAAACTCGACCAGCTTCAGGGCGGCATTGTGAGCATTGGTCGAACGCCCGACAACAAGATCGTCGTACCGCACCCGCAGGTCTCGGCGCGCCACGCGCAGATCATCAACCAAGGCGGCCAACTCTTGCTCGAAGATCTTGGCAGCGCCAACGGCACCATCGTGCGTGGCCAGCGCATCGCTCGCGGCCAGCGCGTTCCGGTTACGAACGGCGAAAAGGTTTACATCGGCCCAATGCCGGTGCTCATCCATATTGCCGGCCAGCAAGTCAATGTCGTCATCGAAGATCAGCACGCCTCGTGGGCGGGAAAGCCGCTGTACGAGATCGAGGCGTGGGACCTTTTCCTCGAGGTTCCCAATCGCGACAACAAGAACCAGATGAAAGTCTTGCTCGATCATGTGTCGTTCAAGGCCTTGCCAGGCGACATGATCGCGCTCATGGGCCCATCGGGCGCCGGCAAAACCACTTTGCTGATGGCGCTGAATGGCTATTTGCCGCCAACGTCGGGGCAAGTCCGCATCAACGGCGAAGATCTTTATACGATTTACGACGCGCTCCGCGGCGTCATTGGCTATGTCCCACAAGACGACATCGTGCATCCGGAGCTCACGGTTTTCGAGGCCGTGAAATACTCGGCACGTTTCCGCCTTCCAAACGACTATTCCGATGCAGAGATCGACCAGCGCGTCGAGCAAACGCTGCGCGATCTCGGCCTCGAGGAAGTCATGCACCTCGAGATTGGCAAACCTGAAAAGAAGGTTTTGTCGGGTGGTCAGCGAAAACGTGTCAACATTGCGCTCGAGCTCGTAACCGATCCGGTCATTCTCTTCCTCGACGAGCCAACGTCCGGCCTTGCCGCAGACGACACGACGGCCCTCATCGATCTTTTGCACGATCTTACGAAGAAGACCGGCAAAACCATCATTATGACGATTCACCAGCCCGCAAAAGACGAATACGAGAAATTCAATCTCGCATTCATCATGGGCTACGGCGGTATTCCCACGTACTTTGGACCAACGGGCCAAACGAGCTACCGCTTCTTCGCCTCCATCATCGAGCGCGAGGGGCCGTACCGTTCCCTGCCGCAGGCGCAAAATCGGAATATCGACAATCCACGCGACATGTTCGACATGCTCAAAATCCGCGAGCGTGTCGTGCTCGATCAAATGAGGGCGCGCGACCCAAGTGTTCCGAGCAACGCCGCGCGCCTCGAAGCAGCGCGTGGATGGCGTTCGGAGTTTTGGAGCAACAACAATCCAACGTTCCAGCAAATGTTCTCGGGGCGGCGCGCCGTTGGCACCGAACCGATAGCGCGCGGCGTTCCAAGTCGCCCGGACGTCGCGCTGTTCAGGCAGCTCAAGCTGCTCATGAGCCGCTACTGGACGGTGAAGCGGCGCGATCGCACCGGCTTTTGGATCATGTTTCTGCAAGCGCCGGTTATCGGCGCCATGCTGTGGTTCGTTTTCTACTGGCAGCAAAAGGCCATTCCGTTTTGGTGTCTTGGCGCTTTGCAAGAGCTTGGCAAAAAGGTCCACGACACCAAGCAAAATTCGAGCGATCTCCTCTCGCACATGCTGCCAACCGTCGACAACTCGGCGGCGATGTTCTTCGTCGTCGTCAGCGCCGTGTGGTTCGGTACGTCGAACGCGGCGCGCGAGATCGTAACCGAGCGTGCCATCTACCTCCGCGAACGAATGGTGAATCTCTCGATCGTCAATTATATCTTTTCAAAGTACATCGTTCTGTCGCTCGTCTGCATTTTCCAATGTACGGTGCTGCTCGGGATCGTCTTCTTTGGGCTCGGCTTCAAAGGTGTATTTTTCCAAGAGCTAGGGGTAATCGTGGCGGTCTCGATGAGCGCAACAGCGCTCGGCCTGCTCCTTTCCACAGCGGTTTCCTCGGCCGAAGCTGCCATGTCGCTGACGCCCATTGCGCTCATTCCGCAGGTCGTTCTTGGTGGCCTCATGGTTCCAATGACAACCATCACGGACGCTCCCGGGCTCAAATATCTCATGTACGTCATGCCGGCGCGCTGGGGCTTCGAGGGATCGATAGCCTACGAGCGGCTAGCGCTTGCAAAAGATCCAGCCTGGTACATCAACCTCCATAACCCCACGCTGAGCAGCCCGTCCGACTACGTTTCTGGTGGCTATTTCCAGTGCGCCATTGCGCAGATCGGATCGGAAAGTTTGCAGGGTGCATGGGCGTTCGTAAATTACAATGAGCACTGGCTTCCCATCGCCGTGCTGCTCGGCATGACCGTAGGCATGCTCGTCGTGCTGATGGTCATCCTAAAACGACGCGACCCGGTTTGACCGCTTTCAATTTGACGCCGCATCTTCTCCTTGGCGCGTAGGGGCGCAGCATGCTGCGCCCCTACCGACAATCGCACTATTTGCGTCTTGTTGGTTGTAGGGGCGTATGGCCATACGCCCCTACGCCGCCTGCTCTAGCCTCCGCAATGGCCTACCCAAAACACCGTGAGATATACAAGTAGCGCAAGGGCAAGAAGCACGAGGATCTTCGCGGCGGAATCAGGCTTGGTGCGCGCCTCGAGCAGCTCCGCGGCGGATTTCACAGCGTAGTCGTCCGCGGTTGCGCTGAGCTTCGGAGCGTGCGCACGGACGAAAGCGTAATCGCCATTTGCAAAAGCAACGACGAGCGCATCAAGATCCGGGTGCCGGGGAAAATCTCTCGCAAAGGCGGGGAACCCCCACGATGCGCGTGCTTGGTCGAATGCGTCGTCCTTCGACGTATCGCGCGCATCAGGCACATCGCTTTGTTTGTCAGCACCGTTCATCAGCCTTCTCGCACAATCCTTGTAGTCGAATAGGCCCGGCTTTCAGAGCCTGTAGTAGGTTTCCGGTATGCCGAAGCGGCACACGCTGGGCGCGGGGGATCATCGCCTCATCGCCCACATCGAAGAGATCGTCGTTGCAACGAGCGGCGCAGATGCCTTCGAAATGGTCTTCGGCCTTGCTGCCGCGCGCATGCTTCAAGGAAGGCGAGTGCGCTCCATTCGCAAAGGCATCGCGCAGGTCGCCAAGAACTATCCAATGCTTGGAATCGTCATCCCACCGAGCGACGCCGACGAATTGCTCGCAAGAGTTGACGCGCTTCTGGCACGCGCATGGCTCAATCGACCGCATGCTGGAGGATCGTTGGGTGCGCCTAACGCGACTGGTGCGATTGGTGCGATTGACGCGATTTTCGAATCGCTCGTTCCGCGCATGGCCAAGGGCGACAAGGGGCAGTTTTTTACGCCTCGTCACGTTGTCGATTTCATCGTTCGTAGCCTTGCGCCGCGCGCCGGCGAGCGTGTGATCGACCCCGCGTGCGGCTCCGGCGCATTTCTTTCGCATGCACGCGCGAACGCGCGAGTCGAAACGTTCGGGTGCGATGTCGACGCTCGCGCCGTGCGGGTTGCCCGCCTCAGTGCAATGGCCGACGGACGGCTCGCAGATACCATCGTGGTGGCCGACGGACTGTCGCAAAGTACGCTTCCGTCGAAGTTTGCAGGCGCCGATGTCATTGCAACGAACCCACCCTTTGCCGGCCGCGCTCCTTCTGACAACTTCGAAGTGGCGCGTGTGATGCGATCGCCCGAGCGCGACGTGCTCTTTGTCGAGCGCTCGCTCTCTCTATTGCGCCCAGGCGGGCGGCTCGGCATCGTCTTGCCGTACAACAAGGCAGGCGGCGCGGCATTTGCGGCTTGGCGGCAATGGCTTGCAACTCGCGCGAGGCTCTTGGCAGTCGTGGCCCTTCCGCGCGAAACGTTTCTGCCTCACACCTCTCAGCGCACCTTCGTGCTCTTTGCAAAGAAACGCGCCGTCGGTGAGGCGATGAATGGCCGCGAGCGCACCATGCTGCTCATCAGCAGCAAGGCCGGCAAAAATAGCGCAGGCGAACCCATGATTACCCGTCACGATCTCGACGAGATCTTTTCACACCTCGCGCCGTTTCTCGCGGCCGAAGGATTCTTTGCATGAGGGCTGCGTGAAGATCACAGTGCGAACGCTCCACGAGCTTGGCGACGAGGTGGTTCTCGCACCCGAACGTCACCTGACAGCCAGCCGGTTGGGTGGCGGGATTCTTCTCGGGGAGCTCGTCACAGAGCGCCGCCAAACGATCGACGTTCTTCACCAAGGGGTCCTTGTCATCGACACGACGCACGCCAAAAACGGCGTGCTCGACGTGCAAGCCGCGCGACTCGCACAGGCAGACAATCGCGAGACTGCTTACGCGACTGGCGCCGTAACCTCGCGCCGCAAGAAGCTCGCATTCAACGGTGACGTCGTGGTCTCGCGCCTGCGTCCCTACCTCCGGCAAATTGCTCTTTTTCACCCAGCGGCTTTCGGCCCGGGAAAAAAAGAAACGATGAAATCGCGTCAAATCGAAAGCGGGCTGGCGCTGTCGACCGAGTTCTATGTGCTGGCACCCGCAGGTGACGGCGAAGACATCGCGTATCTCTTGCCGTTCCTTCTCTCGTCCGAGATTCAATCCTTCCTCGCTGACGCGCAAGAAGGCGGGCACCATCCGCGTGTGCCGCGTGAATCGCTCCTCGCGCTGCGTGTTCCTCACGCGCTCGTCGAGGCACGGCAGGAAACGAACGCCAAAGTACGGAGCGCGCTCGCGCGTTACTACGAAGGCGCACACGCTCTTCAATGTGCACTTTGCATGTAATCTCTGTTAGTTGCTTCCTTCTCGCCTGCGATTTAGCCAGTCGAGACCGGCATGGTATGTTCGGTACGTGTCGACGATTCTGTGTCGGTGACAAGTCCCCAGTCCGTCGCAGCGGAGGATTTATGAAGAAGGATGAGACTGATCTTTCCCGTTACGACTGGAGCAAGGCGAAGCGTGGCCGACACCTCGAGAGCGCACGGCGGTCTCTCGCCCCTGTGTTCCTCGACCCCGAGCTCGTTGCCTACTTCGAGAGCCCCAAGGCGATCAACGCCGCGCTGCGCGCCATCGTCGATGCCGCTCAGCTCGTGAAACCGGTGAAGATCAAGGGGCGACGCTCAGCCAAAAAGCGAGTCGCTTGACCATAGCTCGCCCCCGCTCCTGCCCAAAGCTCCGAACGGAAATCGACCGGCGAACTGACTTCGTAAGGAAGGTGTGTCGGTTGTCGAATTTTTACGCGATTCATCGAGTGTGCCCACGAGGCACACTCGAAAGAGACCGCGTCAAATCGAAAGCGAGCGCTCAAAACGAATACATGTCTTGCGCAATACCTGCGGCCGATAGCGGAAGCTTCCAGGTCACGTTTTGGAATGTGTTCGAGTCCTCAGGAACGCCGGCACCAGGCGTGCCAGCTTTCGGTTTGGCACCGTTGACAAAAGTGGGCATACCACCCGTGTAGGCAACGCCAATGCTTGGACCACCCGCGCCACTTCCGCTGATACCGGGGCGGCCTCCAGGCCCGCCAGGTTGCGGCGCACCCGTATACAGTAATGGAGCTCCCGCGGCACCGCCGGCAGTTGGAAGAGAACCAAGACTGCCTTTGCCTCCGGCACCTCCCTGGCCGGCAAGCACCAAGGCCGCGTCGAACGTCAACCCGTCACTTGCCGACAGAAGAGCCGCAATGCTTGCGCCGCCGCCTTTGCCTGGCGTGCCGGCGAGCCCTCCGCATCCGCCTGCACCACCCCCGGAGCCCGAGCTCAGTTGGAAGTACCAATCAAGTTTGCAAGTATCGGCATAGTCGGCAAACTTCCCACCGCTTCCTCCATAGCCGGGGCTACCATTTTTCCCTGGAGTGCCATCGGCGGACACGTATCCGTTCGCGTTGAATGCACCTGTGGCGTTAGCGCTTATGCCGTCGGTACCCGCTTGGCCAGCGTTGCCCGATTTCACTTCGTATAGTTTAGCGCGTACTGTGGGAATTGAACAGGCGGGGTAGTCGCCGCCGTAAAAGGGTGCTAGTGTACCGGCCCCGCCTGTTTCGCCACCGCATGTGCTTGTTCCGCCTTTCGCGGCCGCTGTTGTTGGACATGTACTGGTCATATTTAATGGGAATGGGAGAGAACAAATACTCCCTCCCTGTTTACCATCTACATCCGTGCCATTAACCGGAGGGGCCGGTGTAGTACCCGGCGCACCGTCGGCACCTTTACCAGCCGTGATACTGCCATTGGCAATTCTCAAGGAACCTGCGTTTTGCGCAATAAGCCCAATTGACGATGTGCCGCTGACCGAAGCATCTGGCGCAATCACATCAAAGCCCATGAAGCTTGTGGCAACAACAATGTTGTTCGCACGAATCGCCGGGATTGTGGGCGACTCAATGCGCGAGCGGCCGTTATTGTCGATGGCCCAATTGCCCGTGCAATCGTAGCCGCCAATCACCGAAATGCCATTTTCCAGCGTGAGCGCTTCTTTGTATGTGCCTTTGCAAACGTAAACGTGCTTGCCAGATGGCTTGGCTTTTCCAATAGCTGCTTGAATTGACAAAAGCGGATTTGCCCGCGTGCCGTCGCCGTTGGGTGTGCCAACAAGCGAAACGAAAATGCCATAATTTTCGTTCAGATCGGCATCGGGAGGCGGCGGACTAACTACCGGCGGGGCTTCGGGCGCCGCGTCGGCCCCAGCGTCAGCCAAAGGATTTCCCGTGGTTTTGTCGAGCCCGGCATCGCCGGCGTCAGCCGATGGATCTTCCGCGGTTCCGAAGGATGAACTGCAACCGATTAAACTCAACAATGCAATGGATATGTATGATTTACGCATACACACCCATTCGTCCATTTTTCCTTCCGGTTGCGTCCAACGCGAAAAAAACGTATCGCGGCAATTCGCCGCATAAAGCATCGACCCTCTGCAGCGGCGCCCTTAGTCAGCGCGCCGGGCGCCCCTCCTTCGCGTCGTTCGCGCAGTCGCGTCGGATTTCCTCGTCAAGCTCACGGACGGCCGCACCCTTGGGATCCATGGCAACGGCGCGGCGCATGGCTGCAAGCGCGCGATCGCAACGGCCGGCGCGACGAGCCTCGAGTGCCACCCTTAGCCTACCGTCGACGTCGAGAAATAGGAACGGATCGGTGCGATTGCGTACGAATACGGTCACCGCGCTCGCAAAAACCAGCACCACACAAGCCGTGACGATCGCGGCTGTGGCGTTCCGCGCGCACCGCGAAGGAATCGCAACCTGACGCCAGGTGGTTGCCACCATGGCACCTGCAATGGCTCCACCGATGTGCGCGGCGTTGTCAACCTGCACGATGTCGCCACGAAGGTACTTGAGCAGACCCACAATCAGCAAAAGGCCTAACCAACGCGCCATGCCCATCGCAAGCTCGCTTTTTTTTCCCTCGGTTCTGAGGCCGAGCACGATGGCGGCTCCGATAAGCCCGCACACAGCGCCGGACGCGCCAACACTCACCGACGAGGTGAAAAACCTTCCCCAGATGGCGCTCGTGGCGCTGCCGGCGATTCCGGCGGCGAGGTAGAGCGAAAAGAAACGCGCGACGCCCACGGCACGCTCCACCAGCGGTCCGACCTGCCACAGCGCGAAGAGGTTGAATGCAAGGTGCATGATGGATCCGTGCAAGAAGCACGAGGTCACGAGCGTTTCGAAACGGCTGTCAGCAATGGTCGAAAGCGAGGCGTTCGCGCCAAACAAGCGGAGTACGTTCTCGGGAACGGCGAGCGCATACCGAACGTTTCCGGCGACCACGATCTGCGCGGCAAAAACGACAACATTGGCAAGGGCCAGCGCACTCGTCACGGGCGTGCCGGTGAAAACTTGCGCAACACGAAGCGCACCGCGAACTTTTTTGAGGGTAACCAATGTCAACAAAATGGCAGGAGTCGCTCGGTGCTTGGCCCTTACCATGCGACCTTGATACGGCGAGTTGTGAATGGATGCCACGGTCCGCGTGACGCTTCTTGTTCGGCGCGCGGCCCGCGCGAGCTTCGGCCTTGTGCTGACGTGCGCCCTGGCTGCATTCGTTGTCTTGCGCGGTGGGGCGGCCGCGGTCGGCCCCGAGCTGGTTACGCTTGGCTGTCTCTGGCTGCTGCTCGTGGCCAAGCGTTTGCGGTCCAAGCTAAGGCTCACGGGCGACGCTCCATTCCTCCTCGATTTCGAGCTCGGCGCGCTCTTGTCCGTCGGACTCGACGCCGTTTTGCTCCGGCTGGACGGCACGCTTTCCGGGCGCTTCTCGCCGGCTATTTATGTCCTCATTGCGCTCGTCGCATCGTACGGGCGCCCTGTGCCAGGGCTTTTCGTTGTTGGATGGATCGTCGTTCTCGATGCGCTCATACGCTACAAGGCGCTCGGCGAACCAAACTACGAAGCTCTCGCCACACAAGCGGCTTTCGCGTGCGCGTTTGCCCTGCTCAACCTCGTTCTTCTCCGCGCCGAGGTCGCTCGCGTACGCATCACGGCGCGCGCGCGGATTGAAGATGAACTTTTGCGTCTGCGTGACGATGCGCGCAGCTACCGCCTGCTCGGCGCTGGCGAGGCAAGAGGCGAAAAAGCCGAAGAACAAAACACCGAAGAGCGCCTTACCCGCTCGAGCGTCGATGAGATTCATCAATCCGTGCATTATGCATTAGATTTGTTGCGCCACTGCCTTGACCTCTACACCGCGGTTCTTTTGTGGCGCACCAACTCGGGAACGCACCTTCGCATCAGCGAGCTGTCAACGGCATCCGACGACGTTCGCGACGCACCGTTTTCGATCGGCGATGGTGTGCTCGCGGCTGTACTCACCAAGAAAGAGGCCGTGCTACTCGAAAATCTCGGGCCTTCGTACATTGTCCCGTACTACGTGGGCGGCTGCCCGGTAAGAGCGCTCGCGGCGATCCCCGTTGTCGACGACGGCATTGTACGCGGTGTTCTTGCTCTCGACCGCATCGACAATCGCCCGTTCTCTTCGCACGAGCACGATCTTGCGGCGCAGGCCGCACACTACTGCCTGCGCGCCATTCAGAACGAGCGCATCTTCGTGCAGCTCGAACGCGCGAAAGTCGAGCAGGGCAAGCTTTATCGTGCGGCCCAAGCCCTTGGCGCTGCCCTCAGCGAGAAAGACGTGGTCGAGGCTGGCGTGCGCGCGGCACGCGAGATTGCAAGCTTCGATCTTGCTGCGGTCACGACTTGGGATGAGGCCACGCGCATGCACCAGGTTTGCGCAGCCAAGAGCGAAGAGTTGGCGATCGAGCAGCTCGTTGGCCAACGCTTTGCCCACAACACAGGCCTTGTTTCAATGGTCGTAACGAACCGCTTTCCGCTTCCGTACAAAGGCGAGTTCGATAGAACGCATCAAGTCGTGCTCACCAAGCGCCTTGCGTGGCCAAACATTCCGTCGCTTCTCGTTTTGCCGCTACTTCACCACGGCCGCCCGCTCGGCACGCTCATTCTTGGCGCGAAACGGCGCCATGCGTTCGGTGACACGGTACGCCCAACGCTCGAAGTTCTCGCGAGCCACCTCGCCGTCAGCCTTTCCAACGCACGCATGGTTCACAAGCTCGAGACCATGGCAACCACCGACGGCATGACGGGCCTTTTCAACAAGCGATCCATGCTCGAGCAGGCGAAAGCAAAAATGAGTGCAGCCTTGCGCTTTCGGCGCCAGCTTTCGGTGCTTGTTTGTGACATCGATTTCTTCAAGTCTGTCAACGATACTTACGGCCACGACGTTGGCGATGTCGTCATCAAAGGGCTAAGTGAGATTCTCAAACGCCAGAAGCGCGCTACCGACATCGTGGCTCGCTTTGGCGGCGAGGAGTTCGTTGTGGTCTGCGAGCAAACCGACCTTGCCGGCGCGCGTTTGCTCGGCGAGCGCATCCGCGACGAGCTAGAAAAAACCGTTTTTCAAACGCCGAACGGCCCGCTCAAAGTGACCTGTTCGGTGGGCATTGCCACCTTCCCCGAAGCGGGCGTGACGTGGGACAACCTTTTCAAGGCCGCGGACGACGCGCTTTACGCTTCGAAGCGCGGCGGCCGCAACCGCGTGAGCGCATGGCAGCCGTTGGCGCCACGCATCAAGGCCGGGTGATGACCGCTTTCGGGCGGTCTGTCCGCTTTACACAACGAGCAACGGTAATCATTATTGCGCGTATGAGCGATGACAAGCAAAAGCCCGTCGATGACCTCAAACAGGGCCTTGGCTTGCTTTTTCGTGCGGTCAAAGGTGCTGTCGAGCGCATCCCTACCGAACAAATCGAAAGCGCCGTGAAAGACGGCGCCAAAGAGTTTGGCCGCGCCATCGACAGCTTCAGCACGGAACTCGACAAGGCGTTTCACAAAGCAAGCGGAACCTCTTCGCAGCCACCCGCACCACCGCCGCCAGCAGCTGCGCCGCCTAACGAGCCTAACGCGGCCAACGAAAAGAGACGCGAAGCGAAAGACGAGCCGAGCAAGCAGAACGAGCACAACGAGCCCCCCAAAGGCCCGCGCATCGGATAAAGCCGCTAGTATCGCGGTGTGGCGGCAACAAAAAAGTTCGAAGCGGCAAGTCAACGGACCACGTTCATAGGAGTGTCTCCGCTCCTTGCAACCCTATTTAGGTTCGATGCCTTTCTCTCTGAGACTAGGTCCTCTTTCGGGACGAGGACGAGGTCCTCTGTCTTAGGGATGATGATTGTTGCACTATGCGTGTTGTTTCTCCTCATTGGCGGATCCATTGCGATTACGTGTTTGGCCTTTGTGGTGCCGCTACTTATTTTGGGTATTCTTCCAACGTGGATTGAAGTCGGAGTCGACGGGATCATGATCCGATGGCTTTGGCGCAGGCTCTTTGTGCCAATCGCTCAAATCGATGACGTGTCCACCGAAGACCATCGCATCGTTTTGTTGCACCTTACATCAGGTTGTACCGAGAAAATCCACGCTTCATGGCGCACAAGTGTTGCGCTTGTAGCACGGATCAACGACATCCTCTTGAGTCGCCGTTCGCTCGACACGAGGGAGGATCTGCTCGCCATGGTGAACCGTGGAATGCAGACCAGCGAGCAATGGCTCGCCGCGCTCACCAAGCTTCGAGACACGCACGAAGGCTATCGCGACGTTGCCATCCGCGATGAAGATCTCTGGCCGCTGGTCGAAAACCCCGCGGCCCCCGAAGATGCCCGCGCAGCAGCAGCCATGGTGCTGCGACGCTCGCTCGATGACAGTGGCAAAGCACGCCTACGCATCGCGGCCGAGGCTACGCTTTCGCCAAAGCTTCGCGTCGCCCTCGACGCCGCCGCCGACTCCGACGAGAAGGTATTCGAAGCGCTTCGCGATATGTGCGACCCGCTTTCGATTTGACGCGAGGTCAACGAAGGGCACCCACAAGGGGTGCCCCTACAACCAACAAAACGCATTCTTCGTAGGGGCGGCCCTTGTGGCCGCCCCATAACCGTATCATTTCAATTTGGCACCGGGCAGGGCGGCGCCATCGATCGTTGCGAGCTTGAGATTTTCCGATGGTCCGCTCGCCAAAAGCATGCCTTGCGACACGAGCTTCTCTTTGCCGGCACCGAAATCGGCCGAGCCAAATTCGCGCGGAGCGAGGTTCGCAACCACGAGCACTTTACGGCCAACGAGATCGGCAGGCGCAAAGGTCAGCGCAAGACCCGCGACGATCGTGCGAGGCAAGGGCTCGCCGAGGTCGACCGTCAGGCGAAGAAGCTTGTCTTTTTTCGGGACTTTTTCGGCGGCTTTCACAAGCCCAACGCGCAAATCGATTTTCGCGAAATCGTCAAAGCCAAGAAACTGATTCTCAGCGCTCTCGGCTTTCGCGTCTGCCTCGGCTTTCTTGGCGCCGGATTCCGTATCTACAAGGACCGTTTTGGGAATCAGTGTTTCAAGAATATCTCTCGTACGGTCCTTGTCGAACGTCGGGAAAAGGGGGCCTGCCGGGCGAAGCGGCGCGCCTGCCATGAGGAAAGGCCCGACGATGTCGGTGGGAAACAGATCTACGCCGAGTTCGGGCTTGATGGGCGGCAGACCAAGCTGCGCGCGCATGGCATCGCTTTTGTTTGGCATGGCCGGCCAAATGGCCACCGACAGCACCGCGAGAACATCGAGCAGCGTTGCAAGTGCGGTGTGTGCACGCTCAGGCGTGCTTGCCCACGGCGCGGCACGATCGACGTAGGTGTTGGCCGCCGAGCTGATCGCGAAAGTCGCTTCGAGCGCGCGGTGCGGTTCGATCGATTCCCACCCATTTCGCGCGAGAGTGAGATTGGTCACCACGCTCCGAAAGAGCTCCTCTTCCAAAGCGGTGCGCGCCCCCTGCACGGGCACTTTGCCCCCCGTCACCTTCTGGCAAAGACCGAGCACACGCGAAAGAAGATTGCCGAGGTTCTTGCCAAGGTCTGCGTTGTAGCGTTCGATGAGCGCGGCGTGATCGAAATCGCCGTCTTGCCCAAAAGCAATCGCGCGCAAAAGATGGTAGCGGAGCGTGTCGGAACCAAGCTCGCGAGCAATCTTCAGCGGGTCCACGGCGTTGCGCAGCGCTTTGCCCATTTTCTGGCCGTCGATGGTGAGAAAGCCATGCGCGAATACAGTCTGGGGGATTTGCTTTTCCGTGTATCCTGCACTCAATAGAAAAGCCGGCCAATAAACCGCGTGAAAGCGCAAGATGTCTTTGCCAACGAGGTGAACGACCTTGCCGTTCGGCGGCCAAAAACGCACAAGACTTCCTTGGCCGAGCACGCTCAAGTAATTGGCGAGTGCGTCGAACCACACGTACATGACGTGTTTCGGATTGCCAGGAACGGGGATGCCCCACGTAAAACTCGTTCGCGACACGGACAGGTCCCGAAGGCCACTCTCAACGAACGACACAACCTCGTTGCGGCGCGACTCGGGTTGGATGAAATGCGGATGCCGCGCATAGAAATCGAGCAGCACCTTTTGCCATTTTTCAAGGCGGAAGAAGTAGCTCTTCTCTTTCACACGCTCGGCAGACGTTTTGTGCAAAGGGCATAAACCTGACTCGAGCTCTTTGTCGGTTTTGAGCGATTCGCAACCAACGCAGTACCAGCCTTCGTATTCGCCTTCGTAAAGATCCCCATTGGCTTCAATTTTTTCCCAGAGCTCGATAACGAATGCTTCATGGTCAACATCGGTCGTGCGAACGAATCTGTTGGCAACGATATCGAGCTTTGGCCACGCCTCTTTGAAGCGCTCGCTAATTTTGTCGGTAAACGCCTTTGGATCACTCCCCTGCTCTTTTGCTTGCCGCTGGATTTTTAAACCATGTTCGTCGGTGCCAGTGAGCATGAAAGTTTCATCACCACGAAGGCAGTGAAACCGGCGCAAGGCATCGGCAACAATCGTTGTGTACGCAGTGCCGAGATGTGGCACATCGTTTACGTAGTAGATTGGTGTTGTGACGGAAAAGCGTTCCATCGTAACCGGCGTGCTTTAGCACGCCGCGCGCGACTGGCGGAGAAGACATTGTCATGCAAGCACGTTCCTTCAGTCTTGGTATTTCAGCGTTCTTCTTGTTGTCGGCCGGATCCGCGGTCGTGGCTTGTGGCATCAGCAGCGTCGGTAGTGCCCCGAACAACGAGGCTGCGGAATCCACCGCGGGCGACACGGAAGCAGGCGGCACCATGTCTGGCGACACGGCGGACAGCAGCGCCGAGGCTTCATCGCCAAGGGGTGACGCCGCGTGCGATCCCACCCAAGATATCTTTTGTGGCATCCCAGGCGACTTTCCGTTGGGCGGCGGCACGACCTGGGGCGTGTGCATGACGTGCTTGCAGACGTCGTGCAGGTTGAGCAGCGACAGCTGCAACGACGACGGCGAATGCAACGACTTGGCCACAAGGCTGCGCGATTGCCTCGGGAGCAGCAACCAAGATTGCTCCTCCGATGCCTTGAACCTGCTCGTTGAGCTCGTTCAATCGGCGGTCGACTGCGCAGAACAAGAGTGCAGCAATGACTGCGCAATCAATAGTAGCGAGTAGTCTGCTGCGACTCACCACGAAGAATCATTGGGCCCGCGCCAGCGAGAGCACCCAACGATGCTCACCATTCCGTCATTGTTGCTAGCGCGTCACCTTCGCACATTCGAGTTGCAGCGCTCGGAGAGCTAGTCATGGCCTCATGCCTCGGATATGCTCCGAGCGTTGCAGGAGGACCTCGTTATGCGAATGCCTATCTTCGTTATTCTTGGTGCGTCAGCTTTGCTTATGGCAGCTGGGTTTACGGTTTCAGCATGCAGCAGCAGTAGCGGCAGCGACGACAATTCAGGTAGCCCAACGACCAACACAGACTCCACCAGCGTCACGTGCGACTCCGCCAAAAGCGCCTTCTTGTGCGACATCGAAGAGGGCATCCCGTTGGCTGGCAACGCAACATCCACCACGTGCAAAGCGTGCCTAATAAACAATTGCAGCGACGAAGCGCTCGCCTGCGCCAACGCCAGCACCAACACTTGCAAGACTGAAGCCACAGGCCTCCTTACTTGCCTACAAAACAACGGTGCCAATGCCGCCTCAAAATGCAAGTTAGAAGCTCTAGGCGCGGAGGCAGGGGCCCCGGATCTCGTTGTATGCGCAGAAGACAATTGCGATGCTGATTGCTCGATTACCGCGATGACCAATCAGTAAATCGAAATACCAAACGCGCTAAAATGCATATTTCGTAGGGGCGCAGCATGCTGCGCCCCTACTGCGCGACCACCGCAACCGCCAACGCGCAAACGCGAAGAGGGCGCGTCAAATCGAAGGCGGTTTACCGCAGCGCGCGAGCGCGATGGTTCCCGACCCATGGCGACAAGTGTGAACCGCTCTGGCCTTGGGCTGCGGAGTTGGCGCCGGTTGCGCGCTCCAAACGCGCCGCCGCAATGGCAATCGCCACAGCCACGGCCTCACGATTGTCCTCTGCCAAAACGGGTTCGCCGAGCAGAAATTCCTTGTTCCGATCGATGAAGCCGGTGTCGTAGCGGCCCGCAACGAAGTCAGGATGGTGAAAGAGCTTGCTATGGAAAACGAGGTTCGTGCGAATGCCCGTGACAATGTATTCCGTCAAGGCGCGGCGCATGCGCAAAACGGCGTACTGTCGCGTGGGCGCCCAAACGCACAGCTTCGAAATGAGCGGATCGTAGTAGCTTGAAATCATAGCGCCCGAGTAGGCGCCGCCGTCGTCGCGAATGCCGGGCCCTGCGGGCGTGGCAAGGTGCTCGATGCGGCCTGGCGATGGCAAGAAGCCGTTCGACGGATCCTCCGCGTAGATACGACACTGAATTGCAGCGCCGCGCCCGACGAGATCGGTCTGTGCAAACTGCAACTTTTCACCTTGCGCGATATTGACCATTTCGCGCACGAAGTCGAGGCCGCTGATAAGCTCGGTCACCGGGTGCTCGACCTGAAGACGCGTGTTCATCTCGAGGAAGTAGAAGTTGCCGTCTTCTGCGAGAAGAAACTCGAAGGTGCCAGCGCTGAAGTAACCCACGGCTTTGGCACCTTGCACGGCAATCGCACCCATGCGTGCAACGAGCTCGCGCGACGCAGCGGGCGACGGCGTTTCTTCGACAACCTTTTGGTTGCGGCGCTGAATGGAGCAGTCGCGCTCGAAAACGTGAACCATGTTGCCTTCGCGATCGCCCAAAACTTGAATCTCGACATGGCGCGGCCGAACAATGGCCTTTTCGAGATAAACGGTGTCGTCGGCGAAGAACTTCTTCGCTTCGGAGCGAGCGCGCTCCCAAGCGTTCGCCATTTCATTCTCGGCGTGCACGAGGCGCATACCCTTGCCGCCGCCGCCCGCGGCTGCCTTCAGCATGACGGGAAAGCCAATTTTTTTCGCGGCGGCAATGGCTTCGTCGGTCGTGTTGCACATGGCGCCCGGCACAATGGGCACGCCGGCGGCCTGCATTTTCGCGCGCGCAGCGGTTTTCGAACCCATCTGGCGCATGGCACTGGCAGGCGGACCTATGAACGTAACGCCCGCGCGGTCGCAGGCGTCGGCAAATTCGGCGTTTTCGCTGAGAAAGCCGTACCCAGGGTGAATGGCATCGCAGCCGGCCTTCTTGGCAGCGTCGAGAACCTTATCGATGCGGAGGTAGCTCTCGGACGCGGGTGAAGGGCCGATGGGATATGCCTCGTCGGCCATGCGCACATGCAAAGCTGCGCGATCGGCTTCGGAGTAAATGGCAACGGCACGGATGCCCATTTCGTGGAGCGTTCGCGTGACGCGGATGGCGATTTCGCCACGGTTGGCGACAAGAACTTTCTTGAAAGTGCGCGGCATGGTTTGGGCATTCACCGATACCCTGGATGGCCCCTCGTTGCTAGACCGCTTTCAGGCGGATGCGAGTTTTGAGCCGAGGTCGAGGCCGACTTGCACAGCATACTTCCCCGACAAAATGCGGCTCTGCTTGCGTAACTACCAGGCATGCCTTTACTCTTGGTTTCGGCACCACGATGACGGCGCCCACACTTACGAAAGGGATTATCGTCGCATGAATTCCCCTCCGAATGCACCTCCTCCTGGAGGCAACGGTGGACCGCCAGGCGGTTACCCTCCTGGTGGTTATGGCCCGCCACCACCGCCACCGGGTGGCTACGGCCAGCCGCCACCAGGCGGCTATGGCGCGCCTGCAGGTTATGCAGGTTATGGCGCTCCAATGCAGGGGCCAGCGCCGTACGGTGTGGATCCGATTACCGGCATGCCCTTTTCGGACAAGTCAAAGGTGGTTGCGGGGATTCTGCAGATTGCTCTTCCGTTTGGCGCGGGCCGCTTCTATACAGGCCACACCGGCCTCGCCATCGCGCAAATTGCCGTTTTCTTTTGTACATGCGGACTAGGTTGGATTTGGTCCTTCATCGACGGCATTCTCATGCTGACGGGTAAGGTGACCGACGCAGAGGGGCGCCCCCTCCGCGACTAGGACCTCTCTAACCAGGGCCCCCACTCCCGAGGGCGCGATGAATCGCGCCCCTACAACCGACGAAACGCACATGCATAGGGGCGCCATTCATGGCGCCCGACCGCGGCATTTTGAAATCCATACCATTCCCGAGGGCGCGATGAATCGCGCCCCTACATTTCCGCTTACCTTCCGACCAGAAACTTCAGAATGAAGTTGGCTTGCGAGCCATAGGGCGGCCTGAGCAAGCCAGCACTATTGATGCGGCTTTGATAAAAAACAGGCTTTTTCTTCGTGAAAGCCTCAAAACCTTCACGCGCATGGTAATGCCCCATGCCGCTTGGCCCGACACCGCCGAATGGCAAATCGGTTTGCGCGATATGCAGCATGGTGTCGTTGATCGAAACGCCGCCTGAAATCGTGTCGCGCAACACCTGGTCAATGCAACTTCGACTGTGTTCGAAGAAGTAAAGTGCGAGCGGGCGCGGACGATCGTTCACATAAGCAATGGCTTCGCCCAGTGACTCGTAAGGTACGATAGGCAGAATTGGGCCGAAAATTTCTTCTTCTAGGACCAGGCAGTCTCCTGGAGCATTCAGAATAAGTGCTGGCGCCATTTTTCGTGCCTTTGGGTCAAGCACTTCGCTCGCTGGATTGAGCTCGATGATCGTTGCGCCTCGATCGCGCGCGTTCGCAAGATAGCTTTGCAGCCGCGCAAAGTGGCGATCGTTGACGATTGCCGTGTAATCGGGGTTGTTGGCAAGGGTCGGGTACATCGATTGGAAAGCCGCCCGGCACTCTTTGACAAATGCGTCGGCGCGGTCTTTGGGCAAAAGCACGTAATCGGGCGCAATGCAGGTTTGCCCGGCATTGAAACACTTGCCAAACATGATTTTCTGCGCGGCTTGCGCAACACCATAGCCGTCGCCAACAATCGCCGGCGATTTGCCACCGAGTTCGAGGGTGACCGGCACGAGGTTCTCGGCGGCCGCTCGCATGACGATCTTTCCGAGGCGCGTGGAGCCGGTGAACACGAGGTGATCGAACGGCAGGTGCGAGAAGGCTTCGGCCACGTCAAGGCCGCCCGTGACAACGGCCACATGATCGGCGGCAAAGGTTTCGCCAATGAGCTCTTTCAGTATGTCGGCCGTGTTCGGAGCGAGCTCAGAGGGCTTTATTATGGCGCGATTGCCAGCAGCGAGCACACCAACGAGCGGCGTGAGCGCGAGTTGCATCGGATAGTTCCACGCGGAAACGATGCCAATGACTCCGAGCGGCTGCATCACAACCTCGGCACGCGCCGGCAGAAACATCCACGACACGTCGCGCGAATCGGTTTCCATCCACTCGTGCAAGTGGGCGCGCGCATGCCTGATCTCGTTGACGACGACCATCACTTCGGCCACGAGGGTTTCATGTCTCGATCGGTTGCCAAAGTCGGCGCTGATGGCCGTGGCAATATCGTGCTTGCGCGCAAGCACGGCGCGTTCGAGCTTGTCGAGGTGCTCAATGCGCGCGCTGCAATCGGGCGCACCACTGCTACGCTGCGCGGCCTTGAGCTTGCCTAGCAGCGCCGAGAGTTCGTCGCGAACCGCGCCGATCGCGCCTGCAGTGTCGCTTGAGCGTTCCGAAGCCGCGTTGGATTCACCATTTTGATTGACGTTCTCGACGAGCGACATGTTCATCTCCACCTGCTACACAAGCCATGACGACATCGTGCCTGTCGCGCACGAGCGCGAAGCATACTAGTCACACTAGACATATTTTGCATGCGAAGGTTTATCGCTAAGCGAGCTTAGCGAAAAAAGCAGGCAGAGAAAAAAATGGGCCCTGGTTATCGCGACGAAGTTTGGAGCCGGCTCGACCAAAAGTGGGATCTCATCGTTGTCGGGGGCGGCATCACCGGAGCCGAGATTCTCAGCGAGGCTTCCCGTCTAGGAAAGAACGCGCTGCTCGTCGAGGCGCAAGACTTCGCGTCCGGTACGTCGAGCCGCACGACCAAGCTCGTACACGGCGGACTTCGCTACTTGCGGCAAGGGCAATTCATCGTCACGCGCGAATCGGTGACCGAGCGTGAGCGGTTGATGGTGGAAGGCAAGGGCCTCATCAATCCTCTCGCCTTTTCCCTTGCTGCCTTCCCGGGCGAAAGCATGCCGACGTGGATGTACGGCATCGGCCTCGCAATCTACGACGCACTCGCGTGGAAGTGGGCGCATCAGGCGCAATCAAGGAGCGATCTCATCGCAAAGATCCCGGCACTTTCAGGCTCGAAGGTCCGCGGCGGCTACCGCTATTTCGATGCACAAACCGACGACGCGCGCCTCGTGTTTCGCGTGCTCAAGGAAGGCGTACGCCATGGTGGCACAGCCATCAACTACGCGCGCGCCGAAACCCTTTTGCGCACCCAAAATGGACGCGTCCGCGGCATCGTCCTGCACGATGTCGCCCCTGGGCCTTCGCGGACGATGCGTACGATCGAAATTGAAGCGAAGATCGTCATCAACGCAACCGGCGCGTGGACCGACGAGCTGCGCACCCAGCTCGGTCACAAAAAGCGCTTGCGACAAATCCGCGGAAGCCACATCGCTTTTCACCATTCGCGCTTTCCGCTGAAAGAGGCTGTGGGCCTAGTTCACCCGCGCGATCAGCGCGCGGTCTTCGCGATTCCGTGGGAAGGCGTGACGATCTTCGGCAGCACCGACGTCGACCACGGCGCGCTCGACGGCGAACCATCGATTAGCCAAAACGAAATCGAATATTTTTTTGAAGTCTTGAACACGGCGTTCCCCTCGCTGGAACTCACACCGAAAGACGTCCTGTCAACGTGGTCTGGCGTGCGCCCCGTCGTCAACACCGGCAAGCGCGATCCATCCAAGGAATCACGCGACTACGCGATCTGGAAAGACGACGGTCTGCTTACGGTGACCGGTGGCAAGCTCACAACGTTCGTGATCATGGCGCGCGACGCACTCCGAGCGGTCGAAGGGGATCTCGGCAAGATTGGATCGCGCACACGCATCTTCGATGAAGTGCCTACAGAAATTGCCTGGCCCGAAGCCATGGACGAACCGTCACGCACTCGCCTCTTCGGTCGCTATGGCGCCGAAGTCTCTGCGATTGCCGCTGACGTGGCAGGCGCAAAGCGCATTGGTGATTCAATTGCATATTGCAGCGAACTTCGTCACGCTGCACGCCACGAAGCCGTTGTAACACTCAGCGATTTGCTTTTGCGGCGCGTGCGCCTTGGCCTGCTTTTACCGAACGGGGGCATGAATCACATTGCCGAGATCCGCGCCATCGCACAGCCCGAGCTCGGTTGGGACGACGCACGCTGGGAGCGCGAAGAAACCGAATATAGAGCCACGTACCAGCGCTCGTACTCGTTACCACCTTCGATTTGACGCGAACGCGATGAGGGGCGATCGTTCTGGGCACCCACAAGGGGTGCCCCTACGCACAATATGCGTTTAGCGCGTTTTGTTGGTTGTAGGGGCGTATGGCCATACGCCCCTACAGGGGAGCTTGCCTACCTCGTGGAACCGTTGGCGATGTCGTTCAAGTCTGCCGCAAAGGCCCAAGGCGCTATAAAGAAATAGTGGACAAAGCCACGCGCAGGCGCTTGCACGCCGCGCATTTGCTTGGCTTTTGCCATTTCATCCGGAACGAAAATAAACGGAACGATAACGGCCTTCCAGACTTCGAACGTTCCATTCACCTCGCGAAGCTCTTTGCCCATCTTTATGAGCGACAGGATCATCAAAATCATCCCGGCGAGCGCCACAAGAGAACCAACGAGGCTTAAAATGTAAAGATTTAGAATACCAGCGATGATGTTGAAAATCACCGGACCAACAATCATCACGCCATATGGGATGAGCAGGGTCATCACGGGATTGCGCACGGTTGGACGCCCCGGTGTACTTTGGCCCGGCGCCATGCCCATGCTTTGCATGCCCGAGCCGAACGCGCTCTGCATGGAAGCACCGAATCCGCCGCCAGCAGGCGGTTGCCCCATACCAGGTGGTTGGCCAAATTGGCCAGGTGCTCCACCAGGCGGCGGGCCAAATCCTGGCGGTGCGCCGGGTTGACCAGGCGGCGGACCAAATCCGGGCGGCGCACCAGGTTGACCAGGCGGTGGACCAAATCCGGCCTGTGGTTGGCCACCAAATCCTGGTTGGCCGGGCGGTCCGTACCCCGGAGGCGGCGGGCCAAATCCGGGTGGCGCGCCAAGCTGACCAGGCTGGCCAGGCGGCGGACCACCAAATCCGGGCGGCGCACCAGGTTGACCAGGCGGCGGACCACCAAATCCGGGCGGCGCACCAGGTTGACCAGGCGGTGGACCAAATCCTGGCGGTGCACCGGGTTGACCAGGCTGGCCAGGCGGCGGACCACCAAATCCGGGCGGCGCGCCAGGTTGACCAGGCGGCGGACCGCCAAATCCTGGTTGGCCGGGTGGCGCACCAGGCGGTCCATACCCGGGCGGAGGAGGCTGACCGTACGCGGGTCGCGCACCGGGGGCGCCGGGTTGACCAGGTTGGCCGGGCGGACCACCAAATCCGGGTGGCGCACCAGGTTGACCAGGCGGTGGACCGCCAAATCCTGGTTGGCCAGGCGGCGCGCCGGGCGGTCCATACCCGGGCGGAGGAGGCTGACCGTAACCGGGGTGAGCCCCTGGTGGCGGAGCGTAGCCACCTTGTTGAGGCGATGGATTGTAGCCAGGCTGTTGCGGACCATAGCCACCTTGTTGGGGTGGCGGCTGGCCGGGGAAGCCGCCAGGAGGGAAGCCGGGAGGGTTGTTGCCACCGGGGGGTTGATTCATGGCGCCATCTTACCCGCCTTGCAAAATTCGATCAGTTTTTTCGCAACGCATACTCTCGATTATGAACTGAACCGAGCATCGCCTGCCAAATGGCCAAGCCCGCTTTCAAGTTGACGCGACTTCCAAGGTGGCGGCGAGGTGCGTGTGCTTGTATAATGCACGCACACGCCGTCGCACCGCAGTCGCCAACGCGCTAAACGAGAAGAGGGCGCGTCAAATCGAAAGCGGTCAAACGCGCCGGAAGACGCCGACAACTACACCTAGAAGCATGGTTGGCTTGAAATCAGAAGCCCGCACAAGAATAGGCGCCATGGATTTATTGGCTGGCTGAAAGCGCACGTAGTCTTTTTCGGGATAGTAGTATTTGACCGTTGCCTCGTCGCCAATCAGAGCAACAACGATGTCGCCACGGTTGGCGGTGAGCTGCTTGCGAACGAAAATGGTGTCGCCACTAAGGATGCCACTTTCAATCATCGAGTCGCCGTGGACACGCAAACCGAAAACGTCATGACCGCCCTTGAGCAACCCGCTGTCAACGCGGACAGTGTCAATGACATGCTCTTCGGCAAACAGCGGAAGGCCGGCGGCAACACGCCCGAGAACCCGAACATCGATGACGTCGTCGTTGGCTGGCAAAAGCCCGTACGAGCGCTCACGCGAACCGTCTGGCCCCTCATCGCGTGCTACGCGGGTTGTGTGCCCACGTGCGGGCGCTACAACGTTCGTGTGAACGGGCGTTTGCATGGACGCGGGAGCTTGCGCCATGGGCGAGTGTGCAGTGGGGCGCAATGCGCGCGACTTCATGTCTTCGCGCGTGAGATACCCTTTGCGCTCGAGCGCGCGCAGGTGGTCATTGACGCCGTTGGTTGACCGGATCCCCATGCGTGCGCCGATCTCGCGCAGTGTTGGCGGATAGCCGCGGTCGGTGATCGACTGACGAATGAAGTCGAGCACCATTTGCTGGCGTTGGGTCAAACCTTGCACGTTGTTCAGCGTACTGAACACGCGTACCCAGGTCAAGCCGTTTGCAAGATACAGCCAAAAAGCGTGCAATGTACCGTGAATTAAGTCATGTCGTGTTACCCAAGAGCATGTTTACCAGCCGTCGCGAGCGAGTTGCTTTACATGGCCCAGGTCGAAAGAAAGCGCGCCTTGTACGGATCACCATGACATGACTCGCAGGAATTCTCTTGCTTGTCGACGCGCCGAAGCTTCTCTGTGTAATTTTCACACATCCAACCGGCGAGAGAGTGCCTGTCGTGGCGATCGAGAAACTTCATTTTGCCGTCGTGGCATGAATCGCAATAAAGTGCCGAGCCATCGGTTTGCGCGAAACCACGCACATAAATGTCCCACATTTTCGAGGTGATTTTCGCGTTCGGCGTTGGCGCACGGTAGTCGTCCTCGTCGTGGCAGCCGGTGCACTTCGTGCCAAGTGCCTTTGAGAAAGTTTTCATCACTAGGCGAAGCTTCTCCGGTTCAAGCTTGCGAAGCGGCGGAAGGTTCTGCACGTCGAGACCGATTTTCTTCAGATCGTCTGCCATCGTGCTTGCCATAATGGCTTTCATGGGCAATAGCGGCACGGGACCCGAGGTGCCGCCCGCGGAAGGCCGGCCCTCGCTCGATGCGCCTGCCGACTCTGCCCCTGCTGACTCTGATGACGCGGAAGCCTGAGCAGCACGAGCCTTTGGGGCCCCGGGCACGCTGCCCCCGCAAGCGGCGAGCAGCAACGCGGCCAACGCGACAACCGCTGCGGAAAGCCTGACGATGGAAGACATCAGAATCGACCCGTGCTCGACAAGAACGTAAGCTTGTCGTTCGTCTCGCGCAGGCGTGCGTTCAACATGCGCACGCAGCTCCAAAGAACTTCGTACGCGAGGTCCTTGTGCAAAAAAAGAAGATCGTCGAAGGCTTCCTTCGTGATCACGAGCAGCCTACAATTCTCGTGGACAACTGCACCGGCCGAGCGGGGCGAGTCGTCGAGCAAAGACATTTCGCCAAACACCTCACCCTCGCCGAGAACGGCAAGGGCCTCTTCGCCCATGCCGCCCATACCGGAAACTTCGCGGAAGATGCGGACTTTGCCCTCGAGAATGATGTAAAGCTTGTCGCCCGGATCGCCATAATGGAAGATTCGCGTCCCGGCGGGGTGCACTTCTTCGGTCGTGACGGGCGCGACCATGGCAAGTGCCTCGGGCGTAAGGCCCTCGAAAATTGGTACGGCGGCGAGCTGCGCTTCGCGCTCGACCGTGCTCAATGACTACCGTGGGCAGCCAACCACCGCTCCACCTCCAAAGCGGCCATGCAACCAGACCCAGCTGCTGTCACGGCTTGTCGATAGACGAAATCCTGCACATCGCCCGCCGCAAAAACGCCCTGCACGGAAGTCTGCGTCGTGCCTGGTTTGGTACGAATGTAACCGTTGTCGTGTAGCTCGAGAAACTCTTTGAAAATGTCGGAGTTCGGCGTGTGCCCAATTGCAATGAAGCAGCCGGTTACGTTCAGCACGTGCGTGGCCTTGGTTTTTTTGTTGCGCACGCGAACGCCAACCACCTCGCCCTTGGCCACATCGAGGATTTCGTCGACCTCGGTATCGTAAAGAACCTCGATCTTCGGATTCGAAAGCACGCGGTCCTGCATGGCCTTGCTGGCGCGCAGCTCGTCGCGGCGGTGGATTAGCGTAATCGAGCGGCACACGCCCGACAGGTACATCGCTTCTTCCATGGCCGTGTCGCCGCCACCCACGACCGCCACGTCTTGGTTGCGGAAGAACGCGCCGTCACACACCGCGCAGGCGCTAACCCCTTTGCCCTGCAGAGCCGTTTCGCTTGCAAGACCTAGCCACTTGGCTTGCGCACCTGTTGCAATGATGACCGTGTCGGCTTTGAATTCGACATTGTCGTCGCCAGCCCAGACAGAAAACGGATGCTTCGAGAAGTCGACCTTGTTGACGTCTTCCGAACGAATTTCAACGCCTTGGTGAACCCCCTGCTCGCGCATGGCCGCCATGAGCTCCGGCCCGGCAATCTTCGCGGGAAAGCCTGGGTAGTTCTCGACGTCGTTGGTGATCATGAGTTGTCCACCGGGGATACCACCGCGCGCAAGCCCTTCGAACATGAGAGGCTTCAAGTTGGCGCGCGCCGCATAGATACCCGCAGCGTGCCCGGCAGGACCGGAACCGATGATAATAACCTTTCGCAGTTCGCTCATCGCGCCGAAATCTATCGTTACCAAGCCCAATAGGCGAGCGATGATTTTGATCTCTCAAGTTCGCTCGGTAGACGGATTCCAGTCCGTTGGAGCCGACGACAGCCCTTCGAGCGGTCTCGGCATTTCGGACAAGCGACGCTTGCGCCCAGAGTAGTTGCCCGCGGACTTGCCCGCGCTGCTGCCGCCCGCAGATCTCGAGCCGCCGCCTTTCGATCGATAAGGCGTCGCCGTACCAAGTTCTGTACGGTAATTGGTAAAAATAGCTAACGCTATCGCACAGGCTCCTGCCACGACTTGAATCGCGCTCGCCGCTCGGTCCTTGCGCGCATAGCCCAAAACAAATGGGGAAGCGAGCATCGTGACACCCCAGGCCAGATCGAGTCCTTCGTGGGTCTCGATGGAAATGACAGGCAGCGTGCCGATGCGTCGATCCGTGAGCGTCGAGACAGCCGTACCACCCAGCGCGAGTTGTGCACCAACAAACTTCGCGGGCAGCGTGCGTGCAACCAGCGCACTCAGCAGCGCGGCAGCGTAACCGAGGTAGTCGATCGCCGCGTGGATGTCTTGCGAGACGAGACGCACGAGCGGCAACACACCGAATAGAGGTTTCGACAAAACAGGCGCATTCGGCTCGCGCAGCACAATGGCAACGCGCCTGGTCGACTCGAGCAGCACGCGGAGGCGGCCGCGCAACCTCCGAGGAACGTGCGAGCGGCGTAGCTCGATCGCTTGAATCGCCAACTGTAACTGCCCTGCCGCGCGTTCGAGGCACAAAACTGGATCGGCGTGGGACTTGCCGATGTGGCGCTCGAGTTCGTCGAGCATGTCTTCGAGGTACGCAAAATCGTCAGCGAGATCGTCATCGCCGGCAGCATGCTCGTGCCTGCGAAGCTCGTCGGAAACCTCGAGCGAGCTTCGCAGCTCGACATGAAGTGCTGCCCGTTCCATGCCCTGCAACTTGCAAAGACCACACCCTTATTCTCGAACGGGGGTTGCTTTGAGCGACGCCCGCCCCTGCTTCACGTACACCGTGAACTTCACGCGTTTACAGCCGTGTCGCTTGATGAGGGCATCGCGATTTTTGGTAAGCGTTTGGCTGAACTTTTCGAACGTGAGGCCATCGGTTGATTCGTTACACTCACGCTTGGTGCGAAGAAACTCATCGTAGACCGATTGCCATTCGCCCGCGAGATCTGCAGGCGCTGAATCGCGGCTTGTCACGTTTGCCGCGTTTGCCACGACGCCTCGATCCGCCGGCAACTGAGCACCCGACGCGCGCTCTTCCTTACGCGAGCCCGGTAGTGGAGGTGGCGCCGGCGCGGTCGGCGGTCGCGCGGTCGGCTCATTCGCGCTGGCCGTATTGGGCTCGCTTGCGTTGGCTTCGTTCGCATTCGTGTTGGGCGCGTTGATTGGCGCATGGATTGGGAGAGGGGGAGTCGGCGCCGAAGGACCCAGCGGACTCGGAAGCGGACTCGGAAAAGTCGGTGCGGGCTGCGCAGTCGAACGGTCGGGGAATGCGAACGCGCTCATGCTCGGCTTTGCGGACGCAGGTCCAAGGATCGATTCGAGATCGGCCGGCTTCCCTGCCACGCCCCCTCCCTTTTCGACCACGCGGTGGATGCCGTCGTTGATGTCGGCAGCGATCGAGCGAAAGCCCGCACGGAACTGCGGAAGTGCCAACACGTCGATCTCGCCTTTTTTGAGGCGAGCGGCTTGACGCGCCATCTCTTTCATTGGTTTCGAGTGCTCGAGCAGCGACAGCAAAATGCCGATCGCCGAACCGCCAACAAAGATGAGCGCCGCAATCCACCAGTTCACGTTCCCTTTGTCTCGATCGTCGGCGCCACGAAGGAAGCCCATGGCCGATGGGATCGAAACCTTTGGGAGCACGACCGCGAAGCCAGCACCGAGCTCCCACGCATCGCCCGGCAGCCCAGCGTAGAGCACCCCACCCTTCACACTACCATCCAGAGGACGCACGTGACCTTCCTCGCGGAAGCCTTTGTCTTTCGACACTTCCTTGAGATCGGCGCGCAGGATTTCGAACGACTTGTCCTCGAACCCGTCGGTTATCGCAACGTGCGCAACCTCTTGACCGAGCGCGAAGAACGCGATGTTTGCGCCTGTACGATTGCCGATGTCCTTCGCGAACGCATTGTCGATCCAACGGAGGCCGACAATCGCACCAAGTGGAGGCTGGCCAACTTCGTCTTCAATGGGGCGGGCGACCACGCGCGCAACACGGCCGCCCCACACCCAAGTGTCGTCGCGCAGAAATCCATGAAGCGCATCAAACACTGCTGGGTAGCCGCCAAGCTCGAACTCGGGGAATGCATTGGCAGCGTCGTAGCCAATCTGGCTGATGACTCGGCCATCGCGATCGGCAACGAAAAGCGCGTCGTTCTTGTATTCTACAGGTAACTTGTCGTTGAAGCCGCGCAGCACTTTCGTTGCTTCTTCTCTCGACGCAGGAGGAACCGGGTCTTTGCCAAAAGCACTGCGCAAAGCCTTTGCTACGCCGGGATCGGACGCCGCAAGATAAAGCCGGTCGAGGCGCCCGCGTGCGTCGACCTGCATCGCCCAGCCAACGGCTTGGCTGTCGGTTTTCAGAATCTCTTCCATCGCTGCGTGGTTGCGGCGGTTGTACTGGCCTACTGCGAGCGACACCACGTAGTACGCAGCCGCAAGCAAGAGCGCGAGGATGACGTACCAAATACGCGAAAGGATCATCATTTGCTGTCAACCCCCGCGCCGCTCGCACCAACGTTGAACGGTTCTTTGAGATCGACCATGCCATGTTCCTTGGCATTGACCGAAACCCGCCTGCCAACTTCCTTGCCGCCAAAGAATGCCTTGAGCACGTAATCGCCGGGAGGGAGCGAAAAGCTGAAAGCGCCCTCGCGGTTCGGATAGGCGATTTGCACGACTTCGGGATCAACCACGACGAACGTGCGCACGCTCGGGAAGAGTTCGTCGCGAACTTCGAAGCGGCCTTGGCCAGGGCCCGGCGCGCTCCACGTGCGCGACGCGCCGCTCTGGATATCTTCGGCCTTCATCGTTTGCTGATCGACGACGTAGAGTCGATGTTTGAATGGATCGAAGTTTTTGAACACGAGCGGTGTTCCCGGGACCACCACGATCGTTGTAGGATACACTCGCCCGCCGGTAATCGTCATGCGAACGGCCTCCTGCGTGCCCTCACCTCCCGCACGCGTCGCGGCGATGCAGAGATCACGAGATGGAGTGCCCGAGAGCGTACGGAATTGAGCGGCAACCGACGGCGATGGCTCACGCCATGTCCAGCGACGAGAATCGGTCTTTGCTGCCTCCGCAAAGACCTCCGGTAGGAGCTTTTCTTGACCGCTGATCTTGCCTCTGACATTCGGAGCGGCTGCATTGCCGTAAGCAGACAGCAGCGAAAGCAGAGCGAGTAGGGCTAGAGCGAGTCTTTTTCGCATGGGGAACGAGGATGAGGGTAACCCAAAAACCCCATCGCCTTCCACGGCTCATCGACATTCCGGGCGGCTCACCTTCTGCCGCTACCGGTCACGTCACTCGGGCAACGTCACTGGACTTGGTTCAACGTCGCACGACTTACTTGTCGCGCAACGCTTGGAAACACCAAAACGAAGCGGGCTCCTCTATTATTCTGGCCTGGCTCGGCACGAATCTCGGCGCCGTGATTGTCAACGATGTTCTTGACGATCGACAGCCCGAGCCCCGTGCCGCGTCCATCAACCTTCGTGGTAAAGAAAGGTGCGAAGATGACCGGCATGTGCTCGGGTAAAATGCCGTGACCGTTGTCCTCGACGACAACGCGCACGTGCGCGCCGGACGCCATGAGCTCGGTCGAAACGGTCAGCACGCCTCCTCGCGCAGGCATTGCGTGGCACGCGTTGGTGAACAGATTGACAAAGACCTGCACAAGCTGCTCGGGTACACCGCGCACGGGTGCTGTTGCCTCGGAAAAGCGCGAATCGACATGCACACCGTGCTCGTCGATGACATGCTCGCAGAAGACAAGCGCTTGCTCGATGACACGCTCGAGCGACACGGCAACCAGCACTTCGCCAGGCGGGCGCGCGTAGGCGACGAGATCTCGCGTGAAGCGCAAGATACGGTTCGACGATTCCGCGATTCGGCGTAGCCGCTCGAGGCTGTCGGGATCGCCATCCGGCCCCATTTTGCGAATGAGCCAGTCCGTGTAGGCGACAATCGATGTAAGGGGGTTATTGAGCTCGTGGATAACACCCGCGGCGATCTGACCGAGGCTGGCAAGTTTGTCGGCCTGAGCCATATGCGAACTCAGCATACAGAGCTCGCGTGCTTCGGCAGTTGCCTTTGCCTGAATGCGCGCAAGGTCTAACCCGCGGCCAAGCACCTCTACGCCACGGCGCACCACGCGCATCATGGGCGAGTCGTCTTCCATGACGCGCACGTCGTCGCTTGCAAAGTGAAACGTGCTGCCCTGCGCGTCCACGGCGATCACGCGCTCGAATGCGAAGCCGGGAAAGAGCCTCTTGGAGTCACCGCCTGTGCCTTTGTGCTCTTCGCCCTCGGGAACGTACTTGAAGATCCTTCGTTCCCCACGCGTTTGCACGGCCCTTTCGGGACTGAGCGACGACCGCAGCGCTATCGAGACAAGACAAACGCCCACACCGAAGTCTGGGAAGATCTCGCCAACGACCCGCACGACATTGGCGACCACAGCGCATTCGCCTGCTTCCACCGGTATCTTGCAGACGATCTCGATCAGGCGGTCGAGCCACACAGCCTCGAGCTGCGTTGCCGACGCCGATACAATGGTTGTTTCGCGACTAATGGGAACCGAGGACACCGCGATGGGTTCCTGCGCCTCGACGTCGACGTTGCCCGATGGGGTCATGGCGACTCCCGCTCGTCTCTCGTCCCCCCAGCGAAAACAGTGATTGCATTGATCTTCGCACGTGACGATGCCGCGACCAGTGGCTCGGCACTTTCGACGTTGAGCACGTCGCTCTGCAGATCCGGATCGGCGTCTTCGCTCGCGCGATCGAGATCCAGAATCTTTTGCTTACCTACATAGCTTTTCGTCTCATACTTCGTAATTTTACCGATTTTGCGGACGATCCCCGCCATGCGATCGGCCTCGCTCTCGATCACTTCGGCAGCCGCCAACGCCGGCGTTCCAACCTCCAAAAGGCGACGAAGCAGCGTCGCGTAGTTGAGAACGCTCGTGAGAGGTTGGTTCAGTTCGTGTGCGGCCGCGCCCGCAAGCTCGGCGACGATGGCCTGGCGCTCCTGCGCCAAAAGCTGTCCCGGCGTTTGCTGCTGCTCCATTTGCATTTTTTCACGCAGATCGGTGATGACACCGACGCTGCCCACCAGAGTATCGCCCTCGTGAATGAAGGCGCCAGAGAACAAGACTGGAATGCGATTGCCCCTGGCGTCAACGAGATCGAGCGCGACGCCTCCAACGCGCCCACCACCATCGCGGATCATCTTCATGGTGCGATGCGGGATGCCTTCGGGGAACAAACCCCGCACATCGGTGCCGACAACATCCACACTCGCACAACCAAAAATGCGCTCGGCTGCGCAGTTGAAAAGCACGACGCGCCCATGCACATCGCAGCTTACAATCCCGTCGACGGAGGCATCGATGACCCGCCGGAGCGAGTCTTTCGTTTTGACGAGTTCGCCTTCGACCTCACGCTGCTGGGTGACGTCGCGGAACGAGCAAAGGACGAGTCCCTCCTCGCGCAGCACACTCGCGAAGCTCCCGTTGACGATGAGAGCGCGGCCATCACGCGCGCGGAGACGGATGTCGATCTCTTTCGGGAAGTGGCCATCGAGGAAGTCTGCGCGCAGCTTCGGCGCAAAGGTGGGATCCAAAACCACCTCGTCGAGCTGGTGGCCGTACAGCTCGCCGTAGCCGTAGCCGGAAATCTCGCGCGACTTCGGGTTGCCGAAAAGCAGTCGACTGTCTTGATCGATGACCACGATGCCGTCAGCAGAACTGTTGAAAAAGTCGGCATAACGCTCGAGCGACTTCATGCGACGCTCGGCCTCGACACGCGCCGCAGTCACCTGGTGTGTTTCGTCTCTCAAGGATTGCAGAATGCGTGCATTGCGGAGCGCAATCGCCATCGCACTCGCAATGGTCCGGCAGGCCGCGAGCGTGCGCGTGCAGAAAGCCCCCGCGCGGCGCGATCGGAGGAAGAGCACGCCCATGGGGCGCGCGTCGTAAAGGATCGGAAGAATGCCAAGCGTCGAGAACGTTGCCCGCCTCCGACCGGCAGCGCGCACGATTTCCATGAGCGGATGCGTGCCCGCGTCTTTGACGACAAGGGGCTTGCCGCTCGTGAGAACCTGCTGAATCTCGGGATACTTCGCTAGGTCGATCACCAGGTCGCGCAACTGCTCGTCGTCGGACGCGGCGACCACGTAGCCAACTTGCTCTTGCTCGCGAACAAGGACAATCGAAACGCGATCGACCTTCACGACCTCCGCGATGCGCTGAACGACCGTAAACAGGATGCTGCGAAAGTCGAGGTTCGACGCAAGCGCTTGCGTGAGTTCGAGCACCAGCTTGGCGTCTTTCTCACGTCGCGCAAGTGCGTCCATCGCAGAGCGAAGGTGGAATTGGCAGTGTACGCGAGCAATGAGTTCGACCGGATTGAACGGCTTGCGCACAAAATCGTCAGCGCCAGCCTCGAACGCGTTGGCAATTTCGTCGTCTGCCTCTAGCGATGTGAGAACGACCACCGGCACGTCGCGCATGGCCGGTCGGGCCCGCAACATGCGGAGGACCTGATAGCCGTCAAGCCCCAGCATGTTGAGATTGAGCAGCACGAGCGACGGTTGCCATCTGTCGACTTGTGCAAGCGCCGCGATCCCGGAGCCAACGACCACGTGCTCGATTCGAGCTCCGACGAGCGCCTTTTCGAGTTCGTGGCAACTCACCGTATCGTCATCGATGACGAGCACAGGACCACTTCGCACCCTTTAAGGATACCTGTCTTAATGCCTTAAAGGCAAATTGTTTGCATGATCAAACGAATCGGAATTTTCCACTTTTCCCGCACTTTTTCCGCTAGGGAATCGTGAAGACGCCGCAAGCGAATCGCGAAGACCTTTCGGCCGCAGCGGAACGAAACCATACTGCGACACCCTATCCATGCCTCCCGCAGCCTCGAGTTATCGAATCCGAATGCGCGGCATTCGCTTCCGTGCCCGCCACGGCGTCACACGCGCCGAGCGCGGTCTCGCCCAAGACTTCACGGTTGACGTAGATATGGATCTGCCGCCCGGCGAGCTTCCTCATCGCGACAACATGAAGGACGTTTTCGACTACGACCGCATCGCGACCATCGTTGTGACTCTGGGAACGAGCGAATCGTATCGCCTGCTGGAAATCCTTGCCCAGCGCATCGCCGCTCGCCTTCTGGGCGAGACGCGTGCACTTGCCGCAACCGTCGCAGTGCGAAAAATCGCCCCTCCAACCACGGCTTCGGTCGAGCAGGTAACGGTCGAAGTCACGCTCGAACAGGCAAGGTAGGGGCGTATGGCCACGCCCCTACACGCAACCGCCAACCAAACGCATTTCGTAGGGGCAGACCTCCGTGTCTGCCCCATTCTAGGGCGGCCACAGGGGGCCGCCCCTACAACGAAAAAAGCATGTTCGTGGAGGTGCAGCATGCTGCCCCCCTACGGGTCGAACAGATCTCTCTGCTTGCCCGCGAACGGCAGCTTCAGGTGCTCGTAGGCGCGGCGTGTGGCGATGCGACCACGCGGCGTGCGCCCAAGATAGCCTTGCTGAAGCAAGTACGGCTCGTAAACGTCTTCCACCGTGTCGCGAGGCTCGCCGAGCGCGGCGGCGAGCGTTTCGACGCCCACCGGTCCGCCGTCGTAATCCTCGATGATGATGCGGAGTAGGCGCCGATCCATTTCGTCGAACCCGGCAGCGTCGATGTCGAGCCGCTCGGATGACGTTTGCACAATCGTTTCGTCGATCTTTCCCGTGCCGAGAACTTCCGCGAAATCGCGCACACGGCTAAGCAGACGGTTGGCAATGCGCGGCGTGCCGCGCGAGCGGCGCGCGATGGTCATGGCGGCGCCAGCGGCGATCTCGACGCCGAGAAGACGGGCACTTCGCTGAACGATCTTTGCAAGATCTTGCTCGGAGTAGAAATCGAGGCGAATGGTTTGGCCGAAACGCGATTGCAGGGGCGCGGTGAGCAGGCCCGTGCGCGTGGTGGCCCCAACGAGCGTGAAGGGTTCGACCGGGATTTGAATCGACGAGGCAAATGCGCCGTCGCCCGTCATGACATCGATACGAAAGTCCTCCATGGCCGGGTAAAGGCTTTCTTCGACAACGGCGTTCAGCCGATGAATCTCGTCGATGAAAAGGATATCGTTTCGGCCAAGCTTGGTGAGAAGCCCGGCGAGCGCGCCTTTGTGCTCGACAACGGGTCCATTCGTCATATGAAGCTCGACGCCCATTTCGTGCGCGAGGATTTGCGCGAGTGTCGTTTTTCCAAGCCCTGGCGGGCCCGAAAGAAGCAGGTGGTGAAGGGGCTCGCCACGCCGGCGTGCAGCCTCGACGAAAACGCGTAAGTTTTCCTTGTGCCTTGCTTGGCCAATGTAGTCGTCGAGAGTCTTCGGTCGAAGAGAGCGATCGATGCGAACGTCATCGGCCTGCGCCTCCGCACTAACCTGCCTTGGCTCGCGCTCTTCACGCGCTCGGCGCTCTTGTTTCGGTTCGCTCGGCTCGCTTCGCTTGGCCATTGAATTCGTTTTATCGCCTCGAGTCCTCGGCGACGAGAGACGCGATGCGCTCGCGCAACTCTCTGGTTGCATCGATGAGCCGCCCGCGAATCGTGAAGCTCCCGTCCTCTTCGCGCTTCGAGCTATGGACTTTGATACGGATTTCCGCTGCCGGATGGTTCACAAGGGCGCCATCCAGCCGAGAGCCTGGCGGCGACGAGACGGAAGAACGCAGAGTCACCGCATCGTCGGTCACGGCGACGAACGAGGCTACGCCACCCTTGCCCCACATCACATGCTCGGTGTGCTCGACCTGCTCGGGGTGCTCGATGGGCATGCTTTTATCCGTTCCCTTTGCGGCCGCGCCCCATCGCGGCGCGCGCCTCGCGATCGGCGGTTTTTTTGGCGATGTCTGCACGCTTGTCGACGGTTTTTTTGCCCTTCGCGAGGCCGAGTTCCACTTTGACGCGGCCCTGTTTGAAGTAGAGGCGAAGCGGAACGAGCGTGTAGCCTTCGCGCGTGATGGATCGATCGATACGCGCAATCTCGCTCCGGTGCACAAGCACTTTGCGGTTGCGGCGCGGCGGGTGCGGGAAGGCTACGGCACGCTCAAAAGGTGCAATATACATTTGTTTGAGCCAAAGCTCGCCGTTCTCGATCGCGGCAAAGGCATCCACGAGTTCGACCTTGCCACTGCGCATGGATTTGACCTCGCTGCCGACGAGCACAAGGCCACAGTCGAACTTCTCTTCGATGGAGTAGTCGAAGCTCGCGCGCCGATTCGTAACGATCAACTTTTCGATCGAGCCACCTGGCCCGTTGGTCTTTCCGTCGGTTTTTTTCTTGCCAGCCGCACCCATCGCTCAACCTACTTAGCTTAAAGCATGTTTACCAGCCGTCGCGAGCGACGTGAGGCAACCGAACCCCTCGAAGGTTGCTCCCGTCGTCTTTTTGCCGATTTCCGTCGCATCGCTTCGTTGCTTCTCCTCAAGCTGCACAAGCAGCTCTCGTCGAAGCGCCTCGC
>Ga0123357_10000261_pt1 | contig 50188 bp, 45 predicted proteins | sample TergutEmb28metaG_FD_89873 | JGI IMG/M metagenome (GOLD analysis project Ga0123357, IMG submission 89873) | Embiratermes neotenicus P4 segment gut microbial communities from Petit-Saut dam, French Guiana - Emb289 P4 | ecosystem: Host-associated > Arthropoda: Insects > Digestive system > Gut ...
GATAATTAAAGTTTTCCCATGATTAACCACAACTGAACAACAAAGGCAATCCTGCGGGACTGCCTTTTCGCCGCCTCGACGCATTGCCTGTTTTCTCTAAGCATGTATATGCAATTATGCCAGTATGATAATATGCGCGTATTTATAAGCGTTTTCATAATCAGCCGTCTGTCGAAAACGATATGTTTCCCTTTCAGCACGCACACCTCGTATGGTCCGAAGTTGAGAACATCGTCCGGAGCAATTTTGTTTATGCGTTCTGACGCCACCCCCTTTGAAATCAACGTTTCCATCGGTTTCGCTGTGCAATAGACAGTGGACGTAACGTTGCCATGTTCCAGAATTGTCGGTATATCGACAATATGGTCGAGGTGACCGTGCGTAACCAATATATTCACGACTGCGGACAACTCGTCCATAGGAGGCTTAAAAAGTTTATCGTTCAGTGAAAGAAACGGGTCAAAGAGTAACTGTGTGCCGTTTTGTTCGAGCAGCATTGTCGCCGTTCCGTACCATTTCAACTTCATATCCTGCGCTTCACTCCCAGTTGTTGCCTTAATTTTGCGTCAGTCGGCACTTAAGTGCCTCCGTTCGGTATTTTCCGCGCCTGTGTCGCGGTTCTCCACAATCAACACGCTCGCGTCTGGCGTCACTACGATGTGATGCCAGACGCCTTTCAGCACATTGTATATCTTGCCTATCTCCATTTTCCACTCCCGTATTCCGTCCATTTCTTCCGTAATCAATGTAGGCTCGCAGTTCGTCACGCATCCCAGTGAAGCAATGGACAGCCGCACGACTGCATACCTCTCTATACGACGACAGTATCGCCTTGAAATCGGCAAACGCAGCCCGTTCATGCAGAAACAACGGCATACTTTCCTCAGAGGCAAGCTGTATCTGCGCCTCAAACCATTTCCTCTGCACATCGCGGGGCGAAAAATCCCTATCGTAGTCAAGCCCGCATTCGCCGATTGCCACTACCTGAGACTGTTTGCTCAACCATCGTAGTTTCTCAACGGTCTGCCCGTCACACGTTTTGGCGTCGTGCGGATGAACTCCGGCGGTGGCGTATATATTTTTATGCTTTGCGGCGTAATCTGCTGCAATTTCGCTTGAACGAAGGCTGGCGCCTGTGATGATGAGCGGCGACACGCCGACCGTAGCCGCCGAACGGACCACACTTTCCCGCTCCTGACTGTACGAGCGGTGCATCAGGTTTATTCCGATGTCAATATATTGATTCATGTTATTTCTCCTCTATGGATAATGTGAAGTGAATAAAATTCCATTTATTTTATATACTCACTGAACAAGTCGTTTATGTTTTGAATATCTTTTTCCACTTTGCCCATAGCCTTTTCAACAGTTGATGCAAAAGTGCCGCTTTTATTCCTGATAATATTTATCATTCCCATATCAAGCCCTCCAATCTGATAATACCAACCGAAATCATATACTCTTGTCGCAAATATAATATCAAGCATTTCTCCGCTTTCTTCGTCGCGCGTATTTTTGCCGAGCAATGATTTTTCATAAAACGCAGGGCGCAAAGTATACCGTGATTCCGCAGCGAGAGCTTCGAGAATTACGGCGGTTCTTTCGGGGTCTTCCTGAAGTGTCGGAACGCAGACAAACAGCGACCACCATGTGTTGATAGGGTTGCAATACTCTTTCTGCGATTCATCAAGTTTAGGCATTGGCAGTATACCGAAATCTGTTTCCATATTACGGAACTGAAGCATGTGCCTGAACAGTCCTGAATAAAACAAAGCCTGATTATTTGAGAACATCGTAATATCTGTATCGTCAGAAACTCTTTGTGTCTGAAAAGTAGTTGAACTGTCCCAAACAAGATTTGAAATTTTGTCATAAGCGGCAATAGTTCTGTCGTTATAAATCGACAGTTCGATTTCGCCGTCAGCATTTATCACAGCGCATCTTTCGCCGACCGTATTTATCATACTCTGCATTATGTCATCGACAGTTATAAAGCCGAAACGGTCATATTGGTTCATTATTCCGTTACCGTCTAAATCTACGGAAACCATCCTCGCAAGTTCAGTAAGTTTATCATAAGTCCATTTGCCGGACTTGACAAGGTCGTACGGGTTTTCAATACCATAGTCCTGAAGAATTTGCTTGTTGAAAACCGTAGCCCATATAGCGGCGCCCATCGCCGCACTTATATCGCCTGTGGTAAAATACATTTTGCCCTTGATTGTCAGGTCTTCGTTTGCCTTTTGGTCCCACCACGGTTTAGACAAGTCAAGCGGCGACATGCTGTTCAAATCCATAAGTAAGCCTGCGGTCACTGAATTTGCCGCATCATAGCCCGCAAGCACTGCTGCGTCATACGAAGTATTTCCGGCTGCAATTTCTTTTTTCAACTTGCTTGTTCCGTTGCCCATAGAAAAATTCCCAATATTTACAGTATTGATGCTCACACCGTATTTATCTTCCACGTACAAATTGCGTTGATATTTCGCGTCGTTTATTATTTCGCCGGTAAATTCTTCCGCAAAAAAATCATCCCGCTCATAATCCTTTTCGTCAGTCATTGACAGGACTGTAAACGCATACCCGTCATAATTTACTTCAGGCAAATCCGGGATTATTTTATCCGTTCCCTGCTCTGTATCGTTTTCCGAAGCAATATCTTGATTCACACCGTCACTGTCAGTATTTTCAATCGTATTATTATTTTTTTTATCAGACTGACACGAAACCAATGTAAGCAGGATAAATGTTATAAACAATATGACTGTTAAACTTTTTTTATAAATCATTTTTAAATATCCCCCTGAAAATTTAAATTTTTTATATTATTAATAAATCGCATTATAAAAATAACAGTAATTCTATTATTTAAACACATAATACTTTCTGACGGGTTTCGTCACTTTCCATACGCACGACAGCCCTTTCGGGAACGTAATATAGTCGCCCGCTCCGAAACTCACACTCCTGCCGTCATATTCGACCGTTACCTCGCCCTCAATGACGAGACATGTTTCCTCGCTGTCGTAATACCAGTCAAATTCCGATACGATGCACTCCCACACATGTTCTGTCCTCATATCGGCTTTTTCGGCTTCGGTAGGTTTTTTAACAATTATCTCCATAAAATAATCCTCCCATGATTCTATTATCTATTATTTTACCATACTTTTTACCCCAAAACAAATAAAATTTGTTAATTTTCAATAAGTTTATAAATCAAGATATAAAAAAATACGCCTTAAAGCGTATTTTCGTAGGCTTGGAAAACTCTATAACAATCGATAAAAATTCAAAGTGTATTTTACCATTTTTGGTCAATGAAGCATTTATAATGCTCCGAATTATCAGCCACAACGCGGACTTTTTGAATATTCTGCGTATTTAACCCGAACTTCTGCCGTATTTCGCTTATAACGTCAGCCCTGTCTATATTTGGATTGAGATATATCGTCGCCCGGTTATTCGATATATCTACCCTGCCTCTGGGGTAATAATTGTATGGCTTTCTATTGTACGACTTGTGTGCCGGATTGTTTTCTATCTCATCTTCCCACAGCTTTTTATGATTATATGTATTGCCACTCTTGGCATTTAATGCTATCTCCGGCACATCAATGACATTTCCATACACACCACATGGTATTTCAAATGCAAGCAAATTATAATCCTTCAAATCGCTACTGTCGGATATAACCCAAAGTATGACTGAACATAATTCTTTAGACCCCTTCGCGGACTTTATTCTGGCTGATAACCGTACATCAATAATTTTTCTCGCTGCTTCACTTTCTGTTCTGCCTCGCAATATCTTTAGCCTTTTTACGCCGATTCGTCTGTCTGCCGCTTTCAGGATGTCCGATAACCCGTAGTAATCCTTGTACAAAACATGATCGAATAATCTGTCGCTCGGCGTCTCGATATACTCCTGTAGCATTTCCGTGACGAACAAAATATCCATATAATATACCGGACAACCTCTGGGGTACGACGGGTCTGGTCTTCGCATACCCTTGAAATCTTTCAGCCAGTCGAATATGATTTCCTTATCAAGCGTAATCCAAAACCTCGGTAACTCCATCCACCCGTAACAGCCTTTCCTTTTATAGACAGTGCAGTAGATTTTCAAACCGAGGTCGGGGGAGAACAATGATTCTATTCTCTTTTTCAGTTTACTAAATCTCCGCATTATGAGCCTCCTCTTTCTATTTTTTAGTTTCGATTTTCAATTTTCCAGTTTCATATCTCCGCACAATCTGTCCCAAATTTTCCTCCCTTCAGCCATAAGCGGGTCGTAATTCTCACTGCGTGGGTCATATACAGAAGCGTCAATCGGCGTGGATTTATAATATGTCAGCTTCCGCTTCTTCAACAAATACTTCTTGAACTTCCTCCTAGATATATGACTGTGTGCCAATTTATCCCACGCTGCAATCATACCCATTGCGAACCAACGATGGTCAATACCTGCCTCATTTGCTCTGGCTTCAAATTTTTTCAGTCGTGCGTCCAATCGTCTCACGCTCAACTTCATGTACGCATTCGTTATCTCGCCAATTATTTCCGTTTCTACATGCCCTTCAGCTTTTCCTGTAGCCACGCCGTTATACCTCCCGTCACTACCTCAAAATCGCCGCTCCAGTAATCCCAAATGCCGATTATGCCTGTTTTGTTTCAGGAGTGTCTGGGATTGATTCTGCTTCCCTCTGTACGAATAACAACCACTGTGCCTAAATAATGCACATATTATTACCAATAAACAATAAATAAACTTTCTCATATCTGCCTCAAAATATTCACACTTTACGCAATAATCATGCGTAATACTATTATTATGAACTTTTTATGCCTGTAATTCTTCTATTTACCTATGCAATAATACGGCTAAATTTCGAGGTAACCTGTGCTTCCAGACAGACCAGCCTGATAAACCCGCGGATTCAACTTTTGAAATCAACCCATCGCTGTACTCGTCATCGCCTGTGTGATTCAGCAATTCCATTGTTTCCTCCTCCGTGAACGTCGCCCCCTCAACTATATTGTTTTCGTTGTGTGCGTTACACGGGCAGCAGTCCTGACACTTCATACACCCGATGACGGCATTATGCGCGCTCCTGTCGAGCCACTCCGGAAATTCGCCGAAATTCTCGTTCATAGACGTCAAACATATTTCTGCGTTGATGATGTGACGGTTCTCGTCAATGGCACCTGTCGGGCACGCTGTTACACACATATGGCAGTTTTCGCATTCCGCCATTCGTCCCAACGGATACCATTCGCTTTCACTTTCGTCGCACGGCATATCTGAGATATACGACAGCAACTGCGCATAGCTGCCAAATTCGTTGCTGTAAAAAATATTGTTTCGTCCGTACAGCCCCAGACCGCAATGTACAGCCAGCAGTTTCTGCGGCAAACTGCCTGCTCCGGCAACCGTATATCCGAGAGGCTTCACATAATTGCTTATGTACCGCAATACTTCCTCACCTTTTGCGTCTTCATTTGTATATAACGGCGGCACGATACAGTTGACCGGTTTGCCGCCGTAGGTGAAGCGAAGTATGACTTTGGGGTCGGGTCTGACTACCGAAATCACGGAGCGCGGTTCAAAATCTAACCCAGCCGGAATGAATTTATCGGCGTTTCCCGCCATCCAATCGACATATCCCGTGTGATACTCACCATTCTGTAAATCATACATATCCTGTTTCAAGTCATTGATACGGGAAATCGGCACAACAGCGCCTCTGTCCCCATGCGAAACGATTTCGTTCAATAAATCCTTTATCATTGCCATACCTCCAAAATTTTCAATTTATCTGTTCAAGTTTTCCCGCCATTTCTGCGCAGATTCCTTCAGTCTCTCGTCATCGCCGACATTGTATGCCAAATCGTCAAGAAATTCTATCGTCTCCTGCGTCGAATCGCTCTCTATCAGATTCGCTCCCGCAATCCGCCATCTGTTCAGTGTTACCCCGTCTTTTTTCAAGCCGGAATGATATTCATGAATCAATCTGTCAACTTCGAGCATCAGCGTATTATTGTCAGGATTCCGCTCGTATTGCTCGATAAACCGTCTGAACGCATCTCCCGCTCCCCCAATATTCAACTGCATTCTGCTGTGCGACTTCCTGAAATCTGCCCACGAAGAAGAACGCCCGCATTTGTCACAGGTGAACACATAATCGTTTCTGTCTCTGGACTTTATGCCTCTCGGAAACATAAGATAGTGTTCGTTGCCCCTGCCGAAGCACGAGGGACAGCGCACTTTTTGATTGTAGTGGGCGTCATATACCGCTATGATAGCCTTACATCGCAAATACAGAGTAACAGCCACATCCTGTAGCAGGTCGTGGTCGGCAATCAGCATTGCGTTCAGTCTATAAAGCTGAGACAGCTTTTCCTTTTTCAGTCTCGGCGACCATTTTATTTTCATATGCTTTACCTACGTTAATAAATACTATTTATCAATCACGTTTTTCGACACAAAACCCATACAAAAGGTTCGCCGCCCTCCTGCTCTCTCTCACTGAAAGTATATAATATTTCAAAGCCGGCGTTTTCGAGCATCCTCAGATTGTCTGCCAACCCGAAATGACTGAACGCCATTCCCGGTCCGCCCGCCCAACATTCATCAATATCAACCTCGGTATCTGAAGCATTTTCGTTTACCGTCAGCAAAAAGACCCCGCCGGATTTCAATAAATCAATGGCTTTATGTATCAGGGCAGCTTGTTCTGTTCGTGGTATATGCAAAAGGCTGTATAACATAATCAAACCGTCGTAACTCTCTTTTGCCCATGTGAAAGTTGTGAAATCACCATATATCCAAGTGATTTCAGGCAGATTTCCTATCCCCTGACGAATATGTTTTGCAGAGTTCTCGACGGCAATTATTTTCATACCCTGCTGTGACAGCCAACGGTCATGCGGGTCTCCTGTACCTGCGCCCCAGTCTATAACGGCGCTTCCGGCATCAAGCAAATCAACGAAACGTTTCAATATTTGCGTTTGCCAGTCCAAGGGTTGCTTACGCACGCCATATAGTGCGTAATAATCCCCCTCTTGATAGCCGCGCTTTACAATATCGCGCATATCTTTATCATTTATATAATGCGGCGATGTTGTATTCAGTTGATTTATAATATCACCTGCTATTTCCTCTGCGGACCGATAACCATCAACTATATAATCCGCCGACGGTTTTACCTTGTCAATATAATTAAACACCGTCGCTCTGTAATGTGTGATATAATTCGTCAGCCTTTCCGCCAAACTCTCTAATGGACTATCAAGTTTCCGCCTCTCTGGGTCTCTCCTGCAATAATCACGTATCACTGTCCGCGCTAACAGTATATCCAACGGCACATCAAGGAATACTGTGTAATCTATGTACTTGGCAATCATATCGTTGGCATACCCCATCGGCAGCTCCAGCAGTATATAATCGAGACTCTCCCTCAGCAGCTTTTCGATGTCGTCGGCAATCGCCTCCAAATGCCACTCGTTGTAGTCGTTTCCGTTTACCGACCACTGATAGTAGTCCTGTTTCAGGAAATCAATCGGATAGCTGTCGAAATAGATAGCCTCAGAGCATGGCAGACGTTTCAGCAGTTCATGTACGACTGTCGTTTTGCCTCCGCCCGACCACGCGGCTATACACAATACGAAAGGTTTACTCATACCATTCCCCCCTTGATAGACATACAAATCATACAAATCATCCTCTACGTTTATATAATTATACCGGAATATTATGATAAACTTATAGCTTATTTGTTAAAATCTTGCCGTCGTTGCCACTTCAAAACGAGCTTACAGATTTTTTATTTCTGTAATTATTGTTTGCCATCGTTGCCTATATAATAAAATTTCATACGATAAATTTACCATGTAATCCAATATCTATTTTAAAATTATATCGGAAATCAATCGCAATGTGGCAACAAAGGCAAATACTAAAAGAATCCGAATTAAGTATAATATGATTCCAAATATAAAATCAAGCGGCAACGCTGGCAACAATAGGAATTTACCTTTAATTATTTTCAAAATCGTAAATTAGCCGGCAACAAAAAAGCGCAACTTGCGCTAATCTGTATTAGGCGCGTATTCTTTATAATAATCTAACGACTCATCTCCGTATAACTCTATAAACAATTCGCCTAATTTACATACAGCATCGTTATAATACGGAACCCACCTTGTGACTATATGATATTTGCCGTTCGTGACACCCTCTATAATCCAATCGAACCCGTCAAGTCCCATTATTTTATCTTCTTTAGGAATCCCCCAGAATCTATATTTCTTTATCATATCCTGTAGTTTTTCAACTTCGTCGGAACTTAAAGTTTTTGTTTTGTTTTCAATCATATTTCCTGCTTGTACGCTTATCGGACCGTCGCATTGTTTAAAATATAATATCCCAGTTTTGTCGTCATTTATTTCTATGCGAATTGTAAAAGGGTTAGAAAATGATCCTATCTGAGTAAATCTGTATATTTCTTGCTCTTTATTGCCGAATAAAGCGGATTCACCCAAAGCATAAATTTGTTCCGAATACCACTCATTTCTGAAATCATCGAAATCTTTGACGATAACAGGAATATCGTCAATATTTTTTCTTTTTTCGTCATAAGAAAATCCGGGAACGTTTTCTATGGAAGATTCTATATAACTTAATCCGTCATATGGAATTTTATACCCGTCCGTTCTGTAAAGCGAATATATAAATACCCTTGAATTGAAACTTTTTAAATCGTCAAGTTGATTCATGATTTTCTGAAAATCGGCTGTGGAACTTGCAGATATTTCATCGAAACCCCTTGCTTCTAACGTGTGCTGCATTACCGCATATCGTAATGAACCCGGATATTTCACCGAACCCTCAACGTATTCGTACTCGCTGTTCCATATGTAAATATCAGCATCGAAATAATCAAAAGTTATGGTTTGAGATGACGGGGTATAAAAGAAGTTATATTCAAATGCGTCGGAGATATATTTTATCGGAATAAATATAGTCCCCTCGGTTTTAAACGGGGCAACTTCCATTTCAGTTGCTTCGCCGTTTATGTATAAAAATTTGTTGTTTAACTGTAGTTCCAAAGTGGTATCATACTGGTAGCCTTTCTTAACCATAGTAATATCGTCGCCGTTTATCGAAAGCGTCGTATCATAAAATATAACTTCCGCTTTGTCTATGGGAATAAACATAATACTCTTTTTGTATTTGCATTCGCAATCATATGGGGATAATCCTGCCGCTAATCTTCTTTTTCGGTCATCTTTTATTTTTTTGAGTTCCGTTGGGTCTTTGACATAACGCAATTCTATATTAACTTCATCAGGATATTTCGGAAACAACGGAAATTCTGATATATCGCTAATTATACTTACGGAAAATCCAACCGTAACTACTGCAACCAATATTATAATAATCTTTTTCATCATAAACCCCATCCCCTGCTTTTTATCTTCAGCATCTACATTATACTCCTAAATCTGATGGTTGTAAAGTAATTTAAAATATAGATAAATATATCCAAAAAGCATACTCATTTATAATTTACGATTGTATTGGATAAAGAAAAATAAAGTATAATAATTTTTTATAACGATATATAACAATAAAATAAATTATAGTATAAGGCTATTTAAAATTTTACGAAAGGATAAATATGCTGTAAACCCTATATTTACAGTATATACAAGATAAGCATGAATTTATCTTACCTCAAAAAAAGTTAAGGTCGCGACCGAAACCTAAGTTCGAGTCATATAGCGATATTATTAATCATACATATTCGGGAAATTCCGGTAAACGTTCATTTTATATTGATGGAGAGAAACTCTGAAAACATTTCGAAAGCAGCCATTTTCAAGGTATTTTTTTAAGGTGATATATGTATTCTTTATGAAAACGACAACGTCATATATCATGGTTCTCTCAACAACATACCTACAATCGAGAATATAAATATTCATTTAGTAAATATTGACGAGATTACAAAAGTGCCAAAATTCGAAATAGTTGTCTATAATGACGGAGATTCCCAAGACGCATATGTCAAACCGCCCGCTGCCTGTTTCGAGGCGGAACTAATTGTGTGTTTCTATAAAACCACTCATTATTATAATTTTAATATCATTTTTTCGTACCCCAATGGTGCTTATTTTAAATTTAAATATGCGAAAGGTGAAATAGCCTTAACTGAAATGGCGGACAAAATGCGCAAACTTCTACAATATGCAATAGGTACGCAAATCAATTTTCAAAACATGGAGCAATACGAAAGGAGAAGATAGTTATAGCATGAAAAATCAAAACGCAACGGCGGTTATATATGCGCGATTCAGTTCAGACTGCAGAGAGAGGAAAGTATAGACGCTCAAAAACACGCCTGCCAAGAGTATGCAAGCCGGAACAGAATACAAGTCATCGGTGAATACATAGACAAAGCAAAGAGTGCGACATCAGATTAGCAAAGATGATTTTGACAGAGTAAGTGAAGAAGAATTAATATACTCATTCAGACAAGCGCGAGAGATGTTAAAATCCGGCGAGCTTTCTACAGTTAAGGCATTAGTTGAGCGTTATGTTCAGAAAGTTGTTATAAGTGGCGAATATATAGAAATCTACTTTAACCTGAACGTGAATAGCAAAATAGTTACATATTCTACCGATTCGACCGATGTATTTGCTCAACAAAATAAAATACCCCAGTTCCAGTGCCAACAGGTGACTGAGGTATTTGATTTAGAGCCAACAAAAATGTTGGATACGCGTAGTGCAGGTGGCGGGACTTGAACCCGCACGGTTTTACCCAAAGGTGTTTGAGACCTCCTCGTCTGCCAATTCCAACACACCTGCATGATTTTATAATATTATATCATATTATAAAAAATTTTGCAATAGTTTTTTATAAAATATCACGGCAATTTGATTTGTAACAGATTAGACACAATCATTGAAACGAGCCAAAACATCAAGTAAAAAATCGTCGTCAAACAAGCAATTACGCATAATATCGACCATGTTTAATTTGGGTTCAAATTTATCGCGGTAAGTTCTGACGACATTCAAAACAGTCTTGCGGAGAATGTTCAAGGTTTTTTGCGCGTTCTCTTCGTATAAGGTTGTTCTGTCCTCGTTGAAAATAACATCTAACTGCCAATGCATACTCTCTACCGCCCACTCGTTGCGAGTGATTACAAGCAATTCCGACGGCGAGAGCTTACGAGATGAAATGTAATAGCGTGTTTCCGATTCTGTCACAATAGAGCCAATCGTCCGTACTCCCTGCCACTTGCCAAATTTTTGCAGCCATTCTGTTTCATGCGTGACAAATACAGTACGTTTATCTATTCGCCCGTGACCTTTTTCGCATTTTGTGACCTTTTCGAGAGGCGCGTTAAGTAGCTCATATTTGTCTGTCTGCTTGAAATCAATCATTTCCGCTACATCAGCGTATAATTCTTTTTGGTTTTTCTTCACCGAAAACACATAGTCCGCTCCTGACGCCAATATCTCTTTCGCCGTCTTTTTCTGGCAATGTAGCGCGTCTGTCACTATAGTTGCTCCGGCTATATCTAACAATCCAATTAACTCCTGAACGCATGGTATTTCCTTGCCCTTTCCCTCTGATGCCAGCTGTCCGATTGTGATTCCGTTCTCTACTACAAACGCGCTGGCTATGTGTAGCGGCGACTCGTATTTCCCCATGTTTGCCGTACTGCACACCGTTTTTCCATCTATTGCTATCGTTTTGCCAACCACATTTTCCACCAACTTACAAAAAAACTCCATGAATATCTTGTTCAACTCTTCGCTGTCTATCAGCCCGACAAGTACCGTAAAATGCGAATAGCATGATATTCTCTTTATTCCGAACTTCTCTTGTAGCAATTTGCTTATGCGCTTCGAGCTTGCCCACCCATGTATCTCGCTCATCGTCTTTTGACAGCACAGCAACCCTAATATTAGTATTTTTATTACATCGCTTATTTTATAGTAATATCCCTGATGTTCCACCGTCGTCTTTATCTTTTCAAATTCTTCCATAATACACATTTTTTTCACCCTTGTGTATTATACCATATTTTTATGTCTTTTTGTAACTTATGAACAAATCGTTACAAATCAAATCCCCGTGATAAAATATATAAAAAAATAAACAGTAGGGTCGGCTTACGTACTGAACTAAGTTCCGTTTAGCTCTGTTTAATATGCCGACCATTCTGCGGGATTCGAATTATTTATTTTTGCGCCCTATTAAAAATCCAAAATCAAATATCAATACCGCACACTTTTAAAAACGATTTTGCAATTACCATGCTTCCTGTCTGAGAAGGATGAACCCTGTCGCCTGCAAGCGCAGCCGGAGCGATTCCGTCGGCAATATACCTGTCAAATTCATACTGCAAATCGACCAGTAATAAATCATTGTCTGAAACAATTTTCTTTACGGTTTCTATGTATTGCATCAGTAGTGCCATCATAGGCTCGATTTTGTCAGTTTCAGCAAGATATGGCGTCATTAAGATTATTTTTTTCACTTTATCTTTTGTCAGGGAGATAAGTTCCCTGTATGTGGTTTCATATTCTTCTATGCCCACCGCAAGTTCGGGATTATCAGGACTGTCGAATTTACGCCATACGTCGTTTACTCCAATCATAACCGAAAGATAAGTCGGTGACAGGTCTAAAACGTCCGTCTGCCATCTGTTTTTCAAATGGCGCACAGTATCGCCGCTTACGCCGGTATTCAGCACTTTTATATTATATTTGGGGAATTTTACGGTCAGCAGGGCGTTCACCATATTTACATAGCCTGAACCGACCCCGTCGCCCTCTCCTACCGGATATGCGCGTCCGCAGTCCGTGATGGAATCGCCTGTCATAACCAATGTGCTGTTTTGTGCGAATAACATTAAAAATACAACTCCTTCTATTGATTTTTATGATTTATATATTTTTATTGTTATTATTATATCACGGTTTATCTTAATTTGCAACGCTTTAGAAAATATTTTCCCAGTTAGGCAGTTCATTGTGTTTTTGTTTTTCCAACGCCGCGATTAATCTTTTTCTTGCGGCTATATAATCCCCGTAATATTCCGAGAAAAAATAGTCTCTCAGTGAATATACGGCAGTGTTTACTCTCTCAAAATCAGAGTATTTTGCCGCAAGGCTTATTTTGAGCGAATTCTTTTCCCATTTTGCAATAAGTTTATTTATATCTGTTTTGCAGATTTCTATTTTTTCTTTGCTCAGAGAATTTATATAATTATATTCCGACGGCAGAGAAAACGTCATATCAAGCATTTCCGTTGAAACAGAATTGACATAATAGGCGTTTACCCCTATTGAAATTATAAGAATAATCAATAATAAAGACGATATTATAACTGACCGCATAAGATTTATTTATCCTTTGATTTTTAATATTTATCCTTGTTTTTGTTCTTTCACTTTGTCGATTGCGTCAACTTTATCTACCGGGCAGATAAAGATTTTGTCCGCATTATCCACAAGCATCAAAAATATCTTGCTGATTGAACTGTATCCCTGACTGCTCAGTATATTTAAAACCCATTCGCTTGTTTTTCCCGCCTCGGCTATAGACTGTACGTTCAACTCCCCGTTTATTACAACTGGGTGAGCTATTCCGCTGTTTTCGTATTGTAAATTCAACTGCTGGACCGTGGGATTTTGATATTCCGGTTTTGGTATCACAGACAATTTTCCGTTTGATTCAAGTATGGCGTAATCAATCATAGTGATGTCGCCATAACCTTTTAACCTTATCTCGCTTATCAGTTCATTTATCGCGAATCTGACATTTTTCATATTTTCCTGATTTATCGCGCCTTTTTCGATTAATATACACGGGGATGGTTTTAAAATTCTGTTTTTCGTGCCGATATACGATAATATGATTTCCAAAGTTATAAGAACTATAATCGGTATAAGAACGTAAGCCAAAGGTATGTCGTTGTCCATCACAGGATAAGCGACAAGCTCGGATATAAGCAGGGTTATAACAAACTCGGAAATTTGAATCTCGCCGATCTGGCGTTTCCCCATCATTTTCATTGCTATCATAAGAAAAAAATAAACTAATATTGTTCTGATAAGTATAGTTGACATTTGGATTTTTACACCTTTTGTATATAATAAATTTCGTTCACGTATAGTTATTATTTCAAAATTTATAAAAATTATTATATCAACTTGATTTTTATCAAACAAAATACAGCGAAATTTCCTGTAAATATGTTTTTTCAGAATTACCGGAGTCTTTGTTTTTTTCGACTGTTACTTCAATTTTTTTCGTGTAAAACGGCGGAAATTGGCAAATAGCTTTATGACCGATTGTTTTGCCGATATAGACGGTTATTGGCATTCCGTAATCATACGGATATGCCTTGATTGAAAACTGCCCGACCATATCGAAATTTTCTTCGTCTTCTTTTAACACGCAGCAATTTATCAACGCGGGATTTTCTAATTCGCAGATATATGAATTCCCATTATTTTCGTTTCTGATAAAACTCGACGATATAGGATTTGAAAATGCTTTTTTTATAAAACTGCCTACTTCTATCAATCTGTCGCTGTCTTTTTCCGGCAGTAATCCCTGTCGGTCAGGTCCGATGTTTATCAGCATATTCGCGCCTCTGCCTACTGTATAATAGTAAATCCCGATAAGTTCGTCGAGGCTTTTTACCGTGTCTTCGTCCCGGTCGCTGTAAAACCAGTTGTGAAGCCTCATTCTGAAATCGCACTCCACAGGCAGAAATTTTTCTTCATCAAGAGCATCTTCTTTTCCGGTTTCTGTCTGAACTGAAAAAGACGTTGAACTTACATTAATATAATTGGGCGTATGCGCGTAGCCGGATTCGTTTCCCACCCAGCGGGTGTCGGGATCCCACATATTGAAAATCAGAATATTCGGCTGTAATCCCCGTATAACTTTTATAATTCTTTTCTCGTCGTACTGGTGATTTTCAGAACCGCAGCCGTCAAACCAGAGATAATCGATTTTGCCGTAATTCGTCAGAAGCTCGCTTATCTGATTTATGAAATAATCGTCGTAATCTTTATTGGGCTTGTCTTTTGAGCCGAATTCTGCGGGCGAATAATACAGTCCGACTTTTATTCCGTATTCTCCGCACGCGTCCGTAAATTCTTTTACGACGTCGCCTTTTCCGCCTTTCCAAGGCGTATTTTTGACGGAATATTCCGTATATTCAGATGGCCAGTTCGCAAATCCGTCATGGTGTTTGCATACCAATATAGCGTATTTCGCCCCCGCTTCTTTTATCACTCTCATCCACTGCCCGCAGTCAAGATTTGTCGGTTTAAAACCGTCAAGCGGCATTTCCTGCATATCCCAGTCTTTGTGCCCCTCATAAAAAGTCCGTATTCCGAAATGGAAAAATACTCCGAACTCCCAATTTAAAAATTCTATCTGTTCTTTTTTATATTTATGCGACATATTCCAAATACTCCGATTCTTAATAAAAAAATTTTTATTCACTTACGCGTAATATTTTTATTATATTATATAAATACAAAAATTTCAATAGAATTCTTGCGAATATTAAAATTTTAATTTTGTAGGGACGGCGTTTCGCCGTCCGCGAGACGGGAAATTTATGGATATTGTAAAAGCATCTGTCAGAGCAGTCGTCGAGCTGATACTGCGCAACGGCGATATAGATTCAAGCGGCGGAGTTATCGCCGACAGAAACGCCGCCGTTCTCGGCTCCAAAGCGCACAGAAAAATACAAAAAGCGAAATTTGAGGGATATAAAAGCGAAGTCGCGCTGAACTGCGAATTTGAGTTTGAAGATTACGGATTTGCTATAAATTTCGGAGGCAGAGCCGACGGTATTTTCACAGATGACACAGGAACCGTATGTATCGACGAGATAAAAAGCACTCTTACCCCTCTCGAATTTATCGACGGCGAAGATATGCTTCACTGGGGGCAGGCTATGTGTTACGCTTACATGTATAGCGTAAAAAAGCCTGATGAAAACAGCGAAAATTGGGAATATATAAAAAATATAAACACGCAGATAACGTATTATAATCTCGAAACCGAAGAGATGAAAGTCTATAAAAGAAGTTTTGATTTTGATGCTCTCGAGATTTTTATAAACGATTTAGTCGGCAAGTATGCGCTTTGGGTGAAAATGGAGCGCGACTGGAGAATTGTGAGGAACGCGTCTATCGACGAGCTTAAATTCCCGTTTGAGCGTTACAGAAAAGGACAGAGAGAACTTGCCGCCGCCGCGTACAGGACTATAATCGCCGAGAAAAAACTGTTCGTGAACGCTCCCACAGGCATCGGCAAAACTATCTCGACGATATTCCCCGCCATAAAATCCATGACGCACAGCAATTTGGACAAGATTTTTTACCTCACGGCGAAAACAATCACGCGCGCAGTCGCGTTTGACGCGATATATCTTATGCAAAAACAGGGATTGCAGTTCAAGACTATCACGATAACGGCAAAAGACAAGATTTGTTTCTGCAATGCGGACGGCGAGAGAATCTGCGCGCCGGATTTCTGCGAATACGCCAAAGGTCATTATGACCGTGTAAACGACGCTATAATGGATACGTTCAAAGACAACAACGCAATGACGAGAGACGTCATTGAAGAATACGCGCAAAAACATAAAGTCTGCCCATATGAACTTTCGCTTGATTTATCGAGTTATACCGACGCAGTTATCTGCGACTACAATTATGTTTTCGACCCCGTTATATATCTCAAAAGATTTTTCCAAAATAATTTCGACAGGAATTATGTTTTTTTAATCGACGAAGCGCATAATTTAGTAGACAGGGCGAGGGAGATGTACTCCGCCGAAATAAAAAAATCGCCGTTCAGCGCTCTGAAAAAGAATATTTACAGAAAATATAAGCTGTTAAAAAAGTCTATGACTGATATAAATAAATACATGTCCGAATATAAAAAACGCTGTAATGCGCGGGAGGACGGCAAAAATTATATAGTCTTGAAAGAGTACGACAAAGAATTTGCCGAACTTTTATTGACCTTCACGAAGGAGTGCGAGATTTATTTGAAAGAGATGCGGGAAATGCGGGTAGGGGCAGATTCCATATCTGCCCGTGCCCCTGTTGAGGGCGAAAATGGATTTCGCCCCTACGAAACACCGGTCGAAGATTCCGACAATCTTAAATTATACGCCGAAATGCTCCAACTTTATTTTGCAGTCATCATGTACCAAGTCATATCGGATTTATACGACGAAAGATATGTCATGTATATCTCCGCAGAGGATTCGGAGCTTACAGTCAAGCTGTTCTGCCTCGACCCGTCGTTTTTGATTGGCGAGGCTATGAAGCGCGCAAAGTCTTCGGTTATATTCTCCGCGACTTTATCGCCGCTGCCGTATTACAAAGAAATTTTGAGCGGCGCGGACGACGACAATCTGCAAAGTCTTTTATCGCCGTTCAACAAAAACAATCTGTGCTTAATCGTAGGCGCGAATATAAACACAAAATATAAAGAGCGCGAAAAAAGTTATGAACAAATCGCGGAGTATATATATATAACCGCGCAGAATAAAGGCAATTATCTTGTATTTTTCCCGTCGTATGAATACATGAAAAATGTCTACGGGATATTTTGCGAAAAATACCCTGAAACTCCGTCGATTATTCAGACGGGCGGAATGAAAGAGGAAGAACGCGATATTTTCCTCAACAGTTTTCAGGCGGAAGAACCCGATAATCACGGCAAAAAAAATAAAACCCTCGTAGGATTCTGCGTTCTCGGCGGCGTATTTTCAGAAGGCATAGATTTGACCGGCGACAGATTAACCGGCGCGATAATAATCGGCGTAGGACTGCCGAAATTATCCGCCGAGAGGGATATAATAAAACGGTATTTCGACGAAAAAAACAATCTCGGCTACGAATACAGCTATATGTATCCGGGCATGAACAAAGTTTTGCAGGCGGCGGGACGGGTTATACGCACCGAAACCGACAGGGGCATTGTCGTGTTATTGGACGAGAGGTTCAACTATAATTATTACAAACAGCTTTTCCCCGAACACTGGAGCCATTTTAAAGTTGTGCGCAATCCGTCGCAGATGAAAAAAATAATAGATTTATTTGGGAAATAGATTAACAGTATAAGAAATTAAGAAATATAGATAAAAAAATAAAAGATTAATCTTGACAAGATTGAATAAATATGATATAATGAGGTTACAAATAAAGAGAGGATATTTGCGTATCCTCTCAGGTCGTACACACAGGCGGTACGGCTAAACTCAAATAGCTATAATGGAAATGCTAAAAAATAGACCACAACCAACCACGGGCGGTCTATTTTTTCTTGTTTCTAAGAGTAATGAAAATTGATATTCCTGTTACTATTATCGAAACAATGCTTAAACAGATTTCAACCATCGGCATTCCTCCTTTCAGAGTTCAGCCATAGGAGTACCCCGCCCGATGTACTTTTTTATTATACTATAAATATAAAGAAAAGTCAATACTTTTACTATGTGTAATTAAAATTACTGGAGCCATTTTAAAATTGTGCGCAATCCATCGCATATGAAGAAAATAATAGATTTATTTGGGAATTAAATGTGTTAAAATAATGCAAAATTTCGCAACATTTACACTTCTGTAATAATTTGTTTTTTTATTTCAGAATAATATACGGGGATTTTTTGTTAAAATAAATTATATAAAATTTTAATGAATTTATAATGAGGGATGTTTAACATGAATGAAAAAAATATAAATGATGAAAACTGGGTTTTGACAAAAACCAACCGTTTTGTTTTTACTATGAACGCGGTAATCGACGTCACGCTTGCAGCCGGATATATAGTGGATTTATTGAAGGGGCGGATGCCATTAGCCCGTCTGCTGATATTTCTTGTCTTTCTTATAGTTCAGCAGGCTGTGAATATCTCATTCTTTTTTCGGGACAGATCTTCCGAGCGTTTCAAATATGCCGCACTGATAGGGTACGCGGCGGTGTATGCTTACGCTATTTTCGCCAGTGCCGCTTATTTCACATATGTGTTTATTTTCCCTGTGACGGTTCTGTATATTTTATATTACGATGTGCGGCTTGTAAAAATTATTGGCGTTGCTACCGGGATTTTAAATATATTAAAGATTGTTTTTCAGGTACGCGCGGGATATACTTCTCAGGACGATATAACCGGATATACAGTGCAGGCGGCGGTTGTCGTGCTTCTGTGCGTCGGTATGCACCTGATTACGAAACTTTCTCTGTTGATGAATAACGAAAAAATCCAGCAGGTTCTTAAAATTTCGGCTACTTTGGAAAACAACGCGCAAACGCTGCGCGAAAATATATTTGAACAAAACGCAAAAACAGGGGAAATCGTCGGTTTAACGGGACGGATCAGTTCCGTATCCGAAGAGTTGAACGAAATATCCCGAAATGCCGGGTCAGTTTTAAAATCCGTAATATCCGGAGTTCAAAATCTGAACATCGAAACAGTTAAAGTAACCGACAGCACAGTTAATGTGTATAAAAACATTGAAATTCTTAAAAATCTTACAGGCGATATTTCTAAAAACGTCAAGAATATTTCGGATGTTGCGGCAAACACGAATATGCTTGCCCTTAACGCTTCTGTTGAAGCGGCGCGCGCCGGCGAAGCCAATAAAGGGTTCAGCGCAGTAGCGGAAGAAATACGCAGTTTAGCTATAAAAAGCACCGAATCTGCAAATAATATACGCGAAATAATCGATACTCTCTCAGAAAATTCTTCTCAGGCGTTTAAAGAGGCGGGAGTTCTTTCCGAGCATAATTCAGCCCAAAACAAAGCCTTTGCCGCAGTGGAAACATCCCTTAACGAAATCGAAAACGAAATTTACAAGCTGTTTGAGAGAATACGCAACATCGACCATGATTTAAAAGATTTATCAGCCGCGAATCAGGAAATAGTTGTATGCGGAGAGCGTATGACTGAAATAGCGGAATTAAGTCCCTCTGAATAAAGCGGCGTTCCTTTACATTTACATTTTGACTTTCGTTTTGTGTGAATTTCCTTTCTCTTTCCTGAAATCTTTGCACTTCAGGCGCGGAATCAGCTTGGGCAGATAGTCGCTCTCCCTGTTGAAATAAGCGCATATCACTGCCCAAGGTATCTGAGTTATGCAGTACTCGTCGTCATTCTCCGCGTCGTAATAATAACTTTCGCACTTGCTGCATTTTATCTTTTTCATCGGAATTACTCCTCTTTATAATTTGGATTTTTGTAGTTATATTCTCAGCGGATTGTCTTCGGGGCAGTACAGGGACGCAGATCCCTGCGCCGCCCCAAGATTTTTCCGCCGAGAAATAATAAACGCCTGAGCATGGCAACTATACCATGTTACAAGCGTAAAATCCGATATACACATCTACTAAAAATATATTGACAGCCGCCTCAAAATGTTGTATAATAGATTTGAGATGCGGAGTAATTCCGTTGTGTATGGTGCTCACGTCGCCTTATACAGATCATAGTGGCGGTAGTTACGCCGCTATGGTCGCTCATTTTTTATTTATTACTTCTCATTTATATTTTACAGCAGATTTTATCTTTTGTCAATAGATTTATGAAAGAATTATGGCAATCGCATAAAAATATTTTGACGATATATTGATGTTATTTTGTAGGAGAGACATGCCGAACGCGTTCGGCGGTTCGTCCGTGTAAAAATATAAAATTTATATAGATTGCACGGACGCGCAATGCGCGCCCCTACTACGATGTAACAATTAAAACATTAATTAAGTTTGTATAGATTCGACAAAACACCCGGCTCCGCAGAGCCGGGTGTTTTGTCAATTTTTAATTGTTACAAGGTATTACGACAAAATACTAAAAATTTTCCTGCGTTATCAGTTAAATGCGATTTTCCTGTCGCCGTCGGATTCAAACATGCGCATAGCCGACTGCTTCAGTTTCTGACCGTATAGGTCGTTTTCGTCTGCGGTTGATATTGTCCCCGCAAATTCTTTCGCCGCCTGCGCCGCTATATACAATATATCCGTATCCGTCGCAAGATTTGCGATTTTGAATGTGACGGACCCGGATTGCTTCTCCCCGAACAAATCCCCGGGACCTCTGATTTCTATATCTTTTTTCGCAATTTCAAAACCGTCGTTCGTCTTGCACATTATGTCAAGACGTTTTTTCGACGTTTCGTTTTCATTGTCGCTGAATAATATACAGTAACTTTTTTTATCGCCCCTGCCTACGCGCCCTCTTAACTGATGAAGCTGGGAAAGTCCGAACCGCTCGGCGTTTTCTATAATCATCAGGACTGCGTTGGGGATATTAACCCCGACTTCTATAACCACTGTCGAAACTAAGATTTTTATATCCCCGTCTTTGAACTGTTCCATAATATTGTCTTTGTCCTCGGATTTCATCTTGCCGTGCACAAATCCCATGGGAATATCCGAATATATCATTTCCGATAACTCTTTATAATACGATTTCACGGATTTCATGTTGCTCATAACATTTGTATCCAGAACGGGAGTGTCGTCCTCGTCGTCCTCATCTTCGCCGACAAGAGGGCATACTATAAAAGCCTGACCGCCTTCGTTGATCAGTTTCCGCGTGAATTTATATATTCTTTCCCTGAACGAATTATTTACGGCAAATGTATCGACTTTCTGACGACCGGGCGGCAGTTCGTTCACTACGCTGACGTCTAAATCGCCGTACATGATTAACGCGAGCGTTCTGGGAATCGGCGTAGCCGACATTACAAGCGTATGCGGAGCGGTTTGATTTCCCGCGCTGCCCGATATTAATGCGCGTTGGTTTACTCCGAACCTGTGCTGTTCGTCGGTTATAGACAGGCTTAGATTTTTGAAATTCACGCTTTTCTGTATAACGGCGTGCGTGCCGATTATAAAATCGACTCCGCCGTTTTCTATAGCTGAAAGAGTTTCGCGTTTCTGCTTGGTTTTTAACGAACCTGTCAAAAGACACACTTTTATTCCGACTTTTGAAAACAGTTCGGACAGACCCTCATAGTGCTGGGTAGCGAGAATATCGGTCGGAGCCATCATGACTGCCTGCGTGCCGTTTTTACACGCAAAATAAGCCGCCGCCGCCGCTATCATGGTTTTACCGCTGCCGACGTCTCCCTGAATAAGGCGGCTCATGGGCTTGTCCTTTTGCATATCTGCAAGCGTGTCGTCAATTGATCTCTGCTGCGCGTTTGTCAGTTTAAATGGCAGAATTGAGTAAAATCCGTTCATATCTGTTTTGTTTTTATATATGTATCCGGGAATATATTCCCTGCGGCTCTTAATCATTTCGAGCGCGAACGAATACAGGAAAAACTCCTCGAAAATCAAACGTTTTTTCGCGCTCTCCAAATCGTTTTCAGTTTTTGGCTTGTGCATTGCAGTCAGCGCGAATCCTATGCCGCATAAATTATATTTATTTCTGATTTGTTCAGGCAGAGTTTCAAGTTCATCCTCTTTTCCGGCGATTAATTTTAATACGCTGTCTACGGCTTTGATTATTATATTCTGCGTCACTGTTTTATTTTTTCTGTATATCGGATAATACCGGTCGGTTTCAATTCCTGTCTGGTGAGGGATAAACTTCGGATTTACCATTTCGTATTTTGCGAGATTTCCTGTGATTTTACCGTAGAAAATATAGACGTTTCCCAGCTTGAATATATTTTTCACATAATCAGAGTGGAAATATACCATATCGACGCGGCTGTTGTTTCCGTGATTGTCCGTCAATACGCCGAACTCGTCGAATTTCATCTCGATTGCGGAGAATTTGACCATGGGAAGTCCTTTGATATTTGCCGACGACAGTTTTGACGCTACTTTGAGGCGCACGGCGTATGTCCCGTAAAGCTCTGTGCTGTCTAGCGTTACGACATGTCTGTCCTCGTATCTTCTGGGGAAATAGTACAAAACGTCGCGCAGAGTGAAAATGCCCAAGCTTTGCAAACCTTTTTCTCTCGCGTCCCCGACGTTTTTCAATATTTTTATCGGCTGTGACAATAAATCTTTTACTTCAATCATAATAATTATATTTATAAAAACCTCAAAATATAATATGTAGGGGCGACCCCGTGTGGCCGCCCGTGAATTTGAACCATTTTAACGGGCGACCACACGGGGTCGCCCCTACGATTTACCTTTCGCCTTTTCATACTCTGTCTGCGCGTCGTTGTAATACCTGACTTCTTCATCAGTGACGGGACAGATTTTCGGCACGGGGCAGGGAACTCCGTTCTCGTCCATAGCGACATAGGTCAGAAATGCGTTGTTTGTTGTAATAATCGCGCCGGTGTACATATTTTCTGCTTCTACCCGCACCGCAACTTTCATAGACGTGCGCCCCGTCCAAATCACTTTTGCGTTAAGCATCACCATTTCGCCCTTGCGGATTGGATGGCGGAAGTCCACGCTCTCAATGGAAACGGTGGCGACTGTTTTACGGGCGTGACGGGTGGCGGCAAGCGCGCCTACAATATCGACCCAATGCAACAGTCTGCCCCCCAAAAGATTTTCTAAAAGATTGGTATCGTTAGGCAGTACCAACTGCGTCATATTAACTTCGGTTGAGGCAGGAGTTATGCCGGTTTGGTTTTGTTTGTTATCTGTATTTTCCATGAACTTTGTTCCTCAACTTTAACTTTATGTCAACCCGAAATGCTGTTCTATCGTATTCAGCATATCCTCGACGATACTGTTTTCGTTTCTGTAATACCGTTTTATATCATATTTGAAAAACTCGTCTAATTTTGTATAAATACATGCTAAATTTCTTCTGTAATTTAGCCAATCTTCTTTTTCCGAATCTGTCATGTCGGTACGTTTCATTGTACTTTCCATAATATGCGACTGAGCGGGTCTGCTGTAAAAATCTCTTTTGATAATCTCGTCAGACGTTGATAAGTATATTATTCTATTATAATCTACCAATGGAGTAATACCTACGGCATATACGCCTTCGCAGATTATTTTTTCATATTTACCCGATAATTCAATCAGGTCGGCTATAATTATGGGCGTCAGTTCGCAGATTACAGCCGCTTCCCGCGCTATTGCTTCATCTATGCCGATTTGCGAAAAACCTCTTATTTTGTCCTGATATAATGCCGGCTGATATTCAATATCTGCGATTTCATAATATGTTTTTCTCATGTCATCGGTGCTGTAACGATACATTTTATATTTTTCGCCGAGATATTTTGACGCAGTTGTCTTGCCGGCGCATGAGCCGCCGATTATGAAATACACATTTTTGAGTTTGCGCGATATAACGTTTTCAGGGATATTCATTTTTACTCCGAACGCATCTTCTTATTTAGGAAAATATAAATTATTTCAATGTTAAATAAGCGTCAACCAATTTTTTTAACGCATCTTCTGCTTTACCCCTTATTTTATCGTAATTTGAAACAAAGTCCGTTTTTACTCCGCAGGCGCAGTCGCGCATTAAAGTCGCGCTTCCTCCGAAATCATGGATTGTGTCCAAATCAAAATAAAAATTGGAATATATTATATCAAGCATTTTTTGCGACGATTCGTCGCGCGCTATTTTCTGCTGTATTATGATGTCATACATAGCCGGTTTTACCATCTCGTATGACATATACGCCATTGTTTCCATAATCAATCCGGTGCGTTCCGGATCGTCGCAGTAAGCCGGCACCGCTATTCCGCACGGTCCCCACGGATTTCCGAGCGTGACATATTCAGACTGTGAAGAATCAAGTTTGGGGAGCGGTAAAATACCGTAGTCATCATTCATAGCCCTGAATCGTTCTATTATATTGTTCATTGCGCTTATCAGAAATAGTGATTTGCCGTCCATGAAAAGCGTCAGCTCCGAATTGGCAGCATATTTTTTCAGGGTTCCGTTATAGGTAGAAACTGGGTCGCTCAAAATCTGGGCGCATTTATTTATTATATTGATTACCTGTTCATCGTCGAAATTCAGTTTAAAATATTCCGTACTGTCATTCACGGTCATTTTCTGCCCGAATGAAACAAATAACGCCTGTCCCGCAACGCCGTTGTCGTGGGCTAACCCATAGAAATCGTTATCCGTCATCACTCCGTCACCGTCTAAATCCTTGTTTTTATTTTTCACAAGTTCCATTAATTTATCCGCTGTCCATTGGTTATCCAATACCAGCTGATTCATATCTCCTATATCGTAATTGGCAGCCGAGGTTTTATTATAGACAAACACTTCGGGCGTATAGTAAAAAAACGGCGACAGCGGACCGGTGGTATAAAAAATCTTGCCGTTGATTTGCATGGTTTCATACATTGATTTACACCACCATGTCTGGTCAAGCTGTATATAATTCAGCGAATTAAGGTCGGCTAACATTCCCGACGGCGAGAGAGAGTTTATGCCGTCCGCCATAGACGTGATTATCATATCGTACGCATGATCCTGCGCTTTTACGGATTTATTTACATTATCGCGGACTTTCCCGCGGTCTTCAAAAGCTATATCCTGAATTGTTATGTTAAAACGCTGTTCTAATTGTCTATTGCGTTTATAAAGGGCGTCGTTCATAGGTTCGCCCGTTTCCGTTTCTGCCGGGAAATTAGGACGCGCGTCATAATGCTGCGCTATTATCTTAAAAGTATATCCGCCGTAATCGTCCGCAGGTAAAGTATCGAGATAATCCTGAGTTGCCGGTTCGGTTGTATCTCCGGTTTGCCCTGATTGGGAAGATGCCGGTTCGGATACGCTGTTATCGCTGTTTTCATTATTGATGCTTTTACACGCAGAAAAAAACGCCGCTGTTAAAATAATCGCAGATAAAAGAACTATGCATGTAATTCTTATTTTTTGAAAAAACATCATATTTACCTTTTTATATTAATAGTTTTATTTAAATTTGAACGTCTCGACGGCAGTGTCTAAAATGTTTGCATACTGGTCGAATTTATCCGGAATTGATGTGTAAGTCAAAGTATAAAACTGATTTTTGTTAAAAAATATTACCTGCGAAAACTTAAACGACACTCCAGCTACATCTAAAGTGAACGTGTATTTTTTCCCCGCGGCTCCGTCCACTGTCACATCTTCGGGTTTTGCGGGGTCAAGTTGCACATTCTGATAAGTTGCCTCATAAGACGGCAGGACGTAATTATCCCAGAAATCTTCCACATCGGCGTATTTATTCGGCGGAAGTCCGAACACTATCGCGGATAAATTCGGCTGTACAGGAAAAGAAAAACCTTCGTATGATGATGTTGTTGAAGATTCTGTCGTCGAATCAACCGGATTTGTTGAATCCGTCGGGGTCTGCGTCGTGAGGCTTTGTACGACTTCGGAGTCTGGGACATAAACGCTTATCATCGCGGCGTTCTTATCCAAAATGCAATTTTCGGGATAGTAAAAATAAAAATCTACGGCTTTGTTGTTTGCAAGTATGCCGGTTGAGCCGTCGCTTAATGTCGTATCCGTCGAAAGGTTTTTGATTTCTTTCTGACATGACGATATAGTAAAAACCGTCATACTGACAAATACAATAAAACACAGAAAAAATATCTTTTTTAAAATTTTCACGTTTTTCAAAATCTCGCGCTCCTTAATTCTTATATATCAATATCGATTGCAGAACTCGCTGGTTCGTCCTCGATAATGCCCAAACTTTCTAAGATTACGTCTTCGCTGTACGCATTTGCGCCGTTTTTCATATATTCCTGATCGTTTTTCATAAATCCTATAATTTTAAGATTCCTCTTAGAATACAGTTTGATAACGTTGTCGCCCTCTCCCATGCCCTTTTGATTTATTTTAACTTTGCATATGCCTGTTAAAACATTGCTTTCGCTTATCACTCCGGTTTCTCCGGCGGAAGTTTCGACGATTGCGCCGACTCTCGGCGTATCTTTGCTTAAATACTCATAAGTGTCATGCTCGTATTTCAGACAGCACATAAGCTTTCCGCAGGCACCCGATATTTTCGCCGAATTTATAGAGATATTCTGCTCTTTCGCCATTTTTATAGTAACTTGAGCGAAATCCTGCAAGAAAGAATTACAGCAGAACGGTCTCCCGCAGATTGAAAGCCCGCCGAGAATTTTTGTCTGGTCTCTGATTCCTATCTGCCGGAGTTCTATCCTGATTTTAAAAATCGACGCTAAATCTTTCACCAATTCCCTGAAATCTATTCTGCCGTCCGCAGTAAAATAATACAGTAATTTCGAATTGTCAAAAGTATATTCGGCGTCTGTCAGTTTCATTTTGAGCTTGTGGAACTTTATTCTTTCGTTTGCGATTCTGAGGGCTTCTTTCGCCATTTTTTTGTTTTTTTCGACCCGTTTTACATCGTCGTCAGAAGCTCTCCGCGCAACATATTTTAACGGCTGGACGACTTTTTTTAAACTTATATTTTTATTCGGGACAATAACATATCCCATTTCCAATCCGCGTGAAGTTTCCACAATTATTTTATCGTTTAAAGAATATTGCACGTTATCAGGGTAAAAAAAGTATATTTTGCCGACAGGTTTAAATCTTACTCCGATGATTTCTATTTTTTCTCCGGTATCATCTTCAGCTTCTTTATTAAAGAGTGAAACGTCAGAAGTTATTTCTTCGGAATCTTCGATATTATCCGCATTATTATCAGTAATATCGGATTTAAAGTTGGGATTGCGTCTATTTTCAGGAGTCTTGAATTTAAACTGATTAAACTGACCTGCCGGTTTATTGTTCCTATTATCTTTATTATCTTTGACATCTTTATTTTCGCGATAGTCTCTGTTATTTTTGTATTTATCCCTGTTATCTTTAGCCTTTATCATAGGGGGAAGTTTCTGTCTCTGCGGATTAAAACGGGTAGGCTGATTGAATTTATTGATCTGATTAATCTGGTTCTGCTGATTTTGCTGAACGGAAGTATTTGCGGGTTTTTGAATATTTGAGCTGTTTTGACTGCTTGCGGACGGTTTAGCTGCCTGATTGGATTGGTTTGCCTGACTGGTCTGAACAGTTTGTTTTAATTGGTTATTTTGAATCTGATTGACCGGAGGTTTTTGCTGGTTTCTGTGATTGAAAAATCTGGGTTTGAAATTCCTTTTGTCTTTTTCTTTCGTATTTATCCCTGATATATTTGTATTTGGCGGGTTTGCCGGACTTGAAATATTTGCGGTTTTCGGCGTGTTCTTTATATTTTTTTTATCGTTTGTTTCATCCGTTATCATTATGAAAAATGTTTCCTTTCAATTTTACTGTTCTGACTGTTCTGTCTATATATCGCTTAAAAACGATATTAAATTTAATCTTGCGTTTATATTATAATCTAAATCCGACTTAAATTTATGAATTTTACCTGATAAATCAATAATTTTTTTTGCGGAATAAAGATTTAACAGTTTATTTATTTTTTCAGTATCTTTCCCGCCGGATTTATTATAATTATTAAAATATAAAAACGGTACATTGCCCGGATTATCTAAATCCCGCGTGAAAATTTTTGCTATCAGAATATCGCGGACGGCGTTTTGCAGCGCAGAATAAAAATTCAAAAGCTCAGTTTTGTTCAGCCTTTCAAATCCCTTTGACGCCATATTCTGATACAATGACAATTTGTCCGGATTTTCGGACAATATGCCGTATATTAAATCACCGTATGAACTGCCGGACTGCGAAGCCGAACGGTTTTGCAGCATATCCAAAGCCGCGCCTATAGACCCGTTCGCAAATTTTGCAGCGTACGCGATTTCATTGTCTCCGAAGCCCGGATTATTTTTTTCTATATAATTTCTGATTTCGGTTTCGCTTATATAATCCATAGTAAATCTGACGGCGCGGGATTTTACCGTTTCGAGTATCAAATCGCAGCTGTTTACTGTGATAATAAAAATAACGAAATGCGGGGGTTCCTCAATGGATTTTAAAAGGGCGTTCTGTCCCTGTGGGGTCATATTCTGCATATTTTTTATTATATATATTTTTTTGTCGCTTTCATTCGGCGACAGATACAGTCCGTCGATAATCTCTCTGACTTTATCTATATGGAACGACAATGCCGAATCGCTCTCGGATTCTGCGGTTATAATATCAGGGTGTATTTTTGCGCCGGCTTTTCTGCACGCTTCGCAAACCCCGCATGGTTCGCCGTATTCCGATTTATACGCGTAATCCTGGCATACCGCCGCCATAGCCAATATATCCGCCATAGACGATTTTCCGCTTCCCGGCGCGCCCTCAAAGATAAAAGCTCCAGGCAGTTTGCCTGACTTTATCATGCCTTTTATAATTTGTATATTTTTCTCATTTTTTATAATATCACAAAACTTCAAAACTTATCACACTCTCTCAAAGCGTTCTATATTCAGCACGAGTATCGTGCCGCCGCCGACCTGGACTTCCACGGGTATATTCGCGCCGATGTTTCCTGTCGCCAGCGCAATATCGTTTACTACTGACTGCGTATGCTTTTTGCTGTATTTTGATATTATATCTATTGCTATATCAACTTCGCCGTCTTCCACACCCATAATGAAAGTGGTGTTCCCCGACATCAGAAATCCGCCGGTAGATGCAATTTTCGTAACATGAAATCCCGCTTTTGTGAGCGATGACGACACAAGAACGTTGTCGTCGTTGTGCACTATTGCAAGTATAAGTTTCATAAAAAATATTCCGCCTTTCTTAAATCAACTTTATATATTTTATAGAATTACGTCTATTTCACTTTTCATCTCTTTTAATATATCATAAATCTCCCTGTCTATTATTTCTCCGGGAAGCACAATCGGGACTCCGGGAGGATACGCGAAAACAGATTCCGCCGAAACTCTGTTCAGCGATTTTTCAGCCGGCACAGTCTCTCGCGGGAATTTAGTCGCCGAATTTAGACTCATGACAGTCTTTGGATTTACAGTAAAATTATATTTTTTTGACGACTGACATGATTTGACCGGATAGATTCGCGAAAATTTTTTTAAAACGTCAAGAAGAACGTCAAAATCTTCTGACGGATTTAATATGCTCGGTATTATTATCGCGTTATCTTTGTCAAAAAATTCGCAGACTATATTGCTTTCAAAAAGATAATAATATAGTTTTTCCCCCATGTTTTCGGAAGTCAGGACTATCCTGTACGGGTCGCGGATTCCTGTCTCGGGAATAATATTCAATCCCGATTCTGTTGCTCGTTGCTTAAACAAATTTATATCGGCGATAAGCCGCGCATGTTCGGGCTGACCGTAATTTTCCAAATAATCAACCATATTTTCTATACTTTGCAGTATCAAAAAAGACGGGCTTGTCGAAGCAAATATTTTCAGGGATTCTCTTATACTGCCGCAGCCGGCGTAGTTTTTATTTGCGTGGATTACTGCGGCTCCGGTAAGAGCGGGCAGGGTTTTGTGCAACGAATCTACAGAAATATCGGCTCCGCAGTTTACAGGGTGCAAACAGCCGTCTTCATAAAACGCAAGATGCGAGCCGTGCGAATTGTCAACAACAAGCGCGAGTTCATATTTTTTACACTCCCGCGAAATTTCAGGAATATTTTTCATACCGCCAAAATAGTCGGGAGATGTAACAAACACTCCGATGGTATTTCTATAATTTCTGTTAAAATACCCTATTCTTTCAGCGAAATTTTCGTCAGGATAAACAACCCACAATGGGTTTATGTCTAATAAAGCCAGCGCGTTTATAAAAGATATATGCGAATTCCTGTCGCAGATTATATATAATTTTTCGCCGCTTTTATTTTTATAATTCCTTATGAGAGACAGCAAAGCCCCCTGTATTCCAAGCGTCGCGCCTCCGCATGATATATATGACACGATTTGATTGGTTGCAGTGTCTTTAAAAAAGCATTTTGAAATTCTTTCCTCCAAATCTAAAATCAGCCTTGAATTTACATCGGGACTGTACAAATTATCTGTGAAAAAAAGTTCCGTAACGTCGGTCGAATAATCAAGACTTATGCCGATTTTTTGCCCTTTGTGTCCTGGCATATGAAATCTGATTGGATTTTTTCCGGCATATTCCGCGATTATGTTATTTAAATTCCCCATATCAAACGATTTTCCGTCCTTTTACGCAAAAAGTTAAAATTATATAAAAGCTGTAAGTCTATTTTATCATAAATAAATGGATTTGTAAATAATTATTGTAAGTTTTTTATGATAATTGCATAAAAATTTTGATTTATTTTCAAAACACCACTTGACATATATAGATTATCGATATATAATATGTTATATAGATTATCTATATAACATTATAATTACGGAGGAGAAAATTATGTCCGATGCATCAAATACGTCTAATATATTAACAAGAATACGCGAAAATATCAAGTCTGCCGTGTTATTGCGTGAAGAACTCATTGACAATATACTGATTTGCCTCTGCTGCGAGGGGCATATACTCCTCGAAGATATGCCCGGCACAGGCAAAACAACCCTCGCTAAGGCAATCGCAAATTCGATTGATATTGCGTTCAAAAGAATACAGTGCGTTCCCGATATTCTGCCGTCGGATATCACCGGAATAAATTATTTTAACCAGAAAGAAAATGAGTTTGTATTCAGGAGAGGACCTATATTCGCGAACATAATTCTCGCCGACGAAATCAACCGAGCCTCTCCGCGCTCGCAGGCGGCATTGCTCGAATGTATGGAAGAAAAGCAAGTCACTGTCGATAACAATACATATGTTCTGGACAAACCGTTTATGGTTATCGCAACGCAGAACCCGATCGAGACAAGAGGCACTTTCCCCCTGCCGGAAGCCCAGCTCGACAGATTTATGATGAAACTCTCTCTCGGCTATCCGTCAAAAGATACAGAGGGGGAAATAATCGGCATGAATCTCACAAAAATCCCAGTGAAAGAAATAAAACCGGTAGCGTCCGGCGACGATATTGTAAACCTGAATAAATGCCTCGCGCAAATCACATTGAGCCAGCCTATCAGAGATTATATAGTGGAGATAATCTATGCAACGCGCAAAAATAATTATATCAGAGTTGGAGCAAGTCCCAGAGCGGGAATCGCCCTTGCCAAAGCGTCGGTTGCCCGCGCTATGCTATATAACCGCGCGTACGTTCTGCCGGACGACGTAAAAGCTCTCGTCGTGCCCGTGCTGTCTCACAGGATAATAACGGATTATGACCGATCTTTATCACAGTCGAACGTTTCGCAGGCAATGACAAATGCGAAAATCCTCACCGATATTGTTGACGGCATACGCGCGCCAGTGACGGAATGAGACCACCCCGTCAGCTACGCTGCCACCCCTCCCCAGAGGGGAATTTTGCCTAACACTCGGATGCTGTGCCAAATTCCCCTCTGGGGAGGGGTGGCGCGAAGCGACGGGGTGGTCTTTTCTCGCGGATAGCATACACTATAAAAAACAGGTGATTACATATGATTATATTTATAGCGTTCGGCGTGATAACCGCCGTCATAATTATCCAGCGAATTCTTTATATAAAATTCGCGTTCACAAATCTGAAAATCAGCTACCGTTTTTCGTCCGGTGAAGTGAATGAGGGGGATATATTTTTTATCACGGAAGAAATAGAAAATAAAAAATATCTGCCTCTGCCCTCTGTCTCTACGCTGATCGACGCGGGTGCGGGAATAGCTTTTGCGAACGGAGCAGGGGAAATTCTGGAACAGAACTGCGTGTTCAGCTTTTCGACTGTAGGAATATACAAGAAAATTACCCGCTCATGGCGGATTAAAGCCGTGAAACGCGGACGGTTCAACATAAACGATGTAACGGTTACAATAAAAGACATATTCGGGCTTGTCACTATTGTCAAAGACTTTTCATGCGAGACAAGCGTCCTGATACTCCCGTCGCCGTTTAATAAAGACGAAAAAATCGACGTTCCGAACTTTACCGGCGGCGCACAGCCCGTTATGGCGGGATATTATTCCGACCCGTTCAATATCGTAAAAATATCTGAGTACACATACAGCGAGCCGCTGAATAAAATCAACTGGAAAGCGAGCGCGAAAAGTCAGACGCTCATGGTGAATTATGAACAGCCGTCGGTGTCCGCCAGAATTCTGGTTGTTCTCGACTCTTCCGAAGCGCCGTATCTGTTTGAAAGAAACATAAAACTCTGCGCAACTCTGCCATATGTAATCCCCGACGACAGCGAAATTACATTTGCCGCAAACTCTGTTATGCCGGAAAACTATATAAATCCGTTAATTAGATTTATCGACAACAGTTCCGAAGACTTGAAGTTCGCCAATATGCAGACGAAAGAATTTACATTGGGCAGTCATAACATAAACTTCCGGCGCATATTAGCCGAGATTTTGAGCGGCTCAGAATATGACGCGGAAAAACTGACAGAAACGTCGGCGGAACAGGCGTTTTACAATACGATACTATTGGTGAAAGGGGGGAAAATCAACGATTATTATGAATATAAAAATAACAAAAATATTTAAAAAATATTTTTCTAAAATGTTTATGCTTCTGCCGATGACTTTTTTATTCACGCCGTTTTTCTACTCGCTCTTGGGTTATCACCCGGAAATGCCAGTGTTTCCGTTTCTTGTATATTTATGGTTTGCTGTTTTCCTTTATTTGGGTATGACGGTTACATTTGTTTTGCCGAAACACAAATATCTGCCTTATCCGATAGTTGCGTTTCTTGCGTTTCTATGCCGGAATATAATAACTCTGCCCGCGCTGAATTTCCAGAAAACAATTATTGACGGAGACATAGGATATATTACAGTTCCGCTCGAACATGACGATATTATGTATTATACGATGATATTGTTTATCGCAACCCTGCTTATCGGATTTGCGGGGATTTATTATTCGAAAAAGACCGCGCTTGAATTTGTGAAAAGAGGCAACACTGGTCTGTTTATAACTCTATGGATAATAGCCGGGATTTTTAGTATAGACAAAACTGTATCTGTATTTTATATTGTCGCATTTGCCGTATTCTATTTTATTGTAAGAAATTTTGCCTCCCTTAACCGTCGGATTGAGATATACGGCGAAAGAGGGGCGTATAACGCCACCGGAACGCGAAAGATTTATGCGTATTATTTTATTACGCTGCTGACCGTGTCAGTCCTGCCGATAATTTTTTTCATTATCGTCGTTCCGTTTATAGCAAAATTTTTAGGTTATATTATAAATTTTATTATATCGCTTATTACCGACGGAGAAAAAAAACCTTTATCGGCACACCCTCAGCCGACAGGTACTCCTAATATTCCCTCAGATACGACTGTGCAAGGTTATATGAGTCCGCGAGGCGGACATGAACTCTTAGTTTACAATATACTTTTGATTGCGTTTTTAGTCATAGCATTGATATTAATTATTATTTCCCGAAAACACATTGTAAAACTGATAAAAGCGATAATCGAGTTTTTTAAGATGAAAATGGGACTTAAAGACTTAGATAAAAACAACATTATAAACAACGAAACGATAGTCAAAATTACTAAAGATAAAAAACTCGCGATGCAATATAAATCCTATCTGAAAAAGGCGCGGAAAATCCGCGTGCTTCAAAAGAGATACGCATTCGCGTACAACTGCGTTTTCTGGAATATCATACGTCTCGAAGACGATTTGAAAGAAAGTTTCACTCCCGAAGAAGTCGTCGCAAATATTCGGAACGACGCTGATAAATCTGCAAAATACAGCGAAGTCGGGAATCTCACATATCCGTATGAAAACATCAAATACGGCGATGTTAAAGAACGCGACGATAAACTCAAAAATATGATAGATACGGCTGAACTTTTATTGAAGAAGATTTTAAAATAAATGGCGGCACATAAATACGAACCCTATAAGGGAATGATGCGCGATCCAATACGATATGCCTGAATACGCAAACAAAACCGCGTAAATTACGACAAGGGCAATAAATATAATCCTGAAGATTTTAACAAATTTCCGCATATCCTTCACCCGTTTAATTCACGTCGAAATATTGGTCTATAGTCTTTTTCAGCATGATTAGAACGTCTTTTAAACTCGAATTTTTTATCTGCGCGCCGGCTACGTCAAAATGACCGCCGCCGCCGAATGCCTCCAGAATTATCTGAACGTTTATTTTCCCCAGCGACCGCGCCGAAATATTAACTTCGTCGTTTATAGTGAATATAACAAAAGATGCCGCAATCCCGTCTATGCTTAACATTCTGTCGGCAGCTTTCGCCCCGGCGGTTTTATCCGCAACCGAGGCTTTATCCTCAAATATCGATATGGCTATTATATTTCTGTATATCATTGTGTTTGATTCAAACTGCGCTTCTTTCGTAAACTCGTTAACATTAGTCTTAAACAGCGCAAGGGCGTCCGACGGGTTTGCTCCTTCGCCGCGCAGATACAACGCGGCGGCAAACGTTCTTGTCCCCGTATTGCGCGAAAAATTCTGAGTGTCCAAGAAAATTCCTGCGAGAAGAAGCTCCGCTTCCTCTTTTAAAAGCTCGCCGGGGGCAAGCGACTGCTCCAGAATTTCAGCCACAAGCTCTGACGCCGACGATGCCGACGGCTCTATATACTCTATATCGGGTTCTTTTGTATATTCCCGTATTTTTCTGTGATGGTCGATAATTGCGGATTTATACGCGTTTTTAAATATCGCCTCCGATTCGAAAATAGACGGGTTATTCACATCGACCGCCACAACTAACGTATCGGCGGTGATTTTATCCAAAGCCGCCGTTTCGTCTATAAAAATATCGTTGTATTCCACAATCCCGCGCAATTTGTTGAACGCGGATTTTATATTCGGGTCGTGTATATTTACGACAATATTTACCTTGCAGTTTATCGACATGGCAAACCGGGCTATTCCCACACATGCGCCGATGCTGTCGTTATCGGCGGCTTTGTGCCCCATAATCAAAACGCACGAACTTTTTCTCATACAATCTGCGAGCTGGTTTGCGGTGACTCTGGAGCGGACTTTTGTTTTTTTCTGCACGGTTCTTGTTTTTCCGCCAAAAAACTCGGTGGACGAAACGCCTTTCAGGACAACCTGATCTCCTCCGCGCTGCAAAGCCAAATCCAGCGCGTGACGGGCGGTTAACTCCTTTTCAAAAAAACTGCCCCGTATATTCGACACGCCGCCGGAAATTGTTACGGGCATGCTTAATTCTTCTATCTTTATCGCTCTGACTGAATCCAGAATGCTGAATTTTGTCTTTATAAAATTTTTGAGCGTTCTGTTTTCGAAAATACACAGATATTTGTCTTTGTCGTATTCTTTCAGAATCCCGCCGCAGTCTTCCATGAAATTGTTCAGCAAATCGGATACCGCGCCCGAAGCAATCCTGTATTTCTCCGGCATTTTCTGCGTCGCCTCGTCTAAATTATCTATCATAAAATACGCGACGACAGGATCCTCCATTTCTGATTCTATTTTATTTTTTTCAAGCTCTGTCACGTCAAAAAATACAAACATATTCATTTTATAAACAGCACTTGCGTTGTTTGCAGTATTCGGAGAATCTGCGGTATTTACGTCAATATTTATTTCGTGACGGGTAACTCTGTAATATTTGTCGTTTATAGAAATCTTCACATAATTGCTGTCATGCTGACTATAGTCGGCATGAATTCCATCGGATTCTTTATCTTTACTGTTCCCCGAATCTGAACCGGATAAGCCGGAGGAAAAATCGGGAGACTCGTGAAATTTCTCTATTGACAGCTGATTATGAGAAATGGACGATATGCTTTTTTTTAAAATATCGCTCTCATTTTCCCTCCACTGGAGAAAATCTTCAACCGCTTCGTTGTACCATATAATATATCCTTCGGAATCTGAAATAATTATCGGAAACTTGAAATTATATATCAAATCAAGCGTTATATTATCGAGGATTGGTTTTATATCTTCCAAGTCTCCTATTTTTGCGCCTTTCTTTTTCCTGCTTTTCCCGAAAGACATTATAATCAAGTAAATCAGGATGTTGACAAAGGCGATTATCACCGCCGATATGCCGATACTGTCGGCTGATTCCTTGCTTATTCTGCCGGCTTTTTCAAAATAAAAAACAATAAAGGCAATGCAGATAAAACATATAATATTGACAATAAGACACAAAGATATTTTATGGTCTATAATATATTTCCGCAATCCCGTTTTGAATTTAGGGTTCTTAGAGTTCATTGATTTTCACCTTAATCTATAATTTTTCCCAATCTGCAAATATTAAAAATCGCCGTCGTCATTGTTATCGTTATTATCGTCGTTACCGCCGCCGCCTGAAAAATATTTTTTCGCCTTATTATAAAATTTTTTTATATCGCCGATTAAAGCCGCATACAAACCGAAAATCGCAAGGGCGGCAAATACGATATTGCTCATGAAAATATACAAAAATATTATGGCAAAAGCCAGACTGAGCCCTGGAAGAGTCCCATTCTTCTGCCTGTACGGAACCCTGTTGTACATGTTATATAATTTATCATATACAAAATATATTCCCATAATACAAAAGCCGGGCAGAAGAATATACATTACGTTTGTCGATACAATCGACGGCAGCAGATTGTCCTGATCATAGAGCAGAATCATCAGTATCGCGCTCAGTATCATCACTCCAGCCGATACAATAGAGAGTTTAACCCTCCAGTCGCTGCCGGATATTTCCCTCGTTTTTGATTTCGCCGAAAAAATGTTATAAAATATCCTGAATGACGATGTTGACAGATAGGCGCAGAAAATACACAGTATTACGAAAAGCGACGGCACCATCACTTTCGTATTCATTGAAAACTCCTGTTTAGCTGCATCGCTTAAAATATACGCTGCATCGCTGCCATTGCTTGTGTCATTTGCGGCATCCGTACTGTTTGTGACGTTTGTGACATCTGTAATACTTGCAGCGTCCGTAGTCGGGATTGACCCGGGCGAAAGCATGGCATAATATTGATTTACAGTGCTTTCCATATAGTCTAAAGTGCTATTTATTTCATTGTCTATTGATACAGAAAGTTTTTGTATAGTGAATCCGCCTGTTGTCATAACAAAATATAAAACCGTCCAGGCTGAACAAAACAATACTAAAAACAGGCTGACTCTCACAGTAATTTGTGTTCTCGTCTGTTTTCTTACCATTCCGATGAAAATAATCAGCCCCGTCAGGATATATGACAACGCAAGAATAACAGGCAGCGCTTCTTTTCCGACAAATATTGTCAAGCCTATGCTCACCGCGCAGACGGCGAATATTGTCACATAGTTCGTCATAAACAAAAGACAGGCAAAAAAAGCCGCGGCTAATATAACGCATAATATTCCTATCAATCCGACAGGGTCAAAACCGTCTGAACCGGCAAACAGTTTCGCTCCTGCCGCTGAAAGAAAAACGATTATTATTGACAGCATAATCGCCGCCGCATAATTTATATTATTTTTATTTCTGCGTTCTGTCGTCATACAATTCTCCCCTGTTCTTTTAATCTTGAATCTTATTATATCATTTATTATTGCAAATTTCAATAAAATTAAATAAAATTAAATCGGACTGATAAAAATTTTTACATAATTTACTTTATTAGTTTGATTATTCTTATTTTTTATTATTTTTCGTGTTATAATAATTAAAATACAAAAATATGTTAAGGGGATTATAAAAAAATGAATAATGCAAGAAAATTAATAAAAACACAGAATTTCGGCGGCTTTAACGGAATATCGGGACCGCTTGTCTGTATTGTAATGGACGGCGTAGGTCTTGCGCCGGACGGCGAGGGAAACGCGGTTTCAAGAGCGTATAAACCCACTCTTGATTATCTTTTCAAAAATTATCCGTGGAGAAAATTAAAGGCTCACGGAACAGCCGTAGGTCTGCCGTCCGACGAAGATATGGGCAACTCCGAAGTCGGGCATAACGCCATGGGCGCGGGGCAGGTATTCGCGCAGGGCGCAATGCTTGTCACACAATCAATCGAATCGGGAGCTATGTTTCAGTCTGATACTTGGATAGAACTCCGCGATAACTGCAGGACAAACAATTCAACCCTGCACTTTATAGGCTTATTCTCGGACGGAAACGTCCACTCGCATATCGACCATTTGGAAGCTATGATAAGGCATGCTAAATCAGAAGGCATAAAAAAAGTGCGCGTCCACATCCTCTTGGACGGGCGCGACGTTGGGGAAACTTCAGCGTTATTGTACGTGGACAGATTTGAGAAATTTCTGTCGGGCATAAATTCTACCGGTTTTGACGCAAAAATCGCTTCAGGCGGCGGACGCATGAATATAACGATGGACAGATACGGCGCAAACTGGAAAATGGTCGAGAAAGGCTGGCATACTCACGTTCTCGGCGAGGGCAGGCAGTTTAAATCCGCAACTGAGGCGATAGAAACCCTCAGAACCGAAACCCACGCAATTGATCAAGATTTAGGCGCGTTTGTTATCGCCAATATATCTGATATTGATGAAATTGGCGAGCCTGTCGGGAAAATAAACGACGGGGACAGCGTGATATTTTTTAATTTCAGGGGGGACAGGGCTATTGAAATCTCTACCGCATTCGATGCCGGAGACGAATTTGACAAGTTCGACAGAATCAGAAAACCAAACGTTGTTTACGCGGGCATGCTCGAATACGACGGCGATTTGCATATCCCGAAAAAATATCTCGTCAACCCTCCGGAAATAACAGGAACGCTCGGCGAATATCTCGCGAACGAAAAAATAACCCAGCTTGCGGTGTCTGAGACGCAGAAATTCGGTCACGTCACATATTTCTGGAACGGAAACAGGAGCGGAAAATTCGACGAGGAAACGGAAACTTATATAGAGGTAAAATCCGATATAGTGCCGTTTGAACAGCGTCCGTGGATGAAAGCCGCAGAAATTACCGACGTTCTCGCGGAAGATATAATAAGCGGCAAATATAAATTTATACGCGCAAATTTCCCTAACGGCGATATGGTTGGACATACGGGAAATCTGCAGGCGACTATAATCGCCGTAGAGACGGTGGATTTAATGCTTGACAGGATAATAAAAGCAGTCAGACAGGCTAAGGGAGTTCTGATAATTACAGCCGACCACGGAAATGCGGACGAGATGTACGAGATTGACAAAAAAACCGGACTTCCCTCAAAAGATTCTGACGGACACTATAAAGCGAAGACGTCGCACACGTTAGACCCTGTGCCGTGCATATTTTTAGACGATTTCTACAGCGATAAATATGCGGTAGAAGAGGGAGACTTCAAATTGTCGAATCTTGCGGCGACATTTGTAAATCTTTTGGGTTATGACGCGCCGGATATCTGGGACAAAAGCATGATTATAGGAAAATAATATTATATTACAAATTTCTTTATATCTTATTTGTTTTTACTTTACAAAAATATCATACCGTAATACTTTATTCACATTATTCTACTATAATAACTATTATATAGAATAATACCGAAACTTTTTATAAATAAAATATAAAAGATTTTATAACGGAGGGTTAATGTAAAAATGAAAATGAAAGTGAAAAAATTTATCGCAATATTCCTATCAGTATTTATGCTCGCTCTCTGTGCGGGCATGACAGTTACAGTCTCAGCGACGGACAGCAGTATGACGATTCTCAAAGGAACCCCGACAGTTGACGGAGTAAAAGACGATATATATAATCAATCAGCATCTTTTTCGATTACGCCGGATGATAATTTCTACAACACCGGAGATATTGACGCGACGGATAACGCCACTATGTGGGTGCTTTATGACGACAAATATCTGTACGTTTATATCGAGGTCAAGGACGGCGACGGCATAACCCCGGCAGATTCGGCATATGTGTCAACCGACCCGAATCCGTGGGAGAGTGAAAACGCGGAAGTATGGGTTGACGAATCGGGTCAGGGAGATTATGCGGGCAAATTTTCGATGGAGTACGACGGTTCGAGGTTCTACTACACAACGGACAACACTACGATAGACCCAAGCAAAGTTATCGCGAAAGCGGGGAAATTGGACGGAGGGTTCACAGTCGAGATGGCGATAGAGATGCCGGCGGCGTATGCTCCGAAGCAGGGCGGCGCAGTGGGGCTGACATATCAGGTCAACGATCACCATCCGGACGGCACTACGAGCGGAATGGGGCATCAGACTCCGAGCGACTTTATATATACATACGGGGCGGCAGTAGTAGCTCCGGCTACAACAGAAGCTCCGACAACAGTGGCAGTGGCAACGACGGTTCCGGATACTACGGCAGCAGTAGCGGCAGCGCCTGATACTACAGCGGCTCCGGCAGTTCAGCCCGCGCCGACAACGTCGGATAACCTGCCATTTATTGTGGCAATAAGCGCATTAGGCGTAGTCAGCGCAGTAATTTTCCGTTCTCTTAAAAAGAAAAATATGATGTAATTTAACAGGCTTTTTGTAAAATAGTATGAAAATTCAATGTGTAAGGGCTGGTTTACCCCCGCCCTTACACATTATTTTCGAATACTGTTAAATGCCGGCATAACGACCCTGAGCAGCGTTCCGGTTATTATCCCCATTATAATGCCGGACACAAGCAGAACCGGCAGATAATATAAATAGTAATACCCGATATTGGGCGAATACAGTATAACAGACACTGCGGCAAACTGACCGATATTGTGAGCGATCGCTCCAAAGACGCTGACAGCCAAATATGAAATCTTCTCGCGGAATATTACTATAAGCACGATAATGACGCCGATTGACACCATACCGCCGCAAAAGCTGAGAGCCGCCGCTATCGGCCCGCGCGTTAACAATACAAAAAACGATTTTGCTGCGTTCAGCATTACAGCCTGAGTGCGGCTCACAAAAAATACGCAGTACATCGTGATTATGTTCGACAGACCGAGCTTCATGGTCGGCGGAAGCATCGGAAGAGGCGGGAGCATTTGCTCCACCGCGGATAACACTATAATAATCGCCAGCATCAATCCGGTAAACGCGACTCTTTTTATCTTCTGTCTGTTTTTGCTGTTGTCGTCATTTTTATTATTTTTATTCACCAATTTCTCGCTTTCCCGCAATTATCACCGGACTACAATATCCGCGCCGCCGCTTTCGCCGTTCGCCGCCGCTATGCGTATTATCACGCGGTTCGGCAGACATGCCGCCGTCTGACCTACCTGATTTATATATCCTGTCCGGATACAGATTTTATCCGGACAGTCGGACGCGATAAATGCGATGGCGTGATTTTTGACGCTGAACCGGATATTCTTATTCTGAGGCAGGGTAAACTCGCAGTCCGGTTCGGATAAATCCACAGTCTGCACCACTTTCCCGTCTACGGAAATCTCGCAGACCACCCCGTCATATGCGTGTCCGGCTATCATATAATAAATAATGGCAATAATAATCGCAATTATTATCAATACGGCAAACAGGAGCAAATCGCGTCTGCCGAATAATTTTCTCATATTCATATAAACTTAAAAAGACCTCCGATCATAATGCAGACTGCCAAAGGAGCGTTTATCAGCACAAAATTAATAATAGCAAACGGAAACGTTTCAGACTTGGACTGTTTTGCAAAAAACAGCTTTATATTATGTTGCACAATAAATAAAGTCGGAAGCACAAGCAGGCATGTCCATGGGATTACTCGCAGAAAACAAGCGGCGGCAATGGAAAGATAAGATGAGTAATAAACAGCTGCAAACAGCCGCAGGGCATTTTTTACGCCGATATGGCGCGGCAGCGTATAACGAGTGTTCCTGTCAAGCTCCAAGTCGCTGATGTTATTGGCAAGCATAATATTTGCGATTCCGCCGACCATTGGGAACGATACAAGAAACAGTTTCGCAAGTCCGGCAATATCTATCCATACAGTGCAGGAACCAATTCCGTTAAAATCGAACGATACCATCGGGGGCGCATTGATTGCGACGACAATAAACGTCAGCACAAATCCCTGAATAATGCCGGATACCGCTTCGCCGTACGGCGATTTGGAAATCGGCGCGGGTCCGTATGTGTAAAATATACCCGCCGCAAAACACGCGCCGCCGGCAAGAAGAATCTGCAAGCCGTGCCAGTAAGTGAGAAGAAGTCCAAGCGCGCCGGCTGTTAAAATAAAACTGAAAATAATAGCCAAGCTCACGATTTTACTGTAATGTCCGGGAATACCAGCCTCTTTATGATCTATATACATATTTATCGCAGTCGTTGACATATCGAATAGAAACCCTGCGGCAAAAAAAACGAGCGTGCCGATTATATTCACGCCGCCCGTCAAATAAAACGCATATGTCAAACCGACCCAAAACGGAATTAAGCTCGCAATTTTTGTTGTTATTTCCACAAAGCTGAAAAAATTCTGAATTTCTGTTTTAATATTTTTCATAAGACATATTATTTCCCGTCAACCGGAGCCAGTATCCGCTCCAGAACATTCGTAAGGTTTCGCCGCTTCTCCGCGCTTATGTCTTTAAGCATACTCTCCGCTTTTCTTGCATACCTGCGCGCTATACGGCGGGATGCTTCCGTGCCGCCCGCTTTGCGCACGGCTTCAATCAATTTCGGAATTTCCCGTCCGGAACGGATAGCTTCCTTTGCCAAACTGCGCAATGCCGGTTCGGTCTGCATCGCTAAAATCAGCGGCAGCGTGACTACGCCCCCGGCGATATCTTTGCCGACGGGCTTTAAAGCCTCCGTTTCGGTAAGTTCATAATCTTTACAATCGTCGAGTATCTGAAATGCCAAGCCTAAATAATGCCCGAAACGTCCGATAGCATGGGAGTTTTCTTCATTTTCGCTGCCTAAAATCCCGCCTGCGCAGGCAGATATATAAAAAAGCGCGGCGGTTTTGCCCGAAATAATTTTCAAATATGAATAAAACCCCAGATCCAAATTGCCGCTGTTGCGGTTCTGCAAATATTCGCCCCGGCAAATATCGCCGAGCGCTTTCGAAAACCGCGTTATCATCGGGACAAGAGTGTTTACGACTTCGGTCTTCCCGTTATTCGCCGACGCAGAGTAAGACTCGGTAAGCATGGATAAACTCATGCATAGCAGATAATCCCCGCATATTACGGCGTCGTGTGCGCCGAATTTGCGCTGCACCGTTTCAATTCCGCGCCGCGTCGCCGCATCGTCGATAATATCGTCGTGCACGAGCGTCGCCGTATGCAGAAGTTCTATAGCCGCCGCCGCTTTAACGGCGTTTTCCGGGACATAATTTTCAGCGTTTGCCGCGGCAGTCAAAAAGACGAGCGTGCGCAATCCTTTTCCCACTGCCCCAGACAGATGCGCCGTCATTTCGCCAAATCCGGATACGCCGTTTAATGATTCGCGCACAGCGGCGTTTGTCTGGTCAACCGCTTCCGGTACCCTAATCATTATATATATACCACTTTCTCACGAATTTTACATGTTTCCAGTGTTTTTTCAGCCACGGCATAACATAGTAGTCGAAACTGAATACTGTTCCGGCAGAGAACATAACGGCAATACTCGCCGGAATCATCCACCATCCGGTCATATATAATCCCGTGGTTGTCATAAACATCGTCTGGAGCACAACAGAACCGACTCCGGCAAGAGTTGTAAATAACCCTCCCATCAGCGCAAGCCCGACCAGAATTTCCAAAAGAACTATCGTAATCTGCATGAACACCTGCATTCCGCCGCTTGATAGCATAGGGTTCATTATCCAGTCAATAAGCGGCACTTTCAGTTTAAACGCAACCTGATCCGCCGAACTCCCGCCGATTAGAATCGGGTGTATTAACCCTAAAATATTCCAGTTTATAAGGACGTTACTCGACGCCGTTACTGTAGATGCCGCCGCGGCGTTTGTCGCCGCGCCCGTCGCAGAAGCAAGCACATCCGCTGCTGCAGTCGTTGCAGTTGTTACAGCTGTACTTGTCGCAGAAGCGACTGCGTCAGCCGCCGCCGATGGTCCAGTTGATACGCTTGATAACATAGAATCATACCAAGAGTTCGTGCCGTTTATCATATTCGCCAACTGCGGACTTTTCATCCATCCTTCAGTAATTTTCATAATCCCCTCGTAAACCCAGTAAAATCCGAGGAATACGCGTAGAGGAACGGCAAGAAAATTCGGTCCCCTGTTGGAAAAATGCCCGCCCACAAAACTGCGTTTGTTGCGCACCGTAAAAAATTCGTGCCTGAGATACGAAAAAACTTTATTCCAGCCGAGCACCTGAATAAAATAAATAATATTGGTAAAGTGTTTAACAAACATCGCAATAAACGACGGCAGGATGATCTTGTGATTAACCGTTCCCACCTGCGCGGAACCCCAACGTCCGCCGACGCATACCATTACGCCGTGAAATTTCGGGACATATTTCTCTTTTTCGCCTTTTCCCGTAAGATCCGTCAGCAGATTGCGCGCGACGGTATGCGCGGATTGCTCCGCGTTTTCGACCATCTGCGGCACAGGAGCTTTTTCGCCCTCGGGTATGTAAAAAACATTGTCCCCTGCGACATATACATTTTTATAATTCTGCGAGCGCAGATATTCGTCGGTCTGAATCCGCCCGCGTCCGGCTGCGCCCAAGGCTTTGGAATCCTGAACGATTTGCTCGCCCTCTACGCCCGCCGTCCAGATTACGGTGCGCGTCGGGACCCGATTAATACCCTGTCCGGCGTCATATTCTGCATAATCTTTGCCGACGCCCTTGATGTTCGTTTTAACCATGACGTTGACTTTCATTTTCTCCAACCGTCCGCGAATCTTTGACGACGCTTTTTCAGGAAGAACAGGGCACGGTCTTTCGAGTATATCCGCATCAACTATTTTTACAAGCGACGGGTCAACCTCAAACCGCGCGCACAGCGACGGCGCAAATTCGGCAAGTTCGCCCGCCATTTCAACTCCGGTAAAACCCGCCCCTACGACAAAAAACGACAGAAGTTCTTTCTTCTTTTCAATGTCCGGTTCAATCGAAGCCGCACGGAACATTTCGAGGATATGTTCGCGAAGCCGCACCGCGTCGTCGTAACTCCAAAGGGTAAACGAATTTTCTTTTGCCCCCTGCACTCCGAAATACGTAGGTCTGGAACCGTCCGCCATGACTAAATAATCGTAATCATATATTCCGTGTTCGCCGGTGATTTTCCTCGCGTCAAAATCCGTTCCAATGATTTTATCGTGTATTACATTGACCTTACGTCCGGCAAATACTCTCGCCAGACTTATACGTATACTGTCCTCTTCGACGCGTCCCGCCGCAACCTCGTGCAGTTCCGTCAGCATAGTGTGAAACGGGTTCCTGTCGATAATCGAAATTTCGACGTCGCCGAGTTTCTTTTTCCTACTCATTTTTGCAATTTTCTTTGCGGCGAACACGCCCGCATATCCCGCTCCTAAAACAACAACTTTCTTCAAAAAAACACTCCTCTGATTATTTGTATCTACCAATCTAATCTGTAGAATCTGTAGATGAATAATTCCCTAAATTTTTAGAAATTCGTATATACCCTTCTGTCGCTTTCTGCGTGCCGTCCGCAAACTGCCACAACACTTCCGCGCCCATCTTCGCCGCCAATGCCGCGCCTTCCTCATATGGCATAATGAACAACGCCGTTGAGAGCAAATCAGCCGTTACGGAATCCGGGCAGATTATTACCACTTGTTTATAAAGACGCGCGGGCATAAGAGTCGCACGGTCGATAATATGACAGTATGTTTCGCCGTTCACTATATAAAATCTCTGATAATCCCCGCTGCACGAGATAACATTATCGTTTACATAGATAGTATCAGATATATTTTGTACGCCGTCCACGGACAAATCCGGATTCTGTATGCCGACGCCCCAGCGTTCGCGTACATTGTCCATCGGCTTGCCGATAGACACTACCTGTCCGCCCGCGTCTATTAATGCGGAGATAAGCCCCGCGCTTTTCGCCGCTTTAGCTGCTTCTCCCGCCGCATATCCTTTCGCAACCGCACCTACATCCAAAGACATACCGCTTTTCCTAAGAAACACGGTATTATTGACATCATCAACTATTAAATCGTTGATGTCCGTGAGTTTTGCGGCTTGTTCAAGCATATCCATAGGCGGCAGTTCCGCGCTTTCTTCGTCGGCTATGCCGGCTTCGCGGTAACTGTGCCAGATGCTCAGAACCGAACCCATAGCGATGTTTATAACTCCGCCGGTGAGATCGTACCCGTTCTTTGCAAACAGAAGCAAATCAATTATATCCCTGTCAACTTTCACAGGCGCGACGCCGGCGTTTTGATTGACGGTATAAAGATTATTTATACCGTCATATGCATTATAAATATCGTACAGCTGGTCCAATTCTTTCATACGGTCGTAAATGATATTTGCATATCGGTCAAATTCCGCTTTGCCTTTTGCATAACCGACGATAGTTGTTACCGTGTCGAACAAATCCGCGAAATCCGCCTCGTATTTGCCGTAATGCCCGCTGAGACTGCAGCCGCCGGCATCCGCCGCCGAAACGCCCAGAATAACAACTAAGAGTATAATACAGCTAATTTTCCGCACAATCATATATATTTATTTGGCGTTATTGACAGCTTTTTCAATTGAGGCAAGAAAACCGGTAACGTCGATTGTTACACTTGATGCGAGATCCGGATCGTCAGCTACGACTGAACCGGTTTCGGAACCGGCTTTGGTTTTAAGTCCTTTTACTTCGTCAAGCGTTTTGCCTATGCACCATTGCGCGAACGCGTCAGCCTGTTGATACCATTCTTTCCCTATCGGCGACTGTTTGCCCATTCCGTAAGCCTCTTTAAGTTCGTCTTTGGTCTGAATAACGGCGGTTAAATCGGTTGTCAGTGCGCCTGTCGCGTCGAAATTGACTTTTGTTTGAGCGCTGTCTAAAGTACAAGCGACAATTTTGCCGGAATCGTCTACAGTCACGACGGCTATGTACGAATCAGCCTGACCTAAACCGGCAGCGTCGGCTGTCGCACTCTTACTGCTTGCTATACTTGTAGATATGCCCTGTCCGGTTTTATAAGAACCGCTTACCGTTGCACTCTGAGCGTTATTGACAGCTTTTTCAATAGCGGATAGAAAGTCGCTGATGCTGATAGTTACGCTCGACGTCAGCTCGGGGACGTCAGCTACGACTGAACCGGTTTCGGAACCGGCTTTGGTCTTGATTCCTTTTACTTCGTTAAGTGTTTTGCCTATGCACCATTGCGCGAATGCGTCAGCCTGCTGATACCATTCTTTGCCTATCGGCGACTGTTTACCCATTCCGTAATTCTCTTTAAGTTCGTTTTTCGATTGAACAGGAGCCGTCAAATCGGTTGTCAGTGCGCCTGTCGCGTCGAAATTGATTTTGCTCTGAACAGCGTCGATTGAACATTTCTGGATAATACCTTTGGAATCCAAAGTAACATCTGCGACATATGAATTTATCTGAACCTGTCCGGCGGCGTCGGCAGTTGCCGCTTTTGAACTGGAGACGTCTGTAACCACCCCGAGTCCTGTTTTGATTGAGCCGTTTCCGCCGCCGCCTCCGCAGCCGGCAAACATTACAGCAGTAAATACTGCTATTAAAATTAATGCTGTAAATCTTTTCATATTAAAATACTCCTGCATATTTATTAATTTTTATATAATTATTTATTATATTATATCATATTTGTGAAATATAATACTGTTGTAAATATAACAAAATATATATTAATTATGAAAATATGAAATACTTCTTCATTGACAGCCGTGCGTCTTTCGCAAGGTTCAGTTTCTTGTATGGCATCTTTGAAATTGAGGCATGAACATCGCATAACCTTTGCTTCCTGTATTCACGATTATTATATAATTCATATATAATTACTACGATATAGTATATATCAATATTATATCTTTGTCAATACATAAAAAATATTTTATAAATATCGTAAAAAATGTTGAAATCAAATTTTTACTTGATTTTCTATAAATCATGTAGTATAATTAGAAAGTAAGAAAACAAAAACGTAGATAGAAAGGCAGAATCGTATGAAAATATCGACAAAAGGCAGATACGCGCTCAGAATGATGGTTGAGATAGCGGAGCATGAGGCAAACGAATGGGTTACGATAAAAGAAATTTCCGAACGTCAGGGCATATCAATAAAATATTTGGAGCAGATTGTGACGAATCTAACGCGCGCAGGTTTACTCCGAAGCGAAAGGGGTCCGCAGGGCGGCTATATGCTGACAAAAACGCCCGAGCAATATACGGCTGGTGAAATACTGCGCGTTATTGAGGGGAAATTGGCTCCGGTGGCGTGTTTGGACGGGGATATAAACAAATGCGAGCGTAAGGAGACATGTCGTACGATTAACTTTTGGATGGGGCTATACAAAGTAATTGACGACTATGTGGATTCAGTTACTTTGCAGGATTTAATCAGGAATACAGAAACCGAATCTGAGGGGAATTTTTCAATTTAAAAATTTTTTCAAATTTCAAATAAATGTATTGACAAAAACATAACATTGGTATATACTATATCATAGTAATCATATGTGAATTATATATTAAATGGAAGAGGTATTATTGTATGATCAGAAAAACGATAGGCGTTTTAGTTGGGAGCATGCGCCGTGATTCATTCAGCAAAAAGGTTGCTCAGTATTTGTCCGACTTATTAGAGATACAATTTGACGTTAAATTCTTAGACATATCCAGTCTCGCGATGTACAACCAGGATTTAGACAACAACAGCAATATACCGCCCGAGTGGCAGCAGCTTCGTCAGGAAGTCAAGGCAGTGGACGCTGTGCTGTTTGTTACGCCGGAATACAACCGGTCTATGCCTGCCGTTCTGAAAAATGCGCTGGACATTGCTTCGCGCCCTTACGGCGCGAATGCCTGGAATGGCAAACCCGGCGCGGTCGTCAGCGTTTCGCCCGGAAATATAGGAGCGTTTGGCGCAAACCATCATCTTCGGCAAACAGCCGCCTGTCTGAACATAAATATGATGCAGCAGCCGGAGGCGTACATCGGAGGTATCGTTAACGCGGTGAACGCTGACGGCGTATCCGACAAACGCGCGCAGGATTTTCTGCGACAGTTCGCCGATGCTTTTGCCGAATGGGTTAATAAACTTACGGTTTGAATATCGGCAGAATAAAACAAGGATATAAATTAAACTATCAAAGTAATTATATCAGAAAGGAA
>Ga0123357_10000262_pt1 | contig 50010 bp, 51 predicted proteins | sample TergutEmb28metaG_FD_89873 | JGI IMG/M metagenome (GOLD analysis project Ga0123357, IMG submission 89873) | Embiratermes neotenicus P4 segment gut microbial communities from Petit-Saut dam, French Guiana - Emb289 P4 | ecosystem: Host-associated > Arthropoda: Insects > Digestive system > Gut ...
AAGAAAAACAAAAAAAAAAGAGGGGCGGCACAAACAAGGGTGGTGATTATACAACCCCCCGCCATTAAAAAATACGATTTGGGAAAATTTTTTTGGGGGGGGGGGAGGTTTTTTTTTTTTGTGGGGGGGGGGGGGGGGGGGGGGGGGCATTTGACGATGTGGAGGTGCGGAATATCATGGACGTCTATTGTTGAGCATTCATCCGTGATTACATCCGTAACCACGCAGGAGACTGGTTATGAAGGCGACCGAAGAGTCGATCCTTGAAGAATTGTCGGAGCACGAGCGTTCAGGCGACGTTCGTTCGCGTGCGGTTGCGTTGGAACGGCTCGCTGATATTTATGAGGCTCGCGGGGAGTTGGATGAAGCGTTGCGGATTTGGCAGGAACAATTGCTCATATTTGAGGGGTTGGGCGACGCTGGTGAGCGTGCGGTGACGATGAGCAGGATCGCTGATATTTACCAGAGTCGTGGAGAGTTGGACGAGGCGTTGCGGATTCGGCGAGAAGAACAGTTGCCGGTGTTCGAGAAGTTGAAAGATGTTCGTTCGTGTGCGGTCACAATGGGGCAGATTGCTGGCATTTACGAGACGCGCGGGGAGTTGGGCAAGGCGCTGCGGATTCGGCAGGAAGAACAATTGCCGCTGTACAAGAAGTTGAAAGATATTCGCGCGTGTGCTGTTACGATGAGCAAGATTGCTGATATTTACCAACGTCGTGGGAATTTTGACGAAGCGTTGCGAATTCGGCAGGAAGAGCAATTGCCGAGGTTCAAGAAGTTGAAAGATGCTCGTGGGTGTGCGATTGCGATGGGGCAGATTGCTGATATTTATCAGCGTTGGGGGACGTATAGCGAAGCGTTGCGGATTCGGCTGGAAGAACAGTTGCCGGTGTTCGAGAAGTTGAAAGATACTCGTTCGTGTGCGGTTACGATGGGGCAGATTGCTGATATTTATGAGATACGCGGGAAGCTGGACGAGGCGTTGCGGATTCAGCAGGAACAATTGTCGGTGTTCGAGAAGTTGGGCGACGCCCGTGATTGTGCGTTTACGATGGGCAAAATTGCTGGTATTTACCAGCGTCGCGGGAAGTTAAACGAGGCGTTGCGGATGTACACGGAATCGCTTGCTGAAATGCAGCGGCAACAGGATGTTCGTTCTTGTGCGTATTTATCGTATCAGATTGCTCTGGTGTTGACGAAAAAGAAACGACCGGCGGAGGCTTTGGAGATCTGTCAGAAACAAGCGTTGCCGTTGTCTGTTCGTTTGAAAGACAGAGAATTTATTTCGATGGTGTTGTCGCGGATCGCCAAGTTGCTTGTTCGATTGGGCCGGGCGAAAGAGGCGGCAGCTATTCGCAAGAATCCGAAGAAGTATGTGCGAGATTGTTCATCGCAGTGAGACGCTTTTCGCTGCCCCCACCGCCCTACACCAAAAGCTGAAACCATACGGATTATTCAAAAGGAGTTTTTGTACTGTGAAGATAGTCGTAACGCGGCCAATACCGGAGGTGGGGATCGAGATGCTTAAACAAGCGGGGCATGAGGTGTTGGTTCTGCCGCACGACCGGCCTTGTACGCGGACGGAATTGCTCGCGGCTACAGAAGCGGCGCAGGGCGTACTGACGATGCTTACCGACAAGATCGACGGCGAGTTTCTGCAACAGCGCCCCGGTGTGAAAGCTATTGCTAACTACGCCGTCGGCTACAACAACATCGACATTGCGGCATGTCAGGCTCGTGGTGTTTGTGTGAGCAACACGCCGGATGTTCTCACGGACGCCACGGCGGAAGTTGCATGGACGCTTTTGATGATGGCCGCCCGTCGCGCCGGCGAAGGCGAGCGGATGGTGCGGGCCAGACAATGGAGTGGTTGGGGACCGATGCAATTCCAAGGCATGTGCGTTCTGGGACAGACCATCGGTATCATCGGTGCGGGGCGGATCGGAACCCGCGTTGCCCAGATGGGCAAGGGCTTCGGTATGCGAGTGATCTACGTGCATCAGCGAGAAAGCGAGGCGATGGTACAGTTGGATGCTCGGCGAGTCGAGTTGCCGGAACTGCTCAAGGACGCCGATTTCGTTTCCATTCACGTACCGCTGACCGCCAACACGCGGCATCTCGTCGGCACCAAGGAATTGCAGACGATGAAAAAGACGGCGGTGTTGATCAACACCGCGCGTGGGCCGGTGGTGGATGAGGCCGCGCTGGTCGAGGCGCTGAAGAGCAAAATAATCTTCGCGGCGGGCCTTGATGTTTACGAAGAAGAGCCAAAAATCCATCCCGGCCTCTTCGCTCTGGAAAATGTGGTGATGCTGCCGCACATCGGCTCGGCAACCGTACACGCTCGCAACGAAATGTCGCAACTCGCCGCCGACAACCTGCTCGCCATGCTTCGTGGAGAGCGAGGAAAAACGCAAATCGTATAATACGGTGTCCACCAACAAAGAGGCATCATGAAAAACCTCATTCCAACAGTAACGTTGATTTGCCTGTCTTTTGTCAGCCTGACATTTGCCGCGACGCTGGAGGTTGGCGACGACAAGGCGTTTCAGCAGATCGAAAAGGCCGTCGCAGCGGCAAAACCGGGTGATGAAATCGTCGTGTATCTCAAGCAGGATGGCTCGGCCTATCGACAACCGGTACTGCTCGTTCGCACACCGAAACTCACAATCCGTGCCGCCGATCCACAGAAGCCCGTCGAACTCGACGGCAACGGATTTACTTATTCAGGCGTCGGGAACATCCCGCGAGCCATCGTTCAATTCGATCCGGAAGCGTCCGGCAGCACGCTCGACGGCTTCCGCCTCATCAACGCCCGCAACGACAGCCACAACGGTGCCGGTGCGCGAATCAATCAGGCCAATGACGTGACGATCCGCAACTGTGAGATCTCAGACAACGACATGGGCATCATGAGCAACGGCGAAGCGCCGAAGCAAACCGCCGCCCGGCAATTGATCGAAAAATGCAAAATCACAAACAACGGCACAGCCAAACACCCCGGCTACAACCACAACCTCTATCTCGGCGGAACCAGCGTCACCGTACAGGAATGCGAGATCGCCAACGCTGTGACCGGTCACAATCTCAAGAGCCGGGCTCATTTGAATTTCATCATCAAAAACAACATCCACGATTCCAGCAATCGCGAACTCGATCTGGTCGATGCCGAGGGAACGACCGACATCGTCGGCAGCCATTCGTTTCTGATCGAAAACACGATCACCAAAGCCCCCAAATGCACCGGCAACAAAGCGGTGATCCATTTCGGCCGCGACGGCAAAGCCTCGCACAACGGCACAATCTGGCTCATCCGCAACACCATCCACACCCCATTCATTTCGCCGGTCGTCGACGTCAGCTCCGGCGACGGCGCAGTCTTCATCGACAACATCATTGATGACACGAAAGCCAACCAGATCGGCGTACTGGCGAACTTGCAACAACCGGCCATGAAAGCATGGGGCAGCGGCAATACGATCCCAGCCAGGTTTATCTTGCAGTCTCAACAGAAAAACGTACCGATGGTGTTGGAACAGCCGCCTGAATTGCCCAAAGAGTTGCAGACGATCCTGCCTCACTCTTCACAGCAGGCGAAATAAGGGCACTCTCCGTACAAAAGATGATGCCGAAGCGGTCGCGTCATTTTCCGCCGAACTCCTCCTGCAGCCCCACAATCACGTTTCCCATGTTGTACGAATAGCCCCAGCCCATATTCCGGGACTTGTCATACAAAACCTGCAATCTTGTTGCGAACTTTGGATATACACGAAGTTCCGCTGGACCGTTATACTTTTCGCAGATTTCAGGAGCAAACACATGGACGAAAAAGAAAACACCCGTTACTGGGAAGCCAATGCCGAGGCGTGGACGTATCTGTCGCGTCGGGGGTACGACCGTTGCCGTGATTTGATCAATTTGCCACGGTTTTTTGAAATGCTTCCACCCATTGACGGCTTACGCGGACTCGACATCGGCTGCGGCGAGGGCACGAACACCCGCGCCGCCGCGAGACTGGGGGCACGCATGACCGCCATCGACATCGCGCCCACTTTCCTCCGCCACGCCTGTGAATCCGAGACAACCGAGCCGCTCGGAATCGACTACCTCGAAGCCAGCGGCACACAAATGCCCTTCGAAAACGCCTCTTTCGATTTCGTCATGGCCACCATGAGCCTCATGGACATCCCGGAGCCTGAGCGGGCACTCGCGGAGGCCTTCCGCGTATTGCGGCCGGGCGGATTTATCCAATTCAGCATTTGCCATCCATGCTTCCAGACGAGAAAGTTCGCCTGGCAACGTGACGAAAATGGACGCAAGACCGCTGTCCTGGCCGGTGACTACTGGAACCGCTCCAATGGCGACTGGATAGAGGAATGGCATTTTGGTGCTGCCCCGGCGGAGGAACGTAATCGCTTTCCAAAATTCCGCATCCCTCGGTTCACTCGTACCCTGTCCGAATGGCTCAACGCCCTGATCGAGACAGGCTTCGTCATTCATCGCATCAACGAGCCGCGACCGACGGAGGAAACGCTTGCCGCCCATCCCGAGGAATATGACGCTTTGATTATTCCCCTCTTTCTCCAAATCAGAGCGGACAAACCGCTACGGTAGCTGGTCACACACGGGCGGATTCGACCTTGCGGATCCGCCGTACCGTTTCGTACCGCCAGCATCCCATGATGTGATCATTCACCATCCCCGTCGCCTGCATGTGCGCGTACATGATGGTCGAGCCGACGAATTTGAAGCCGCGTTGTTTGAGGTCTTTGCTCATCTCGTCGGAGATCACCGTTCGCGGCGGAATCTCCTGAATCGTCCTTCGCTCATTCTGGAGCGGCTGACCATCAACGAACCGCCAAATATACGCATCAAATGTTCCGAATTCTTCCTGGACTTTCAGGAATGCCTTCGCATTGGCAATCGTCGCATCGATCTTCAATCGATTCCGCACGATCCCTGCATCCGCTAAAAGTCGTTTCTTTTCCCGTGCTCCGTAGCGTGCCACCACCTCCGGATCGAACTGTGCGAACGCTTTCCGATACGCCTCTCGCTTCCGCAGAATTGTCAACCAACTCAGACCGGCCTGCGCACTTTCCAGCACCAGAAACTCAAAGAGCTTTCGATCCTCATGCACCGGCACCCCCCACTCCTCATCATGATACCGCTCATATTCTTCTCCCTTCGCCCATTCACAACGAACCACTTCCTTTGCTTTCATTTCGTTTCTTCCTTTCTTTCTGGCAGCATACACGTTACCCGCCAGATGATCTTCTTGGCGATGTTGTCCGAGTCCCCTTCCTCCGAATCTAAGACCAAAAAACCTTGCTGCTCATACCAACTCACCAGCCAGTTGGTGAGGTCAGATCTGGTGATGTCCCCACACACTTCCTCCACTCCAATTGCACGGGCCTTTTCCTGCACCTGACGCAACAACTTTGTCCCAACGCCATTCTTCCGAAAATTCCTGCGGCAACTGAATATGCCGAGAAAGCACAGATGTCGCAACAGACCGGGTAACTTCACGCGGCGGTGGTTGTCGTAGACCTTGATGTCTTCGAGCCGCATGCGTCGGCCATCAAGGGTGCAGCAGGCGTGGCCGATCTGATCGCCCCGCCTAATCGCCAAGAAATCTACCGAGTAGTCGTTCTTCCAGACTGTTTCGATAATGACCTCGGAAATCTTCATGCAAGCATCATACTGTAATCACCATCCGTTGAATCAGAGAATCACAATCTCTAAGACATGCAACATTTCTTATATTTACGCCCGCTCCCGCATGGACAGGGATTGTTGCGAGGAATGCGTTTCAGGGGTCCGAGGAGGGTTGGAGGTAACTTCCCAGGCCTCGGATACTCGTACTCTGTTACTCTGCTTTGTGTAAGGTTAACAAAGAGACCAAGTTTATTGGCTGTCTTAATCGCATCTGCTATGTCATCTGCAGAAAAAGATGACGCGTCTAGGTACATAAGATCTTCGGAAACCGACGAATTGATTCCTGATTCAGTTGCAAGGCCAACAATCTCAGACGCGTCCGGAAACCTCGCCTTAACGGCCTCGCAACAACGTTCAAGAAAATTTCGCCTGATCTCTCTGTATTCTGGTTCGGAGTGATTAGCAAGCTTTGGTAGACAAAGGAAGACGTAATGAGGTTCGCCAGCGTTAGTTGGCGGAATGATACGATTTGCTCGACCGTTATGTCCTTGGGCTTGTAATACCAAGTCAATGAGCGCTTTTGCGAGCATCCGGCGACGGAGGCGATTCTCTGCCGCCATTTTGCGTAGCGCCATTTCAATTCCGTATGGTTGTCCAGGATGGGATGTGTAGTATTGTGTCCCTCCCAGCATGTGAGTTATGAATTTGTCAATTATTTTATCCCAAGCATAACTTACCACATTCGCTCGGGCGGCTCGTTTGAGAGGACCGTTCACAGCTTCTGACCAGTGACCGGCCGTGATGCCGATGAAATCATGCTTTTCTTCTACGCCAAAGTGGTGCCGTGAATCGACGTTGGTATGCAACAAATAACGACCGAGGAGTTCCTCCTCTCCTATGGACATAACATTTCTGGTTGTCAGTAATTGTTCTTTTGCCTTGAGGTAATCCAAAAAGTCTGAGATCGTGTCCAGTGTGCGAAGTACTAAGTCCAGCGATTCATCATCCAGAACGTGGACGAATCCCTTGTTTTTGTTGATGTGCCCTACCACAAAAGGTATGGCACCACGAGACTTATCCGTGTGATCTGCGCCTTCGATTGTAGAATAAATCATTAAAGTTCCAGATTCGCCGAAATGCGAGCGACATCTCGTCGAAGTTCCATGCGCGACAACGATTCGGTGAAACCGAATCTTGGCAAGGTCTGGGAGTGGTATAGGAAACCGTTTCTTGCAGTTTACATCTAAAAAAATTCGATCAGGGTGCTTCCTGATCCAGTTCTCAGCACCCCATACTTGATCAGCCGATTTTGTGACAGCCCTACGAAACCACCGGCACCAATCCAAGAATGTGTCACCAGTATTCGGAAACTCGCAGTATTTGTCGGAAAAGATAATTATGTCGTTCCCAAAACTCACCATCAGGTCGCAAATCTCTTTTCCCTGCCCCCCCGTTCTGGGCAGTCCTTCGTCCCTGAATATTCTTGGAAAGCTCCACAAACGCAGAAATGATGCTTCACAAAGTCGTTGAAGATAACGCTCCGACGCAGTTATCCCTTCGTTGCGGTCTGACTCTGGTGATGATGTTCCACGACTCGTCATGCAGTTCCTGCAATCTCGCTGTAACTTTCGGCTAACGCTTTTTTGAGCAGACATTTATCCCCAACCACATCGCCGCGACGATATCGGTTCAGCAGTTCCTGGGAACGTTGGGCCAGCATGCGTCGTACTTCACGGCGTTTGCCTTTGATTCTTGGAATCTGCATGGAATCGTAGGCTGTTGTCTGATGCCGCAGCCAGGCGATGACGGCAATCATCTTCATCATTTCGATCCCTTCTTTTTCGCATAGTACGGACAAAGTCATCTGAAACATACGATTACGGCGGCGTTAGAATATCCGTTAGATCGATAGGTCTATCGCCCGGTTTGGATGTTGGTATTGGGAGCCACGCGAAAGGTTTTGGGCGTGGGGTGTTCCATTGGGTCCCAAAGCGTCTTACAAGCCATTTTTCGACTTCGTCATACCATTGGTCAATTTCCTCAAATCCATGAACATCGCGCCGCCGCAGCACGGATACGTTCGGATAAACTTCACTGAGGGCTTCGATAATGTCGATACGCAAGGATTGCAGACCTCCGCCCTTGAGATAAATCACCGGCGTTCGCATGTCCGCCGCCAAGGTTGCAACACACGCGGCATCTCCGATACGACCTAAACGTTTCGCCAATTCCGCCTTCTTGTCGGGATCCTTTTCGTTTTGATAGGCGTCAATGGCGTTCCTGGATACTTCGGTATTACCAAGTTTCTGCTTCGTTGAGCTCGCATCTTGGCACGATGAGAGTTGCATCAACAAGACGGCGGCAACCAGAAGGAAAGTTGTTCGGGTTTTCATTTCTAATCCTTTCTATGTGCCACATCCCCTTACCACATGGGCTTCGGTCTCTTCGGTCGTGATTGTTCCTCCTCACGGCGACGGGCGGCCAGCAACGCATCATTGAACCATGCGAGACCTTCCGACATGGCTTTGAAATATCGCGTCAGAACGTTGGGGAGTCGCGATGTGAGCGCCAGCGACGCTGGAAGTTCCACGTACCAGTAAAACTGCTTGAACTTCAGGTACTCCGCCGCCGGATTTGATGCCTGCGACAGCCACGCCTTGGGCAGCCGCGTCAATCGCTCACCCTGTAACGAACCGAGCAACTTGCGATTCTTCCGATCCTCCACCAAGCCCAGAAACTTTTTCGGATCGGCGGCAATTGCTTCGCGGATCGTTTGGAGTTCCTCTGCTCCCGGCATGTAAACACCACCAGCGATACCGACGTGGCGGTGAGAGACTTCGAAGTAGTAGCCAGCTCCGCCGTGCCGAGAGAGCGTTTGGTAGGAGAAGAGCGCACTAATGTTTGTCTTGTAAGGCGTCTTGTCCTTGGAGAAGCGAGTGTCACGATAGATGCGATAGATGAGTTTGGCGGGCTCTTCGGCGACGTGTTCGGGAGCAAAATCTCGGAGACGTTCGTTGAGTAACGTAACCAGCTCGATCATCGGACCGCGAACGTGGGTCTCGAAGATTTCCTTGCGCGGCGTAAACCATTCTCGCTGGTTGTTTTTCTCCAGCGACTTGAAGAACGTCGGCATCTGCCGTGGAAAACCGGGGAAGCGTGTGCTCATCATGCACGGATTGTAGTCGTGCTCGGAACATTCGTAAAACTCGGTTCTCCGCCTCCACAAATCACCACCACCACCCACTGGCCATCAACCGATCCTTTTGTACAATCACGTCATGCGTATTCTTTATCGAGACCCACATAATCGCACGGAAAGTGCCGCCTATAGCGAACTGCTCGCACGTATCGATAAGTGGTGGGAAGCATTCGAGGCGACGAAGGAGAAAATCCTCGACTCCTTCAAGCCTGAGATGGCTGCGCTCCGCAACGATTGGCTTCACGAATGGATGGAGCAAAATCTTCAAGTCATTCACCCGGAGCTTATGTACGAGTTCGGTCCTGCCATTGAAGGAAAAGGACACCGACTCGTCATCACGCCGGAAGTTCAAACTCAACTTCGTCCGCTGGTTGATCTCCTGCTTCAACGACGGCCTTCTCTTGATGGCTGGGAATTTTATCCCTATCGACCGCCCGAATCCGTGGAGTTGGCGAATTGGACCGTGGAGGGGCGTACCAAGAGAAGCCTCAATGGCTGCCTTGTTACGGTCGTCATGGGACAATTTCGTCGAATCAATGTGACCGTCTACAGCCCTCAGTGTTCTGGTCCCGACGACCTGGAGTCGCAGGCCGCTTCTTTCATCGCGGCCGAATCGCTGCTCGGCGAGGAACGGCTCGATAAATGGTGTGGAGCCGTTGAGACCGTTCCGCTCCCCAAAGTCAGCCTTCTTGGAAAGTTGCTCGGATCACAGAGCAAGGGGCCGCGTCCTCTTCCACTCGACCGACTCACTCCCACGTTCGACGCCTTAATCGCATCCAACAGCGAGCAACTTCCCAATCGTCCATATGCCGACATCGCGCGGGATTCATCGCATTCTTATGCTGCGTTGGAAATTAGTTCTGCCGATCCCAACGGGGAGTTTCCGTGGAGCGACATGTTTACGTCCATCACAAGTGATGTCGCGCTGTGGGAGGCCGCTCATTGTGGCGTTCCCTTTTACTCCTGCCGTTTCAGCCGTTTCAACGAAACCTTTGCTTTTCTGAAGATCGAGGGCTTATATAGTTCTGATGCGCGGGGCGAAATAGAGGAAGCTATCAACGAAGCCCTCCTTCTCTCAAACCTTGGCGGTGTGACTGGCGGCGGAGCCGGTTCCAACTTTTCCTACATCGACCTTGCTCTGACCGATGTGCGTAAAGCCGCCGTCGCGATGTTCGCGAAGTTGCGAGAGAGAAAACTTCCGCTTCACACCTGGCTTCTTTTTTTCGACAAGCACCTCAGCGCCGAATGGATTGGCCTCTATCCCGAAACACCACCTCCACCACATCTGACGAGCGAATGACCGTAATGACAAATTACACCCCTGGCGGCACCCACCCGAACTGACGTTCACGTTAGAAACGCAGCTCTTTGCGTTTCTTTGTGGTGAGGTGGTCGTCGACCATTGTGGCGTAACTGGTGGTGATGGATGCAAGGTCGGCGAGGGCAAGTTTTTTTTGAATGGCGTGGACGGCTCTTTCGGATGGGCCTTCGATTTCGAGAAAACAGCCGAAATGTGGAAGTGTGTCGAGTTCGATTTTGCATTTGGCCAGTTGCCAGGAGTCGCGGATTTTTTCGAAGAGCTGCGTCTGCACGAAGCCCAGGGATTTCAACAGGGGGATGAGTTGCTCGGTCGGCGAGCAGGTGAGATCGTAAGCGTTGCGAGAACCCAGGCCGGTGGATTGTGGGGAGCCTTTGAAAGTCAGCAGAGCGGAGGGGGGTGAGCGGGGGGAGTTTCGAGTTTTTCGGAGAGGGGTTTCGAGTCGGACGCGCAGGCCGGAGTTGGATTGGAGCAGGGAGCGGTCGGGGTGGTCGAAGAAAATATTTGTTTCGTGCTGTGTGCCGATGTGGGTGGCGCGGAGTTGACGGAGCCGTTTTAAGATGGCAGTGTGGCTGACGAGTTTTAGTTTGATTTCGATTTCGAGTGGCATGATGGCTCCATGAATTTGACGCTATTATACCTCACCGGCGGAGCCATTCTTCTTTCGACGGCGTATCGCCACAGTCGGATCTTGAGGTCCTGGCAGGCGCGAAACACCCGGCTCTTGACCGTTCCTATCTGAACACCCAACCGATCGGCTGCCTCCTCGTAGGTCAGCTCGCTGACGACCACCATCACGAATGCTTCCCGGTAAATGTCCGGCAACTGCAAAATTGCTTCACGGATGTCGTCGTCCACCATCATATCCAGAACGGACATGAACTCAGTCGGGTCGATGGCCAGATCGGTTCGTTCGGGATTTGCAAAAATATCTGGTGTCAGTTCTTCGTGTGTACCGTTGCGACTACTGGCTTGAACGTAGCGATATGAATCTATATGCACCGACCGCAAAATGGCGGAAAGCCATGCCTTGATGTTACTTCCCAGGCGATACTGATCGGCTGAGCGGAATGCACGGAGATAAGTTTCCTGCACCAGTTCTTCAGCCTGCGTTTTTTCACCAACCATTCGCCTGGCCATCGTGAAGATCTGGTCCATCAGCGGCAGTGCTTCGCTTTCCAGTTGCCGCCGTTTTTCTTCCGACGGAATCGTCGGAGAGGGGTTGCGTCTGGCGGATCGCGTTGCATGAAAGTGGCGATGCGGCATAGCGGTTTTTCCTAGACGACGTAGTATTTCACGTTCTGCACGCCTTCAGTTTTGTCGGTTCGAATTGCCAGAACATCACGTAGTGGCTTCAGGAAGAGACTGACCTGCTGGCCTTCCAGTTCCGGGAATTCCCTGGCCAGGTCGCGTGCATGGAACTTTTCACCCTTACGTTCTTCCATCCAGCGTAACACACGTTCACGCACTTCATCCCAGTTGCGGCGGGGCTTCTTTTCTGTGCCTGAGACTGGTTTCGGCTGTGCTGGCTTTTTACCGTCGATCATCGCGAGAGCGCCATCGACTTGGGCGAGTTGATGATTCAGTTCTTTTATTCGATCAAGGATGGTGGTTCTGGTCTGTTCCAATGATTCGCGCTGAGCTAATTTCTTCTGCTTCGCTTCCGCTTCGATTCTTTGGATTGCTTCCAGTGCGTCGCGAGCAATGGCATTGTCAGCGAAACTTCCGGCTTGGGCGTGACTACGTGCTGTCATGATTTCAAATCCCGTCATTTTTTGGAAATCCCCCTCTTCCACTTAGAAGGTCGAGGGGGGCTATGGAATCGTTTTAAACGTCACTTGACGTAATATTTCGTTTTGACAATTCCTTCCGAAGTATCAGTCTGAATAGTCCCGGCGTCTCGTAATGGCTTCAGGAAGAGGCTGACTTGTTGTTTTCCCAGCTCCGGGAACGCATTGGCCAGATCACGTGCTGAGAATTTCCGGCCAGGGCGTGCTTTCAGCCACTCTACTATGCGCTTGCGTACTTTGCCCCATTTGCTGAGAGCTTTGCGGCGGGCTGGTTTAGCGGAGGTGGTAGCGGGGGCTGCAGTCGGCGGGGTTGGCTTCGGTCGTGCTGATTTTGGCAAGATTGGTTTCGACTTGGGGGCGGGTTGCGTGATGCTATCAACCGCCGCGAGAGCTTCGTCGAGTTGCGCAACCTGCTGCTGCAATTCTTCAATCCGCACAAGGGCATTGGCTTTGGCCCGCTCCAATACGCCGCGATGGGCGAGCTTCTTCTGCTTCGCTTCGTTGTCGATCTGTTCGAACACGTCCAGCGCGGTGGCGATGGCGTTCTTGGCGAGATTGTCAGCTTGGTTGCTGCCAACTTGGCTACGTCTGGGAGCTTTCACAATGGACTCCTTCGAAATAAGGCATCAAACGACAGACAGCTTCAACGCATGAAAACTGCAACCGTCGCATAAATCTTCCTTGGCTTCGACCTGGCTGTAAGTCATGGCGCGTACTTTATCCCCATGACACTTTGATTTCAATACCGAACATACGGAACGCTCATCTGTTGCAGCCGCCCGATTCTGTCGTGTGTGTTCGGGTGAGTTGAATAAAGAGCCTTCAACAAGGGTTCCTGCGATTCGCCTGTTCCTATGGCGTCAAGACCTTTCGCTAATCCCAATCCATAACCTAATTCGGCGGCGTAGGCATCGGCATCGTATTCATTTTCTCGCCTCGACCACATGAGAAACAGCAGGCAGAATTTAACCCACAACCATATCATCCCAGCCCAAATCATACCGAAGATCGCGACAGCGAAAGAACGGTTCCGGTATCCGGTAATGATTGAAAATGCGGCGATGAGCGCGGCAATCAACCGCATGAACAGAATCCCTGCGGTTATGATGACGTTTCCTCCGCCGATGAGCAGTTGGATTTCGTTATGGCGGTAAGCCAAATGCGCCACTTCATGGGCCAGTATCCCTTGGATCACGTCATCGGGAAGTTTAAACAGCCCTTCGGTCACGCAAATGGTCCTTCGCCCTATGGCATAGGCATTGGGCTCCGGGGCGTAAATTACTTTCAGGACGATTTTGTCCGTGAGCGCCGGCGTTTTCCTTTTCGCTTTGTTATAAACCAACTCCAATAACGGTATCATCCGTATCTTCATGTCCACCCGCGACATTTTTCTGGCCCCGGCCATCAAACAGAACATCCATTCGCCAAAAGGGGAAAAAGCGACAAAAATGGACATAATGTAAATTATGAATATGACGAGCAGCGAATGTATACCTGATGAGGCGAAGGGGACCACAATGAGCAGGGCATTAATGGCAAAAAATATGATAGTGCCCAAATTCGATCTTCGAAATATGTTTTTTATAACATCCAAACTCATCGTGGTTGTCCTTGGTTAGTCGGTCGGACATTACTGGCTGCGGAGGAGCCCCCAATAAAACTAGCCAACTCGGACACATTGGGCATGACATAGGGCTTGAACTGGAACGCGGTTTTTATTCCGTCCGTGAAATAAACGATATTGCTCCTTAAGCCTGAAACTTTTACGCCATCGATCAGATGTTCTGAATCATTGTCACCCAAGGCGAAGATAATTCTTTCCGGGAACTTGGCCAGAACATTTCCTCCATAATGCATGCTTTCCTTGACGCTTTGGTATTCCAGCGATGTTACCACGAAGAATACACCATAATTGGAACCGTCTTCCACCAGTTGCAACAGTTTTTCCGTGACAGACAGGAACGTGGCGTTCCCTTCTGTCGCGGGACTGAACAACTCAAATGCCTTCTCCAAAGAAGAATCGTCAACATCAATCTGTTTGGATTCCTCCTGTTTGGGTTCTTCCACTCGCTCACCCTTGAACATTTTCTTGACGACATCAAGCAATTGGAGGTTTTTAATGACGAATAAAGTCTGCTTGCCATCATTGGCGTTCTTTCGTTCCAGGTAGGCGGAATGCACGTCGTTAACGAACCTGATGATTTCTTCCCTGTTTTTTGCCGCCTTGAATAGAGGGGTGAAGCCAGTCAGATAATCATACAATTCGGCCGATCCGTCTTCGCCGATCAGGCTTTCTCCATCTATACAACGAACATTGACATTGGTGTTGATCAGTGCCGTGAGCATGCAAAGATTGCCGAGGTTTTCGGCCATTTGTTCGTTGGCTCCGCAAATCAGCAGGTTATGTCTTCGGCGGCGGTCAAATTGCATGACAAACGGAGGGGCCACCTTTATCGGTGTGCCCAAATGGATTTTAATCATGGGCTCGGATGATACGCCGATCCTATTTTGCTGTAGATAGTCCAACAGAGGAATTGTCCGGTCGCCTTCAAACACCAGCATGTCGGAACGGTCGCCGTATTTTTTAGAAATTAACTCCAGTAATTGCTTTTGAACTTTGCCGCAATGCACGACACGGAGGCCTATGTTATTGGATTCCATATATTCCGGATTCATCACCGCCGTACCGATCGGGCCATTCATCATGCCAAGGGCTTTGGCGCTATTCCGGTCTCCAAACAGATATCGTGCGTCGTCCTCCCCGCATTTCATGCCGATACGAACGCGCATCTGTTCGATGACGCCTTGCGACAATGTAAGCTCGCTGATCACCTTGGTGGTTTGGGTTGCCATCAGCAGGTGGATGCCAAAAGACCGCCCCTCTGTGACGATTCGCTTGGTCAATTCGGCACAGTGCATGGCGATCTTGCGGTTAGTGGAGTCGTTGAAAAGGATCTGAAATTCGTCCATGATGACTAGGATGCGAGGCAAGGCCTCTCCGGTTGCATTGACATAATCGGCCAATTTCGATTGCTTCGCCTTTTTGAATAGGTCGCTACGTCGCAACATTTCACTTACCAAATGTTCCAATATGCTTTCGCCGAATTCCTGCATCGCATCGAGAGCCAATAGCTGAATGTGCGGTGGTTTGGTTGACTCGTAAGTTTTAAACTCTGTTCCGCCCTTGAAATCCATCAAGTACAAATGCAACTCGTCAGGACTATAGCGCAACATACCGCTCATGATGATGGTGTGCAGCAAGGTGGACTTCCCCGATCCGGTAGCTCCAGCAATGATTCCGTGGTGAGACGAACCTTCTCCTCCCAGAACCAGATCGACGGCATTTTCGCCATCCCCGATGCCCAAGGGGATAGACAACTTCTCGGCGGTGGAAGCGGTAAAATATGGAGGACGGATCACGTCCTCAAACGAAAGTCCACGATTCTGGGCATCCGTGTATGTTTTTGCGTATTCGTCCACGAAAGTGCCCACACGATTTCGCCCCATTTCAGGCGGCGCGTTGATCTGTAGGTCATAGGGCTGAAGGACGCATTTCCCTCCCACGTACTCTATAAGGGAACTGTGCTTTGCGATTTCTCTCAAATGTTCATCCATACTTTCATATTTCGAGAACGCAATGCTGGGGTTGTGGCAGATAATCGTGTGAATGCCGCATTTCCCGCCATGTCCCAGGACGTTCAGTAGTAATTCCATGTTCCGACCGTCAAAATGACGGGGGAAATCGAATATGACCAGCAGCGTGATCGGCTCGGCGCGGCTGGGTGCATGAAGGTTGTACTCCACGATATTTTCAAAACGGTTTGCGAGCTTCTCCTGGATAAATTCATCCATCTGCCTGTTCAATTTCTTCAGACGGTCAACCATCGCATCTTGGGTGGTGTAGATTTGCCCATCGAAAATTTCGGGTAACTTTTGGCGGAAATCCAAAAATGGTGCGATGCTGTTTCCACGGTGTTCAGCGTCAAACACGCAGAAATTGACTTTCGCGACAGGCATGAATGACAAAAAGCTCCACATCACGCCATGCACTAATTTTTCGATTTGCGACCGGGCAAATTCAGGACAGGTGATGAGAAGGTTGTTCTTGACGCCAAGGCCAAAAATGGCCGGCAATTCGAATGTGGCGGCTTCAGATGAAATAAACCCCACTTTTAGTTTTGAAATAATATCACGGTTTGTAACTATGCTAAAAGGATACGATAGACTGCTGACGGGAATTGCCGCCGGAAAAGCCAAATCCGCTGATGGAGGTGCGCCAAACATTTTTTTGTAAGGTTCGATTCCGTTATTAACTGAGGTGATGGCTTCTTGAGCGTCGCAAAGATTTTCGCTATAAAACAATTTCTGAATTTCAGGATTCGACAAGGCTGCATTGCGATGGAATACGTCATAAAGAAACGAGTATTTACTCGCGTATTTAGTCAGATCTTTGCCAGTGGGGATCTCGTTCCATGTGACGTGCAGGTGGAAAAATAAAAGCATATCCACCGCCTGCTGGATGACCGCACATCTTTTTTCATGGTAAGGTGAAAGAGTATTTCCCTGTTGTCCTCCGGCAGGTGGACAGTATCCGATAAGCGCATAGACGCCACATCGGCTACCATTTTCGATGATTTGGTTAATCAAGGCTACGTTTTTTTCTCCCAAAACATTCGGGGAGTCCAGTACAACGAGAACCTTGATCTCCGGCGCTTCCCCTGAAGCGCTTTCGGGACATTCAAACAAATTGCTGCCTGCATCGCCAAGCCTGAATCGAAGAATAGCTTGAATATGACCGTTTAACTTCTCCAAGCTTTCTTCCACACGATCCTTGGATGTAACAATCCCGCCATCAAACAATTCCGGCCGTTTTGCAAGGAAATCGGCGAATTGTGACACGCTTGCTCCCTGTTTTTCCGTGTCAATCACGGTGAAAGCCAAACGCGCGACCGGAACGGACGCTATAAAGCTCTGCATGATTGAGCTTATGAAACGGTTCCTCAAGGCGTCGTCCGCCGTATGTTTGACAAGCAGGTTCAGGTCGCTTTTAAGGGAGAAAATGAGTGGAAATCGTAAAAGTTTGCCATGCGCTACAATGGCGGCGCATTTGTCCTTAATCAGCGAAAATAGCACTTTGGAATTAACAAACAACTCTAGTGGGTAGTCTACATATCCGGCGGCGACCGTTCCGTCCCAGTCCTGATGTCCTATTGTTATTCCAGAGAATTGATGCGGATAGAGTTCGTTGGCGATTTTCATGGCATGCAACAATCTGTCTGGCAGGATATTGTCCAGTTGTCGGCATATTTCGTCGGCCGCAGCCTCCACGTCATTTTCGTACCGTTTATTAATTTCATCCAATTTCGCCTGATATTTGGATTGAATGACGCTGGTTTTATTCGCATGGCTGACGTTGAATGATTGGATGGAATCGCCGACTAGCTCCTGGAGATTTTTATCGACTTCGGCCAGCATTTTTGCAAGCGTGTTCTTCAGGACAATCAATTCCACATAATCCTGCTTCCGCTGCCCCGAAAAAAGATAATGGAGGTTGTCCATCATACCTGGTTTGGTTTGACGGTACTTTGCCGCGATCTTTTCGAATTTATCCTTGAGTGTTTTCAGGGCGGCGAAGGGGTCCGTCTCGCTGGATGTGGAAGTGTCGTTTTGGCGTGTTAATAGATGCGATTTATCCGCTCGTGTTTTTGCGTAGTGTTTGTCCGCTGCCGCAATGGAAGATTCCAACGCTCCCACTTCTCGGTACAGTTTTTCTGCCCCATCCTTCAAAGATGCAGCCTTCTTTCTGGTTGACGAGATACTATCCTCTCGCTCCTTCGCCGCATTCTTCATGAACTCGTCGCGCTGTTCCGCAAGCCGTTGTTTTGAAGCATTGAAATTGCTCCATAACTGCTGTATCCGCCGGTCGGATTGTTCAGCGAAAGCGTTGATGTTTTTTATCAACCCAAAAATTGCTTGATAGGTCAGCTTATTTATTTCATTATTTCTCATATTTGCATTTCTTACCGCATTTTTTGGAGAACCCTACTTTTAACGACGTGGTAACTTGAAGCGGATAGCTGAATATTTCCACCATCTCGCCGCCTATTTGCGGATCGCTGGTGTTGCAAGCGAGGGTATATTGCGTGAGACGCCCCAGCAGGCGAGGAATATAACCTTCGTGGCCGGCATTCAAAATGTCGAGAATCAGCTTGATTCCGATGGTGGTGACGAAGTTGATATCCACCGATATCCCAGGCTCAAACTTCGTTGTTTCGGTGATTTCCTGATTGGAGTACACATGGTGGTTGGCTTCCGCACGGGCGGAAATTGTGCCTCCGTCACCCAAAGCGCATTCGTAGCAGGGCATGCCTTTCCCCGGCATGTGATAAAATATTTCACCGGCGAACGCTCGCTCCCAAAATCCTATGGAAATGAAGGATGCCTGGTAGTAAATGCTGATCCTGTTCGTGTAGATATCGGCGATACGATTGTCCGCACAACCGACGAAAATAGTGTCACCTGCCTGACAGAATGAATCCAATGTGTTTTTGGGAAGGTTCTGGATGATCCCCTCAAAGGACGTCACCGATGCTCGCGGATTGATGTTCAGTATCTTTCGCCTCAACGAGTGGACCTTCAGGTTGCCTACGTCCTCGATCCCGCACTGATGGCGGCAGACATTGTGATATTCCAGAATGTCCGCGTCAGCCAGGACAAAGTGCCCCACGCCCGCCCGCGCCAATTCAAGAGCAACCAGGCTGCCAACGGACCCGCATCCACAAATAACCGCCCGCTTGTTTTTCATCACATCGGATTCAAGGATGCCGCTGTTGCGGGAGAATATCTTTTGATACAGGCTATACGCCTCGCAACTTATCTTTTTCCCATAGCTATAAAATTCAATGCCCGTGTCGGTGATTACGCCGCACAGTTGGCTCTTGTTGGGAGCACTGCCTTTGGCCAGAATCTTCCCGAGTGGATCGCCATCACGCCGCATCTCGGCGGGAAATACATTGAAGATGCCCGATCCTTTGTAGTAACGGCCATAAAGCATCCCTTCCTCCGACATTTTCAACTGCTCATCGGAAATGAAAACTGTTTTTTGGGGCGAAGTAATATCCATCATCAACCTTCCTGTCGCTTATTACCCAATCCCAAGGCCCGCATTAACTCGGTCTTAAACGCGGTATCCGGAGGTTGGTAATCGGCCAGTAATTCAGCAAAAAAACCTGGCGCATACTGGTATAAATTGTCACCATATGAAAATACGACCTGTTTTTTGTGGGGAAGATAAATGAAGTGAACTTTGGTGACGACGTTATTCCCTCCCCGATGTGACAGGCACAACGTGCCTCCACCCTGCTCCACGTTCAGAGCGAGACCACGCTTCTCAGAAAAATAGGAAATGTCGTCCAGTAGAGAATCTATAAGGATATCGCGGTGTTTGTCAGCTTCATTCAACTTCATATCTGCAGCGGTTATGACGTATGGAAGTGCTTTGAATTTCGACTTAACGCCCTCAAGCAAACGCTGGAAATCCGCTTTGGGCCTCGCGGCCTGACTATTGGTAGAATGAGGTCGCTCCATGTAGCCGTTGATATATGCTAGCAATTGCTCCTCTTTTTTCATCTGAAGCAGATGGCCGGGGATATGATCGTCGCCAACTTGATACGTTATTTTCGCGTACCGCAGCGGCCACGCCACATGATACGGTGTCACGCGAAAATGAGGATCAAGATTTACCAGAACAGAGACTGCGCCGTTGGGAGATAATTTCGCGTAATCGGAGTTGGTTCCGTCATCCGTGGACGAAAATTCGTCAAAAGAACCCGGATGGCGATGCCAAAGTCCTATCAGCCCCAATTTAGCCTGATACAATTGGGCAATCTTGTTTATCAGGTGCTGCGTGTATTTTTGGTCGTACTCGAAATAGGCCGCTTGAAAAATAGACTGTGGGCCGGGGTCTATCGACTCGACCACATACCAATTCCCTTTTTCATAACATCCCAGGAATACGCCGCCCGTCTCGGTTTTGATCTTCTCGGATGTTTCCGCCAGGATCGACAAATACGCGCGGTTGGAAAATATAACTTGCATGTCAAGCCTCCGTCGATATCTGCCGTGATCTGGCTATGACTCCAATGCGTCGACCAATCAATACACACCTTCCCTGGCCACATCATCGCTGATCTCGCCATTCAACCACATCTCGCACAGAAGTATCCATTTGCATGCCCAGCTAAGTGAGGAGGCGGCGGACGTGGACCGAGTTTGGGAAGCCTTGAAATATTTCGGATCAGCCGTGCAGATGAAGTATTCCTCATTGCGGCCAAAATTGTCGCGATAAATGTGCGGCAACCCTAACCCCAAACCCTTGTCGTTGTCGATCGGCAACTGCTTGGCTATATCTTTCAGGCGTGGTTTCACCGGAAGAATCTGGATAGAGCCGCCGAATCCTTCACTCTGCGGATGGTCATTCTTGTAGATCAGCATCAAGTCCCAGACCATCCCGCCCTTGCCGGTCGGCTGCACCTTGCCACGCCAGTATATCCGGCCCGATCCGTCCTCCAGCTTGTACAACTTGAATGCCGGGAAGAACTTCGCCATCGCCATTTTTTCGCCATCCAGCAGACCATGATCGTTTTCATACCAGTAAAAAGACATCGTTATTCCCCCCTCGCCAGTTTTCCATTGGGCACCTGAATGGCGGTGTGCCCCTGTTCCGCCGCCTCATCCTTGTACTCAACCTCGCCGGAAGGTGTGACCACGACGTCTTCTCCCGACCTTAATGCCTCCGCCAAAGCGCGGCGTCTGGCCGCTACAGCATCAGCGTCACCCGAAGGATTGTTACTCATTTTCAAGTCTCCTTAAATTAGGTGTTTTTGTTCTTGCCCGTAAAATGAACCACTGCGTCAGTATTTCCGTGCTTCACCGTTTTCAACTCACGTCGTCTCGCCGCAATAGCCGCCGCATCCTCCGTATCGGTGCGAACCTCATCCGAAGGGATGCGGCAGCCTACACTTTCCTCTTCGCGCGGCGACGATCCGCCGCCCAATTTCTTGAAGATTCGTGCAAACAGCGACTGACGTTTTTTCTTGATAACAGAACTCATGTTACCTCAAAAAAAAGCATGGCTATTTTCTAAACATCAGTTTTCCTGTACTATGTCGTCGATGTAATCGAGTGGCCCTACTTGTACCAGCTCTCTCTGGCATTTTGGGCAACGCTTTAAACCCTTGCGATATCTTTCCTGACAATACGAACATCGCATGCAGCATTCACTTTTCATGCTATCACTTAATTCACTAACTCTAGCCATAAATTTCTCCTAAAAATAGAAACTATAAAATTCCGTTTCGACACAGTGTCGAAAATCGGTCTTTTACGCGGCCTTGTTTCTCGGATTCTTCACGGGATCGAAACTTCTAACGATTTCGCCATTGGCGGCGATCTGCACAACACCCTTGCGAAGTTCAGCCTGAGCCGCCTTCTCGCCTTTCTTCAAAACGGATTGAGCATAGCTGTTGTCAAACAACGCGCTGCCCTGCGAAGCCAACGTCGTCAGATCAACGCCCTTGTTGTTTTCCATCGTTTGCGTATAGGCAAAATAATCTCGCATTTCGCGAAGCACACGAGAATCATTTTCGATAATTCTATTAGCTTGGCTTATTTGACCCATTCGCTTTAAGAACCGGAACAAAGTGATAAGTGGAGAAAACAGGAGCGTAATGAACGCCCCAATCCAGTTCATTTCCCCGTCTTTCTGATAGTCCTGGTATATTGACTTAATAATTGTTCCTAAAGAACCTCCAATTGCAGCACCGAACAAAATGCCTAGCAATACGCCCCCTGCTCCGCCATCTTTAGAATTAGCAGCTCCGATCATCAAGCCAAAAAAGCCAAAAATGACCATCCCAACAATCATCCAGGTCCGTTCACCTCGCACACGTTTCCTGAACGATCCGATCTCGGCCACATTCATCGCCACCAACTGCGTGGTGCAGTCATAGCACAACGCCTGACCGGCATACTCGCCGCTGGAAACGCCGTAAAGATCAAAACAATTCCCGCAAATACCTTTCCCACATTTGTTGCATTGCGCCACCGCATCCTGCGACTTGTGGTGATAACACGACATCGTTGCCATTTTGAATTTCCTTTTTGAAATTTATAAAACTGAACTTGTCGGCATAAGGACCGTTCCCTATGTCGCCTTAACGCAAATAATTCACCACCTTGTCCAAAACGGGCTTCCACATCTCACGGAACCAACTATATTTCCCGAAGAAACGGACCATCATCGGGCTTATCGCATAATATGTTCGAATAAAAATCCTTCCGAACAACGACCGGTACAGCACGTCATCACGGAATCGTCGAAGCACCAACACCTCAGTGCTGTCGTAAGAACCATAGACACAGGTTGCGATGTAGCATCCGCCGCTTTTTGCTGGGGGGGATTGCGGCAGCCCCATTTCCTCCAACATTTCCTTGGCTCGCTCATCTCCCAACTTGGCCGCTTCGCGTACCAGAGCGATTCCCTTCGCCTCGTTTGCACTGACTCCCATGCCTTGAATATAAAAAGCGCCCAATCGCGCCTTCGCATTTGCATGGCCTTCGTTAGCGGCCTGTTTCAGCCAGTAGACCGCTTGTTCAAAATCCGGATTCGTTCCCTGCCCAATGATGTAGCAAACCGCCACACTGTGCTTGGCTTCGGTGAGGCCGTTCTCCGCCGCCTTCTTGTGCCAGTAAAATTGCTTGTCGTAATTAATGGGAGTTCCCGTGCCGTTCTGATAGCAAACCGCCAGGTTGAACTGCGCGGATGCAAGCCCTTGTTTTGCGGCTTTTTCTTCCCAAAGGAAAGCCTCCTCATTCTCATCGTATGCCCTTAAACCACTCGCCAGTTGGCTCTGCGCCTCCGCATGGCCCAGTTCCGCCGCCTTTTTGATCCAGTGCATCACCACTTTGATGTCTTCATCAAAATTATCCCTGGTTTTCGCCAGTTCAGAATACGCTTGGGCATACTGATACATGGCTTCAACATCGCCGGATTCAGCTTTTTTCAATAGTTCGCGCGAGGGCATATTTTCATCCTTATCACAATCAAAATTTAATACGACTGTAGTAATCTATAGCGGAGGCCAGTTTTTCTAGTTTCGGCTGCGCTGTCCGCAATGGCTCGACGGGCCGCTTGATCTGTTGGGCGATCTTCTGCACCAGCGAGCGGAACTGCTCGCCTTGCGCATCATCCCACGCCATTGCAGCCACCGTGTTAAGCCTGCCAGCGGCATCATCGAGGGTGTTGGCCGTTTGGTTTAACTCGGACATTATCTGCCTTATTCCTTGCGAATTTGCATGAATTGAGGACATGACTTATCTCCTAATCTAAATAATAAAATGTTTACGCTTCATCGTACTCACGGATCGCTTTTTCGATATCGAGCAGTTTCCCATAGCAAATCTGCAATTCCTGAACGGGTGAACGCAATGCCCCAGTGCATTCGTTCACAATATCGCCGAGTTGCCTGTACTTGTCGTCTTTCCAGTCACTTCCTGCAGCCTGGTAGCGAGCCCCCAACTTGTGCTCCGCACTACTCAGAATATCTATGGCGTTCAGACAGAAGGTCTGTGCCTTTTTGACGGTTTCCAACGATACTTTAGCCATATAAATTGCTCCTGTTCTATCCGCCTAAATACGCTTCAACGGTCGTAATACATTTATTCACATTGCCTGCGTGCCCGGACATCTCTGATGCCGTCCGCATCTCAAACGATCCTGCGGCTGAAAGCAGCACGTCCATGTTCGCGTTCATCTTCACCAGGGCTACCCTCATCCGCTCCTGCTTGTCCTGCAACCTATTCAAAAGCACTTCGACCTCGCAAAGATCGCGCTCTTTCCTCGCCTTCTTCGTTTTGACTTCCTCGGTCTCTCGCTGCAGCCGCAAGATACGCCCTGTCAACACGGGTATCTGGTCCTGTAAGTGAACTATTTTCGACTTGACCTCGGACAACTGCCCCTGCAACTTGCGAATCTGTCTCAGAATCCCTTCTTTCACTTCACCTTCCGCCCGTGCAGCTGACTCCTCCAGACTCGCTATCCACTCTGCCAACGAATCAGCTTGCTTCTGCTCTTGCTCCAATTGACCTTGCACTATCTCCAGTTTCTGCTCCGTTAACCTTTTCTCGTCGATCTTCCGGTTGATCGTTTCCGTCAAACTTTGAATTTCTCCTTTCAACGTCTTGATCTGAGACACCACGCCATCTATCTGGTCACCGATTCTTCGCATCTCGATGTCAGCGGATTGTGAAACGTCGGCCACATGCTGCCTCATCCTGCCAGATAAGCCGGAAATATCCGTCTGGTAGTCCTGCAACGCAGTCTTTACTTGCACGAGAGCGTCCATCGATACGCTGGCTTCAGACATTTTCTGTTCACCTCGCTATATCTTTTCCGCAGCAATTGAAAAAAACTACCTATACCGAAGCAGGCATCCTCTCCTCTTTCGATAACCACTCTCGCCGATTTAGCCAGTTCGCCAATTCGCGTCTTCAGTGAGCCGTATTTCGAGTCTTTCCAGATACTTCCGGCCCCATTGACTTTCTGCCCTAAAACTGCCGTGGAACGATTGAATTCTTCAAGTTGTCTTTTGAGGGCAGATCGGTGATCAGGCAGGTAATGAGCGGTATGGTCAGGAGTGGGTTTCATGGCTTCGCGGGTCAAATCCCTACCGTTCTGACGCACTTCGCGCCGGTGTTCCGCGAATTGCCCTACTCCATCTATGACATTCTGATAGCGTTGTGCATTTTCCTCTAATGTCGCCGGATTGTTTAACAGCGTGGTTTGAAGCATCTGCGCAGACGTCGGATCACGCCTGAAAAGTCCAGCGAGAGCGTCACCATATACTGTCACACAAGCGGCTGTCGTTGCTGTCCATCCAGGTTTACTCATTTTCCCTCCTCACCTCTAATACCGCGTAACGTGAACTCGGAACGATGTCGACGAAGGTAGGCCGATGATGGCGTCGTCGCGACCACGGTTGAATATGCCCCAGTCGGAACAGCGATAGGTGTCTTAAAATCAGAAGCGTTGTCAACAACCATTTTACGGTCCTCCACATTAGCAGCAGTTTCAATCAACTGATCTTTCTGAGTGTATCTTTGAGGGCATCCACCTGCCGCTGGAGTTCCTTTACCTGGGACTCTTTCGCGGCGAGCGACTCGTTCGATACGCTGGGGTCATGAAGCCGCTTCACTCTATTGGAGATATTGATCGCTTCCGCCCTGTGGGAAGTGCCTTCCTCGGTTTGTGCTATCAGCCAGAGGGCTTCGCGTTTGAGTGAATCCAATTGGTTTTGCAGAGCCCTTGACCGGGCCTCTTCGGCAGCCAATCGAATTTCCACGTCGTTTAATTGTTGCTGTTGTTGATGCAGAGCCCCGTAATCAGGTCGCTTAAACACACTGTGCGTGACGCAACCTGTCGAAAAACCAAGAACACAAATCGTTGTGATGAATGCGGCAAATCTCATTTTGACTCCTTGTTCCGTTTCTTTCGTAGCAGAAATAGTTCCGAACAATAAACGTTTGCTCATCCGGCGGACGGTGCGGTTTGATTTAGCGTTTCCAACTCGCTGATAGATTTGGCCAAGCGGCTCTTTTGCGCCTTCAAGGCTTCGATTTTTTGATCGAGTTCGGCGTTTTTCTCCTTGGCGTCAATTTCGCCTTCCTTCGGATTATTCACCGCATTCTTGACCTCTTCGACTTCTTTGATTTCTTCCGCCAGTTTCGAATCCGTTTTTCTCGCACTTGTAAGTGATATTTGAATGTGCTCGCGGTAAACCCTAGTGGCTTCCGGCTTACCCCCCAGGTCGTTCCTCACGCTTTGGAAACTGGAAATGTCATTCTGGAGGGTATCGTTGTATCGGCTGACCGCGTCCAACCGTGCCTGGGCCAAATTAATGCGGTCATTCAACACCTCCATGTCACGCATGTATGCTTCTCGCTGAATTCGCACATGCATACCCCACGCATAACCCTTGATCACGCCTCGAATGGCTCCTCTTGCGATTCTCCGCTGCATCATTTCATTCGATTCACCACGAATCTTACTGCCTACACCTTCAATCGTACCTTCAACAATTCCTCCGAAAATAGCGCCCTGAATCTCTTCGGGAATATCCAAGGTCGCTTTGGGTACCTGGACTCCGTCCACCATGACATAACTGGTGGTTGCACATCCACCCAACAGGGACATGAACATTGCCGCGATGCAACTGAAAAGTACGAGGGTACAGCGTCGAGAGATCATTTTGTGACTATCCTTTCGTCCAAAAATCTTGATGAAATCGCAGAAAACGCTCTGCGAACGCCCTGTCGCGATGGATGTCGGTTGGGGCTTGCAGTCTGTGTATATGGCATGGTTTCTCAAAGCGAGCCTCCCCCTGCTTTTAATGCCCGCTCTTTTATGGTGTTGAATTGAAATTCGAGCGTTCTAACGTTTAACGGCGGAGAATTGTAATGCTCACGAACGATCTGCGACCAAATGGCAGCCTTTGCCGTGGGCAGTGTGGCTTCATGGTCCGCAAAAGCCGCCGTCACGATGTCAGCTTGATAGTGTTTCAGTTGCCCCAGTCTGGCCAGATACTCCGTAGCCGCGTTCGACGCGTTGAGCAACTTCGTTTCCGCTTCTTGCTCCATACCGCCGTCCTGCAAACCCCTCGCAGCGGTTTTGCTGAAGACCCACTGATGCAAATGAAGGCAGGCTCCTTTCAGGACTGTCTGGCAAGCGGCTATATCAGCATGTCGATTCGCCGAAGATTGACTTGCAGATGTCACAATATCCTGCCCGCGGCGAGCGCCATTGTTTTTTAACCAATTCATGATTTTCTGATCTGGCGTATAACCCCCTATTCCGAATCCATTTATCGCATGGTCCAGAGGGGTCCGCCCATTGTCGTCCTTTGCATTGATATCTGCCCCCTGTTCCTTGAGCCACTTGAGCACTTCCAGAGACCTACCTTTTGCCACATAATAATGCATGGTAGTATGTTCGCAACGTGCGCCATTGTCTTGTAGCCATTTCACGGTTGGATTCTGACCTAGTTTTTCATCCCATCTTCCTAATTCGTCTATCGCACGGTCCAGAGGGGTCCGCCTATAGTCGTCCTTTGCATTGATATCTGCCCCCTGCTCTTTGAGCCACTTGAGCATTTCCAGATGTCCGCTCTGAGCCGCGTAATGCATAGATGTTTGGCCACCGGTTATGTTATGGTTGGCTGGAGTAACTGTTGTGGCATGGATGTCGACACCCTGCGATTTAAGCCATTTCATGACATCCAGTTGTCCAGCGGAAGCCGCGAAATGCAGAGGGCGCAGGTCGCCTTCTGATGTCGCGTTAATATCGAATCCCTGTTCTTTCAGCCACTTCATCGCCTCCACGGACCCGCTTCTGGCAGCCAGTTCTACCAACGTAACATGACCGGGACGGCATGTCGTTTTTTTGAGGTCTACCCCCTGCTCTTGAAGCCATTTCATGGCTTCCACACGCCCACTCCATGCCGCCATAAATAGCACTGGCGTGTCGGCCCCTCTGCTTCTTGCATGAATATCGGCTCCCTGTTCCTTAAGCCACTTCATTGCCTCCACATGCCCGCCTCTTGCTGCCTGATGCATAGGAGTTCCTCTGCCCGCCCCAGAATCAATTTGCACATTGATATCTGCTCCATGATTCTTCAGCCATTTCATTGCTTCAATCTGGCCGCCCAATGCCGCGCAATGTATGGGAAGCCAACCACGGTTATTCCAGTGCATGCTTTCTGTGTTAATATTTGCGCCATGTCTGTTTAACCAGATCATTGCCTCGACTTGCCCGGCGAAGGCGGCGAAATGCATAGGAGCCCAGCCGTCATCTTTGTTAAAACCAAGAGGTCTTCCGTAAGAGCGTTCAGTATAGTTCATTTCCGCCGTGAGGCACGAGCGATCATGTGCGAACAGTGTTTCCAGTACGTCCACGCGCCCTTCAGCAGCGGCGAAATGCGCCAACGTTTTTCCATTTTTATCTTTGTCGCCGATCCCCAGCCCCTTCGATTTCATCCAGCTAGCAATGGCTGGCGTCACCGTGGGCTGCGGTGGCGGTGGTGGCGATGGCCGTACCGGTGGCGGCGATGGGTCTTGATTGCCATCGCCAGTAACAACTTCGCTCGTTGGTGACTTCAGTAATCCCGACAAAACCATCCATGCTCCCGTAAGACAACCCAATGACAACACTACCGCGACGGCCACCCACACCATTTTAGGTTTTACCGTTGATTTTGCGGCGGCTTTAGATTGTGCCGATTTAGGAATTGCCGTTGTTGTAGGCTTTACTGCTTGAGCTGGCCTAACTGTCGGAGTTGTTTGTCCCCCTGTTCCCATTGTTTTCGTTCCTGTGGCTGTCACCCCTGTCCCTACTGTTGTGCCACGTCCTGTACTCACCGGTCCCGGAGCGGCGATAGGAATCTGCGGAAGAGACTTTTGAGTCGGTTGACTGCCAAGTATTGGGTAAAGATCTTTTGCGTTACGGGTAACTATTTGGCACCACGGACAATGTCCCATTGCCTCTAAAAACACATGTCGGTCGTTAGTGCATCCCTTTTTTTTAAGTTTTCCATTTTCCAAGATATCGTTCAAGATATCACACCATTCTTTTGCGCTAGGCCGATTTTGAGCGTCACCGAGAAAACTTCGATGAAACATGTTGCGCAAGTCTGGCGACAGACAGTCAAGGGAAGGTCTGGTTTTAGGGAATTTTTTTAACTTTTTTCCTAGCTTTAAATTAAAATACGTGTGTCCCGCCTTAAAGCTGTCCTCTGGGAAAACTTCGGTGTCGCTTAATTGGAAATAAGGATGTTCACCTCCCATTAATAATTCGAATATCAAAACGGCTAAAGCGAAGTTGTCAGAATGTGTAGTCCAACCGCTGTAATTTTTGATCTCTGGAGCCACATATTCAGGCATCGCTTTAGCGCATCTGTGTGTAAACTGACTCGATGGATCAACTATCTGGAATGAATCGGTGTCAATTAAGGTAACATACGCACGATCGGTAACCAAAAAATTTCCTTCGTTTGCATCACCGATTACATAATGTTTCTCATGGGCGTTCCTCATGGCGATAGCGAAGTTACGCGAGACGCCGAACGCATGCTCCCAAGTAAAATGAGGAAAAGAGGTTTTACGTTTATCTGGCTTAAAGGCGCATTGGATTTCCTTCCCATCGCCTTTCGGCATCAGATAGCCGAGTACATTCCTTTTAAGATTTTTTTTAGGCATGTCCCATAATAGGTCAATGGGCCAAGCGAATGTGAGATGGTTGTCTTGATTATAAGGCTGTACCGGTGGATGATCCAACATGTACTGAAGCTTTTGCGACTTTAGCTTTTGCGATTCTTGCCTTTTCTTCATGTCGTTTTCAGACGACCAATCAAAGATTTTTGCCACTAAATCTGGTTGATCAGTGTCATATACTTGCCCTTCTCCACCACCACCGATATAACCACGCGAAATCACAAGGGAATCATTTTTCCCCCTGTAACAAGTTGGCATAGTTTTGTTATTCATTTAACCAAACTTTCTGTATCGCTAATAGTGGCGTTTTGGTTGGTTTTTACATTAGCCCAAGAAACATTTTTCTTTTCACATATTCGAGTGTTACATTTTCGGGCATTCTCGGGGCGAACATATGGACAAGGGAAATGTGTCGCAACACAACATCCTCGCCACAGAGAATTTTTCTCGCCTGGTTGCGTAGTGTCGCTTGTAACAGGGGTTGGCAAACATTGATCTTGGCGGATGGCGAATACCATAGTACGATCATCGTAGTATCTTCTGGACACCTCTGGATCATTCAGATATGTTAGCAAGAAATCATCAATATCCTGTTTTGTTCCATGTCGCATTACCCAAGTTGCTCTCGTCAACAGCGCATCATCTTTGATAGCGTTATGAATGCGTTCTCGTCTTTCTAGTCGAATACAAAATAACATATCCTTCAACCAATCAGACGACAGGCAAACCATATGAGGATTGAAATTACGGTCAGATATGACCTGTAATAAGCTCGACGCTTCCGATTCTGTGATGAACCTGGTTGCGCCATCGTTAGACTCATCGTGATGGCCTTGAAGTACCACGTCAAAGGGACTGTCCGGTTCTGCACGTGTGAAGATAAAAGAATCGCCAATTTGCATAGCATGAAATCCTTGATCTCCAACATAGGCGGCCGCTATTGTGCAAGATAACCTTTCCAGAGGAGGAATTTCGCCCTCCACGGTGTCCAAACCGAGACGATCCGCCTCACGTTTTAGCTCTTCTTGCGATTCGACGATGAACTGTCTTGCTTGGGATTCAAAGGCTTCTTCTCGGTTCCAGCGGTTCGAAAAAAAGTCCAAGGCCAATCTCGTCATCAAATCAGCACCTTGGCCCGAATGCGTATACTCTTTGCTGCCTGCTCCATCGCAAACGACTAATACTAAGCCGTCAGGTAGTTCCAGAACACCGCAACGATCTTGATTTATTTTGGGCACGCCATTCCGATTTCCAGCTACACTGCATAAAGCATGATGATATTTGAATTTATCCATATTGCACACTTAAACTAAAATCCGTCTACTGGTGATATTAATTGCTAAGTATTGGTTTTTGTTCGGTCGCGGTTGGATTACGACTGGCTGTAGATGCAAATTGAAGCAATTTTGTAAACGTACCAGGATTGTCGCTGAGGGTATACACGGGCTCTTTAGGTGGGGTCAGTTTCTCCATGATAGATCGGTTAATGTTGCCCACACCAAAAGCGTAGAACCAGCAACCTCCTCTAGCTTGATATTCATGGAACTTCTCAACAGCTGTTTGCCAAGGGCTATCGCTGTCAGGTTCACCATCTGTTATTAGAAATACCCAAGAGCGGCTGTATTTGATGTCTTGATCCCATGCGTCTTGTTTTCGGTCTTTAAGCCTGTCGTATGCAAGTTGTAATGCCTGCCCCATAGGCGTACCACCATTGGCACGAAGTGAAGGCGGGTCGAATTCTGAAATATGTTTAAAACCATGAGCGACATCAGCGGCACCACCAAACGTCACCAGCAGAATTTCCACCGCATCTTTCGCTCTGTCATCGGCTTCGATATCTGCTTTTAGGCGAGCGATGCCTCTGTTGACTTCATCAATCGCTTTTGACATTGAACCAGATACATCCACTACCAGCACGCAATGGACTCGTTTTGCCACATTGTCTGTATCCTGAACAGAATCGCTACTACGATCAGAGGGGTTTGACATAGAATCACTCCTTTTAGAAAAATTAAAATGAAGGCCAACAATCAGCACACGATGTTGCGGGACGGACAAAAACAAGCGGTGGGAGCAGGGTAAAATCAGTCCCTTTCTTCTTTTTGTTGCCGTCGCTCATCGCTTTTTCTCCTGAATACAAAATATTTACATATTTCGACTAAATGATTATCCACCCCACTCGTGGCCACAGTCATGGCAATACCAAATGCCGTTTTCCTTGTCGGTGTCCGTCCTACCGCATTTCGGGCACGGTTTTCCTTTTTCGGTCGCCGACGTTACCGACCATCCAATAAACACGTACATGCGTTTCTCCTTTTCGTTTTTCGACAGGCACGCAGTATCAAAAAGTACACCTTTTGATAATGGTCCACTCTCGACAGAAACAGAGGTTTGAGGGAGCTGAAAGAGCGTAAGACGGAGCGTTTTCCCCAAAAGTTTCAGGGAAAATCGCGATATGCTTGACTAAACACGAATTTTCCGGCAAAATTATTCCCACATCGAACTGTCAAAAGGTGTACTTTTTGATACCGCGCGTCTCGAATGTGCGGGATCAGAATGAATTACCAGATGTGCGTGACGCGAGCACTTTGCCCGTGTTTGACTGGTATTGGCTGGTATATGTGAAATACCCCGGAATGACGGGGGTTACTTTTTAGAGATGAGGATCGAGATATGTCAGCATCCAAAGAACAGATCATGAAAATGGTTGAGGCTATTCGCCAAGCGGGTTTGGAATTGCCCGCCGAATTGCGAGAGGAACTCAATAATCTGCAGAACCCGGTTTATAACCTGGCATTTGTCGGGCGTTTCCAAGTGGGGAAGACCACCGCGATCAATCGCGTCGTGCTCAAGAGCGAAGTGCTGCTTAAAGAGGGCATCGGCCTGTGCACGACCGCAGTGGCAACCAAGGTGCAGTACGGCGAGAAACCGCAACTCACCGTTATTCCCTGGGTCAAACGCACGGAAACCATGACTCAAGATGGCCAGAGCGTACAGGTGGAAACCAAGGATGGCCCAGGTACCCCTGTCACCATCGACAATCCCACCAAGGAAGAGATTGCCCGGTACACAACGGCCAACACCGAAGCCGAACGTCTCGTTCTGGCGGAAAACACTTACTCGGTCGAATTGACTTGGCCGGCCGAGAGCCTCAAGAAGTATATCCTCATCGATACCCCGGGCGTTGACGACACGAATACGGCGTTACTTGATGCGACGACGTACCGGATCGTTCCCTCAGCGGATGTGGCGATCCTGGTCGTCGGAGCCAGCAGCATGACCGAGCATGAGCGCAATTTCCTGCGAAGTCGCATCCTTGATGCAGGCATTTCGCGGATGATGATTCTGGTTTCCTACCAGGCAGACAAGGATCGTAAGTCGCCTGAGGTTCGCGGTCAGATACTCGATCAGATTCGCGCGGATCTCAGGCTCATCGGTCGCGAAAACATTCCCGTGCGAATGTTCTGCTACGATCCGAAGGTCCAGGGCGACATCCTCAACACGCCCGAATCCATTGAAAAGGCCATCGTCGAATTTGCTGACGCCAACGCTGCCGCTGGCCGGATCGAGAAACTCCACTACTTGTTACAGCGTCAACTGGTCTTGCATGCCACGACTCTTAGCGCCCAGATTGCGATGGTTGGCAAGTCCGTAGCGGATCGCAAAGCCCTGCGGGAAAAGTTCGACGCCGCCGCCATTGACCTTCGCCAGAAATACGACACCCTTTCGGATCGCTTCAGTATGGATACCCGACGACTCCAGCGGAAGGCCGGCGACCGTCTGACGAACGCCTGTGAGACGATCGGCGACGACTACATCAAAGGGTTTGAAGACTGCAACACTCTGACCGAAGCCCACGGACGCCTCAGTAACGCCGAGAATCTCATGAAGCGTCCTTTCGAGGATGCCATCACCAACGTCTGCCAGGAAATTCGAGAAGAAATAGCAAGAATACTGCAAGGCTACAACGCCGAGCTGGCCAAGGCAGCCGATGGTATCCGCACCGTGATGCAAGTCGATATGCACGTCAACGGCGGCTGGCTCGCCAAGTTCAATCCCAACCTGGTTGTTCTCGCTGATTATGCCCTTTCATTGTTCGTTCTGCCCGGCAGTATCGTCAGCGATGTCATCATCCGCTTCCTCGCCGGAAAAATCCCGTTCATCAAGAAATTCGTGCCTGCCAACATCATCAAGAATATGATGGTCAGCACCATCAGCAAATCAGTCAAACAACAGATCGCTGAGATAGGCGATAACTTGCGCGTGCAACTGGGTGAAACCTTCGAACGCGTCGAACAGTCGATCAAGCAGGAATTCGCGAGCCTCTACCTGAAAGAAGTTCAGCCGATGCAGGAAGCCGTCGAGCGTGCCGAGGCTCAGGAGACCAACGTTGACGTAGCGGGGCTTACTGCCAAGCGCGATGCCATCGCCACTTTGATCGAAAATACCTGATCAACTCTCGGCCGCCGGGATTTACTCTCCCGGCGGCCTTCCACCTCGCCATATTTTGGAGAAGTCTGATGCCTATTGAAATGCATAATGCCCTTTCGCTGAGCCAGGATGTGGTTGACCGCGAGGTCATCCATCCTGAAGATCGCGCTGCGTTGCAATCTCTCCGCGAATTGCCTGCCTTCGATACGCTGGTCAAGGCCCTGATGAAAAACTTCACCGAGGAGACGATTCGCGGCACCAGCCTCGCCCAAAAGATCCGCCTTGGCCCTAACCAGTTGTCCGACGTCTACAACCTCCTGCCCCCTATCTGTCGCCAATTGGACATCAAAGAACCGGAATTATACTTGGAGATGAACCCCTTCCCCAACGCCTACACGATCGGCGATACGCGAACTTTCGTCACCATTACCTCCGGCCTTCTCGAATCGCTGGAGACCGAGGAAATCCAAGCCGTTCTGGCCCACGAGTGCGGTCATATCCGCTGCCGCCACTGTCTGTATCACACCGTGGCCGTCGCCATCAAAGGTATTGCCAAAAGCGCACTGCCCATCCCCGCTATCGCATGGACCCCCGTCGAGTCGGCGCTCTATGCATGGTCCCGCGCCAGCGAACTCTCCGCCGACCGCATCGCCGCCATCAGCGTCGGTTACGCCAAGCCCGTCATCAACACCATGATCCGCCTCTCCGGCGGTTCCAAGGCGATCACCGCCCGTATCAACGTTGACGAATATATGAAACAGGTCAAGGACTACACCCTCCTGCGCACACGCGATGAAGTCAGCGACCTCCTGCAGACTTTCGCCACGGCACTGCGCACCCATCCATTCCCCGCCATCCGCGTCAAGGAAATCATTGCCTGGTGCAACAACGCCAAGTTCCGCCGCTTCGCAAAGGCCGTGGGCTCGGTTCGCTGCACCAAGTGCGGTACCGTCCTCAAATCCACAGACCTGTTCTGTTCCAACAAAAAGTGCGGCCTTCCGGTCTAACACAAAACTCGCAGATCACAAATCATCGTCATGCAAGATTTTACTTGTAAGTTCAGATGCTCAGTATGAAATATGAAAGGTGAACATCTCATGCCCATGCAACCTGACGTCTACACGGAACGCCGAGACACTCTGGTCACCTTGCTCAAGGCAGTAATCCGCGAAGTTACGACCATCGAGTCCGAGCACACCTCGGTGGAACTCGATACTTTCATCGCCAACCGGGCTAAACTGGACAGCGTGGTGAAGAGAGTACGTGAAGACCAATTCAAGATCGTGTTGGTGGCCCGTTTCCAGGGCGGCAAGTCGACGTCCTTCAACGCGATAGCCGACGGTCGGGTGATTTCGCCGATAGGCAATTCCGCCATCAAGTGCAGCGCCGCAGTCATTCGCGCTCACCACGTCGTAGACCCTGCCGAAGTCGGTGCCTACGTCACGTTGCGCAACGACAAAAAACTCGGAGAGATGTGCCGCGAATCTCTCGGTCGCGAGGTCCACTTGTCCGATCCCGAGGATCACGCGAAAGCGATCAAGGAACACCAGGAAAAAATCAAAAACTGGCTCAAAAATCGTGGGGATCTTAATGAGGAGGAGCGTGAACGCCTCCTTATTTCAGGACTCGTCCTGCATTTTTATGGCAGTCCTGCGCATGCCAAGCTTCGGCTCCGGGAGCATGAAGCCGGGGTCATCCGTATGTCGCTGGATGAGGTCACCCCGTTGGTCCGTTTCCCCAAGGATTACGGGCCGCGCTATTCGGACGGCGATCCATCACAGTTCCGAGCAGAAGAGATCCTGTTTCCTTTTATCGCCGATGTCCTCTGCAAACTCCAGTCGGAAAACCTCCAATCCATCGGTGCGGCGGTCACGGACTGCCCCGGCCTTTTTGCCAGCACCTACGATACCGACACCGCTCTCACCGCCATGATCGCAGCGGATGCCGTCTGGTACCTGCTGGAAGACAAAGGCCTCGGCGAGTCCGAGGACAAGGCCATTCGTATATGTAAGAAAATATGCGGGGACCGCCTCTTCTTCACGGTCAATCTCAGGGGTAAAAAACGTAACGCCATTGATGTCATTTTCCCCTCGATTATTTCCAGTATCAAAAACATAGGCGTTGAGATGAACAGCCAGGAATTGCGTCCTTATCACGCACTGCTGGCACTTCTGACGATGCAGGGCCACGCGTTGCTGGATGGTAGCGCGGACAAATCGGTCGGGCCGTTCCTGCAAATGATGGCCAGAAATATGCAGTTCGACAGCCAAGCTCCGATCAAGGATATCTGGGGACTTGTGGCTGGCGAATGTCTCAACAATCTTCGCACTCCCGGGGAAGAAGAATTCAACAAGTTGCCCACGAAACTCAGCCGCGAAGGCATCGAGATTGTTCGCCGCGAATCAGACCTCAATGACATCTTGCCGGCAATCGAAAAATATGTGATTGACAAAAAATGGCGGGCCATCCTTATTGACAACGGCTCACAGAAGGCGACCGATTTTTTGCGACAAGTGGAAAGCGACCTGATAAGCCGTGAACGCAGTGGCGAAGAGAACGTGGAGAAACGCCGTGCGGAACTGGATGCAACCCGCAAAGCAATGACGGAATTCACCGATTTTGCCAATCAACAGTTCAGTGTACTGGAAGGGGAGGAGGGCGAGGGGATCGACAAACATTTGGCTGAGGATTTCTACAACGCCGCGATCCTCACCAAGGTGAAAGAGATTGCGGAAGATGCTTCTTATTCGATCTCCCAAAACACAAGCGTCTGGGAACTCATCAAGAAAACGTTTGTGCATGGAGGTAGTGTCAAAGACGTCATCGAACGCGAGTGCGGGGATGCGATCGAACATGCCATGCATCAGTCGTTAAAGCAAACCATCGCTGCTTGGCTAGCCGCAATTCTGAACCAACGCAACGATATCTTCCGTCTCCGCGTGGTGAAGCCTAGCGACCGCATCGCCAATGCCATTAAAAAACAATGGAACTCTAGTGGGCTACAAAAGGAATTCAAGATGGAACATCCCACCATCTATGTTCCCAATAGCCTCGACAGCAACATGCTCGCCTCTGCCAGTCGCGACATAGGATGCAGCACCGCGAGCGATATCGCGGAGGACGTGCTTATGACCACGATGGGGACACTGTTCACGTTCATGGTGAAGCTGGCGTTGAATGCGGTTGTGGCAGCAATTGTCGCCATATTGACGGCGGCGTGGAGGGCAGTTAAGGCATGGCTAGGCTGGGGCAGAACATCGCAGCAGGAGATCAAAGACAAGTTGATCGAAGAACTCAGCAAAACGTTTAGAGACAAACAAGAGAGTGTAGTTTCGGATTTATCTCGCGACTTGGCCTGCTTGCGTAAGGCCTATGTCAAAACGCTACGGCAAACCGTTGATGATCACATCCATTCGTGCAATGAGAATATCGAACAGACTGCGGCGATCCTAGACATGGATATTGAGAAACGGCGTAAGATCGCCAAAGAGTGCAGGCATATCCGTGAAAAGCATGTCGTGCCGGTTCGCACAAAGCTCGAAGAGTTCACCAACCAGACCATTGCCCTTGCGGAACAGCCCAATTCACAGACGGCGTCTGAACCCCTCGCTGCCGCCACATGATGTACCACCAAGTTCGTCCCCCCTCTACATGGAATCACTATGTCAAACCCCCAAAAACCCAATGTCGCGATCACCGGCTTGTATCAAGTCGGCAAATCCACCCTGATCAACTGCCTCATGGCCGACACGCTCGCCGAGGTGGGGAACGGACTCCCCACCAGCCATTCCATCAGCCGCTTCACCATCGGTGCCCCCGAACGAGCCGTACTCCGTGACAGGAATCGGCGCGTCGCCGATATGCCCTTGGACGCTTACCGCAAAATGCTCGTGAACAAAGAGCCGATTCCAAGGAATACCGACGCGGAGTTTGTCGTCAACCGTGATTGTCTGGCCAACATCAACCTCTGGGACACCCCCGGCCTGGACTCCACGGGGAAGAATGAGGCGGCAGACACCACATTGGCAACCAAGGCTATCGAAGATGCCGATTTTCTCATCGTTGTCGTTCCTAATGAGCAATTGAAAGAAACCACATTCACCACGATCAAGGCCCAGATTAAGACCAAGCCCTGCGCCATCGTGATGAATTGTAAGGACAGCGATCCCGAATCGGACCCCAACCGAGACGCCCGCCAGGCCATCGCTTCGCAGTTGAAGGTTGCCGGACTCCAGCCCGTTGAAATCCAAATGGGTCAGCCGGTGCTCGCCTGTAATCTGGTCTGGTACTGGTTGAGCGTGACGTCTCCCAATCCCGCCGTCAGCAAAGATGATAAGAGTATCGTCGGCATTCTTGAGGAACATCGTCGCAACATGCGACATTACTATAGTCGCCGCCCACCTGAACCCAGCGTCGAGGAACTTCGGCGTAAGAGCCATCTCGAACCCCTGCGAGATTTCCTCCTCGGTGACGGCTGGTCCTTCCGCACCATCCCCACCATCAGCGCCCTCGATAAAGCGTTCCACGACTGGCAGCACGATCTGTTCGCCACTTTTGACTCAAACAAAAAATAAAAGGAGTATCCCACAATGGCAGCAAGACTTTGGCGAAGAACCGTCCTGGGAGTTGGCGAATACTGCGGGATAGAGAGATACGAGATTCAGGCCGCCGAGATGAGTGATGTCGAAGCTGCCGAATCGAGTGCCAGAAGACACACTACGAGGCTCGTCGCATCCGTGGAAAGAGATGTCGAGTCCGTAAAGAACGACGTTCGTTTGATCGAGGAATCGGTCTCAGGCCACAACGATAAACTCAAAACTGTCGAAGCCAACAAGAAAAAACTCGCCGATCTCGAAGCCTCTATCAAAAGCCAGCATGACTCTCTCACCAAGAAAATTGACGGCGGCGGTTCGCTCCAGGCGATCTTCCAGCAGGTCTCCAAGGAGCACATCGAGCGTATGGAGAAGAAGACCGATGAACTCCGCCTGCAGGGCGAAAGCCTTGTCAAATCCGTGTCGTCCACTGTCAAGAAGCAGTCCGAAGCTTTTTCGATCACCGTGCAGCAAGCCACCGCCGATGGTGAAAAAATGCGAACTGCCATCAACGCCGATGCCACCCGCATCCGCGAGGAGTGTCAGAAGAGCATTACCCACATCACCGCCCTCGCTGCTGCCACCAAGTCTCATGTCGAACAAATTGCCACAGAAGCTACCCAGGCTATTTCCCAGGCAACAGCGAATCTGCAGCAGGAATCCACCCACATTACCGACTCGCTGGCCGACAGCGAAAAAAAGTTCACCGCCACCATCACCACCGCTACCGCCGACGCCTTCTCGCAACTGAACGCCGTCCGCGAGCAATCCATCGCCGAACTGCAACGCCAGAACGAACTCAACCGCCAATCCGCCCAAACGCTGATCGAATGCACCGAGCGCCTTCGCGTTCAGACCGATGCAAACGAAACTCGGTTGCATGAACTTGGCCGCCAAGGCGAAGAAAAACTCGTCGCTTCGCTGGCCATCTGCGAAACAAGTTTCGCTGCCACTACCGCCGACGCCCTCTCACAACTGAATGCCGTTCGCAAACAATCTCTCGACGAACTACAACATCAGAACGAACTCAACCGCCAATCCGTCCAAACGCTGACCGAATGTTCCGTGCGTCTCCGCGATCTGACTGACGCCAGCGAAACTCACCTGTGGGATCTTAGCCGCCAAGGCGAAGAAAAACTCGCCGCCTCGCTGTCTGATCATGAACAAAATTTCGCTACCACCACTGACAGCGCTCTCTCGCAACTGAACGCCGTCCGCGAGCAATCCATCGCCGAACTACAACGCCAGAGTGAGCTCAACAGCCAATCCGCCCAAATGCTGACCCAATGCGCCGAGCACCTCCGCGATCAGACTGACGCCGCCGAAGCTCACTTGTGGGAGCTTGGTTGCCAGGGCGAAGAAAAACTCGCCACATCGCTGGTTGACTGCGAAAAAAAAATCGCCATCACCACTGCCGACGCTCTTTTGCAACTGAACACTGCTCGTGAGCGGTCCATCGCCGAACTGCAACGCCAGAACGAGCTCAACCGCCAATCCATTCAAACGCTGACCGAATGCACGGAGCGTCTCCGCGTTCAAACCGACGCCGCCGAAACTCGCCTGCGAGAATTTGGTTGCCAGAGCGCAGAAAAACTCGCCGCCTCAATTGCTTTTCTCGATCAGGCCAAAGCCGTACTCGCCCAGGCGCAGGATACCGCCGACACGTTCCAGCGTTACCACGAGACTGCTCGCTGGAAAGGGGTTTTCGGGCGACTCCGCTGGCTCTTTTTTGGTGCGCCTGCACCCATGGTTCTAACCCACGATGTCCCGGTCACCGTTGATTTATAGAGTAGGACGATCATGCCCCCAGGATGCAAAATCGCTTCCACGACTACGAATACTTCGCCTCTGGCCCCAAGGAACTCAGGTTCGGTAACAGTTGCACCATTCCCGTGTTCTGCGACCTCAACAAAGCGTTTCACGACTGACAGCACGACTTTTTGACTTAAACAAAAAATAAAAGGAGTTTCCCACAATGGCAGAAACAATCACCATGTACAATGGTTGGACGAGCAAATACTGCGTTATGTCCAGTAGTTCGATTGAAGCCGCCGAAATGTTCGATGTTCGGAATGCACGAGATGAGGCCAAAAAGCATGCCACATTGCTCGTCGAATCCGTGGAGAGAGACGTTGATTCCATGAAGCAAGACGTTCGTTTGCTTGAAAGTTCGGTTTCAGACCACAGCAGTACGCTCGGAACAATCAGCTCCGCTGTTGAAAACAACAAGACAAATCTCGCCGCTCTCAAGACCAAAATTGACGGCGGCGGTCCACTCCAGGCAATCTTCCTGCAGGTCTCCAAGGATCACATCGAGCGCATTGAGAAGAAGACCGTCGAACTCCGTCAGCAAGGCGAAAGCCTCATCAAATCCGCATCGACCATCCAGGCAACCATCAAGCAGCAGTCCGAAGCATTTTCGACCACCTTGCAGCAAGCCACCGCTGACAACGAGAAAACGCGCAACGTCGCCGCCCGTGCCCGCGAGGAGTGCCAGAAGAGCGTGACCTATGTCACTGCCCTCAACGACCAAATCGAAAACACCGCCGCGAAAGCTGCCCAAGCTATTTCCCAGGCGACTGCGAGTCTGGAACAAAACTCCGCCCGCATCACAGCCTCGCTGGCCGATCGCGAAAAAAAGTTCGTCACCACCATCGCCGACGTCTTCTCGAAACTGAACGCCGTCCGCGAGCAATCCATCGCTGAATTGCAACGCCAGAACGAACTCAGCCGCCAATCCGCCCAAACGCTGACCGAATGCACCGAGCGCCTCCGTGCTCAGACCAACGCCGCCGAAACTCGCCTGCGAGAACTGAGTCGTCAAGGCGAAGAAAAACACGTCGCTTCGATCGCGCTGCTCGATCAGGCCAAGGCCGCACTCGCCCAAGCGCAGGAGGCCGCCGACATGTTCCAACGCTACCACGAAACAGCCCGCTGGAAAGGATTTTTCGGGCGACTCCGCTGGCTCTTTTGGGGTGCGCCTGCACCCGTGACGCCATGTCCCGTTGCAGCCCCATCGCCGGTGACATCTTCAATATCTGATTCATAGATAGGACGATCATGACGAGAGGGCACGAATGTCCGACACACGACATTTTAGCCCAAAAAACGTTCCGTTTTACTTTCGGAGGATAGAATGGCAGTTCTCAAGTGTCCGTATTGCGGCGAGGCAAGACATGTTCAAGTTTCGTTCACTAGATACAATATTAAAAATACTGAGGGCTGGTTCCAGACGGGCTTGGTCGGTGTCGTTTTTGGAATTGCCTGTGATGTAGCTATTGTATTGAGATTAGTTGTTGCGCCTTGGAAATGTTGCGAATGTAAACGCATCTATCTGCGATGGTTTGGCTTTTACCTCGGCTAATATAAAAACAAAAGGAACTTACCACTATGGCAGCAATAATCACGTTAAACCACCACCCTCTCTTCTTTGGAGGCGGCTACTGCACCATGCACCCCAATAATATTCAAGCGGCCGAAATGAGCGATGTCAGGAGAGCACAGGATGATGCAAAAGACTACGCCAAGCATCTCTTCGAATCCATGAATAGTGTCATTCGTCAGCACGAACACTATCTCAAAGTCAACGAGGAAAACATGAAATGCTTCGCGAGAGAATACCGCGACGCTCTCGCACACCACCACAAGTTTATCTCCGAGACAATTAACGCGAGCGATCAACGTCAGGATGCCTTCCAGAAGATACACGATGAGCATTTCAAGCGAATCCAGAACGAGAACGAGAAGTTGCAAAAACAGTGCGAAGGTCTCCTCCAATCCGCCCAGGCCATCCTCAGTAAAAACGAATCTATCCAAGCTACCATTCAGTAGCAATCCGAAGCCTTTTTCGCTGAATGCGCCGCCATGCGATCCCTCTTGCAGCAAGCCGCCGCCAAATGATGCACTACCGCGCTCGTCCCCTATCCGAGCTTTTCAGTGGCGCAGTCGAGTGATTCCACCCACGACGTTCCATTCACCATTTCGTCGAAGCGCCCCCCACTCCCATCCGGCCAATCACAGAAAGGACGATCATGACCACATCCACTATGAACGACAAAGCCCCCGTCCGGGATCGTACTCGGCGAAACCTCGGTGCCATATCTCTCGCCATCGCAGCAAGCGGCGCGGTAGTCACTCATATTTGTCTGTATTGCTTCCCAGATATCCGGATGCCTTTGGGCATTCTCGCCGACGGATTCGAAGCAGCCACAATCGGTGGCGTCGCCGACTGGTTCGCCGTCACCGCGCTTTTCCGCGAAGTCCCCATCCCGGTGATCCGCCGCCATACCAACATCATCGTCAAGAACCGCAAGCGGATCGCCGAGGGCATCGTCGATATGGTCCAGACAAAATGGCTCACACCCGAAGCCATCAGCGAAAGACTCAGCCAATTCTCCGCGTCCCATATGCTTTTCAACTACCTCGAAGTCCCCGCCCAACGCGAAAAAGCCCGCGAACTCCTCCGCGATGTGCTCCAACGGCTCACTAACCACATCGACCAGATCAGCCTGGAAAAGTTCCTCGACGAAGCCGTGCGAAAACAGCTTCAGGGCCTCCAACTCGCCGCCCCGCTCGGACGCTGGATGGTCAAGAGCATCGAGGCGGGCGATCATCAAGCCATTTTCGACGGCCTCGCCAAGGCGCTCTTGGAGGCTATCCAGCACGCTGATAATCGTAGAGTTCTCGGCAAGACCATCGAAAAAGTCCTCGAACAAGCCATCGACGAGTACAAGAAACGCAATATCGGCTCAGCATTCGTTGTCTGGCTGGGGCGTGCCACGGATGCCATCAACAGTGCCGACGCATCAAAAATCATCCTCAAGGAAACCGAAGCCCAACTCGAAGCCATCAGCCAAGACCGCAATCATCCTTGGCGTCTTAAGCTCACGGAACTCTGGCTCGACATCGCCAGAAAATTAGCCATTGGCGACAAACAAGCCACCGCCATGTTCGAGCATTTCCAGCAGAGACTCGCCGACAATATCGACCTTAAGGATTTAATCCACCGTGTCCTGACCTCCTTCAAAAACACCGTCCAGACGCAACTTGCGATTCCAAACTCACCGCTCCGCAACGCCCTTGATCGCCTTTTCGATTCGCTCAACCATGAGTTCAAAAATAACGTCAAGGCCAGGGACTCTTTCGATATCTGGGTTCGCCGAAACGTTCAGGATCTCGTCCTCAAACACCATAACCTCATCGGCGACATCGTCGCCAGCAGCCTCAGCGAAACCAAGCTAAGCAACGCCACTCTCGTCGAACAGATCGAAAGCAAGGTCGGACCGGACCTCCAATACATCCGACTCAACGGCGCCGTCGTCGGCGGTATCGTCGGCGTGGCTATCGCGTTCATCAAACTCGCGTTAACTTAAATCTCAGACCGTGATGCACAGCGATTCATCCGGATCGCAAGTGGCAACTTCTTCCTTCGATACGTTGAAGTAGTACAGCGGTCCGCAATCAATCCAGCCGTTTTTCCCGTCTTCTTTCCAATTTATACCCTCCTTCACGAATGGCGGCATATCCTGAAGTATAGGCAAAACCTCTTTTGCTTTGGCTGTGTAGACGCTGGGATAAAAACCCTCCTGCTGACAAACGACTCGTTTTTCTTCCACGAGTTTCTCAAGCCAATCTATGCCGCCCAGGTCCGCATCCCAGTGTGCAATCACTTTGCCTGAACTTTGCTTTTTGATGTCGATGCCCCAACCAAGCATAAAATTTTCCTATCAGCTCGAATAAATATATCCCATATCTCGTTTGCCGTCGATCATCCTGATCCAGCAGTTTTTCGGGTTCTTCTCGTTCGCGTACCACTCGGGCGTGTAATGGAACCACCGAAGAAGAAAACACCGCAACGTCACCCCGTGCGTGAAAACGAACAGCGTATGGATGTTGTCTCTTTTGATCGTTCCCATGAATTGGTGGATTCTCAGAGTGACATCAAAAGGACTTTCGCCGTGCGGAAGCCGCAGATAAAAATTGCCCGCGTTGTCCCAATGCCGTTTGCATTCGGCATACTCCACCGGGAACCTTGCCTCCCATTCCGCTTCGGGAAGCGAATCGAATAAACCGAACTGCTGTTCGACGAGGGTGATATCTTCACGGATGTCGCTGATTTTCAAGTGTTTGTTGAATTCTTCGGATGTTTGGCGCGTTCGCAGATAGGGGCTTCGCCAGATACGAGCGTGTTCGAGCGGCACACCGTTTTGAGCACAATAATCCGCCAACCATTTCCCCGCCGCGTTTGCTTGTTCGATCCCTTTTTCCGTCAGAGAAACCAGATGGTCGGGGACTCTTGCTATATAGTTTTCACCGCTGTTGACGACGGACTCGCCGTGACGGATCAGAAATATTTTCATAACTCACATCTCCTTGGCTATTTTTGATCAGGACGGAAGGCACTTCACAACCAATCTTTTCACTTCTTTTTTCGAGTTTTCGTGCCGTTTTTTGCGTCCCGCTTCTTCGACGTTTCCTGGAAACACCGGTCAAGCTCTTCTCGCGACAGCGGCCCGAACATCGCATTGCCATAGATGCTCCATAGTTTGAGAGCATTGTCGTCGGAACACAGAGTGGGGACGATTCCCAACTCCCGAACGTCAATTTTCAGGAGAAGGTGCGCAATCAGCGTGGCGAATATGACGATGTCTTCCTCATCCTCGTTGCGATATATCTTCGGATGGCGTTCCACCTCGAATTCCTCAATGACAACGCCATTTTGTTTTTTGGTCAGCCTGGCCCTGTAAATCCCACAGTGCACCCATGAATGATGGAAGTAAAGCCAATCGTCTTCATGATAGATAAACCATTTGTCCTCCATTTCCTGAGGAACAAACCCTTTGCACAAAGCACGGTATTGCTCTTCCGAAAAAGACAAGTTCACCTTGATCTTTTTCGGCTGCTTGATCGGATTGTTCGTCCAGGACGTTTTTGTTGCGGTTTCGCTCATTGCCTTGCTCGGTTTGTGCTGAAAACACGGGAAATTGTAACAGCAAACGGTGTTGACGACACGGGAATGGCTGACGATACTCGACGAATGGCGAGAAGAGACGAAAATCGAAAGAGCCATGAAAAACCACAAAGATATTCTCTCGCGTGCCCAGGGTTGTTTGCTCGGTCAGTGTGCCGGAGACGCGCTCGGGCAGATGGTCGAATTCAAATCGAAGCAAACGATTCTCGCCGAGTATCCCGGCGGTGTGCGCGACATGGAAAATGGTGGAACATTCAACACCCTCGCCGGGCAGCCGACGGACGACACCGAAATGGCGCTCATGCTCGCAAGGTCGCTGGTCAAGGAACAGGGATTCGATCTCCAAAAAGTCCTGGAAGCATACTGTTATTGGTATCACTCCCGTCCGTTCGATTGTGGTCGAACAACGTCAATCGCGTTGCGGGGCGAGCCAGATGTGTCCTCGCAAGCGAACGGCTCATTGATGCGGATCAGTCCGCTGGGCGTTTTCGGCAGCCGTTTCGAGCTCGACCAGGTTGCCGTCTGGGCAATCGAGGACGCCCTCCTCACGCATCCGAACATCGTTTGTCAAAAATCGGCAGCCGTCTTCGCGACGACCATTGCCGAAGCGATTGCAACCGGTCTCGACAACACGACTCTGTATGAAAATGCCGTGAAACGCGCAAAGGGAGAAATCTACTTTGAGCCGTCCGTTGACGAAGCGCTGCGGAGGGCCGCCGATTCGCCGCCGCTGGATTTCATGACGCACAGCGGCTGGGTGCTTCTCGCTCTGCAAAACGCCTTCTACCATCTGCTTCACGCAACGGACACGCAGCATGCGATCATCGAAACCGTCAACGAAGGCGGCGACACGGACACGAACGGCGCGATCTGCGGTGCGCTTTTGGGTGCGGTGTACGGCGTTGAATCGATCCCCACTCGCTGGCGTGACGTCGTGTTGAATTGCCGTCCGTCGGCGAAAAATCCCCAAGCCCGGCGTCCGCGTCCGGAGTGCTTTTGGCCCGTCGATGTGCTCGAACTGGCCGAGAAATTACTCACTCTGCCGAAGGACGAATGATGAGCACAATGTTCACGCGAAAAACGAGGACAACAAAACTCCGCTCGACATCGCAAAGAAAAGAGGTAATACAAAGGTTGCCGAATACCTGTCCAGATCCTCCATCTCATCAGAAAACGAAATGACCTCCTGAGAAAGGCGACAATGCCATGAAGCAAGCAACTCAAACGATTTCTCCTGAACAACTGGCCGCCGCATTGGAGAAAGCCCAACAAATCCGTGACAACACAGGCAAGACGTTGGCCTATTGGGCTATTGCCGCGATTCAAGTGAAAGCGGGAGATGTGGCTGGAGCACGCGAAGCCCTCGATAAGGCCAAGGAAACGGCGGCACTGATCAGCGATGACTATTACAAGGGGCATGCCTACTGGATCATTGCCGAAACTCAAATGAAAATGGGAGATATCGCCGGAGCCAAGGAAGCGGCGGCACTGGTGGTTAGCGATGATACTGACAAGGCAAGCGTTTACTGTCACATTGCCGAGGCTCAAGTGAAAGCGGGAGATATGGCCGGAGCAAGCAAAACCCTTGATGAGGCTAGGGAAGCGATGGCGTTGATCCGCTATGACAATGTGTGGGGGTGTTGCTGCATTGCCGAGACTCAAGCGGAAATGGGAGATATGGCCGAAGCGAGTAAAACCTTCGATAAGGCAAAAAAAGTGGCGGCGCTAAACGATTACGTGTGGGGCTATTGTCACATTGCCGAGGCCCAGGCGAAATCGGGAGATCTGGCTGGTGCCAAGAAAACGATGACGCTGGTCCGCGATGATGGCAAGGCAGAAGTTTACTGTCACATTGCCAGGGCTCAAGCGAAGGCGGGAGATATGGCTGAGGCCAAGGAAACTGCAACGAAGATTAGCAATGACCGTGAAAAAATGTGGGCCTACTGGGGCATTGCCGAGGCCCAGGTGAAAGCCGGGAACATGGCCGGAGCCAAGGAAACGATAAAGCTGATTGGCAATGACAAGAAAGCGTGGGTCTATAGGGCCATTGCCGAGGATCAAGCGAAAGCAGGGAACATCGCCAGCGCCAAAGAAATGGTGGCGCTGATCAGCGGTAACGAGGCCAAAGCGTTGGCCTACTGGGCCATTGCCGTGATTCAAGTGAAAGCGGGAGACTTGGCCGGAGCACGCGAAACTCTCGATAAGGCTAGGGAAACGGCGGCACTGATCCGCCGCGATGCCACTGCCAAGGCGCTGGCCTACGGGGGCATTGCCGAGGCTCAGGCCAAAGCCGGGGATGTGGCCGGAGCACACAAAACTTTCGATGAGGCCAAGAAAGCGGCGATCTTGATCCGCAATGATACGATCAACGGGATGATCTACAAGGCACAGGCTTACGGGGCCATTGCCGAGGCTCAGGCAAAAGCCGGGAATATGGCCGGAGCACACAAAACTTTCGATGAGGCCAAGAAAGCGGCGGCGCTGGTCAGCGATGATGATCGCAAGCCATGGGCCTACCGAGTCATTGCCGAGGCTCAGGCGAAGGCGGGAGATGTAACCGGGGCCAAGGAAACTGTGGTACTGATCGGTAATACTCGTGTCAAGGCATTGGCCTACAGGGGCATTGCCGACGCTCAAGCAAAAGCCGGAGATATGGCCGGAGCAGGTAAAACCTTTGATCAAGCCAGGGAAACGGTGGCGAGGATAAGCAAAACCGATGACAGGGTGCGGACCTACGACGCTATTGCCTATATTCAAGCGGAAGCAGGAAACATGGCCGAACTTCGCAAAACCATAGATAAGGCCAAGGAAATGGTCCCGTTGATCAAAGACGACGATGATTCTTTTAGTTCTCTGGTCGGTTGGTACCTGCTCATCGCTGACGAGCGGATCAAGAGAGGAGACATGACAGATGTTGTTGAATCCATTGCCAACGTGGCCGATGAAACTGGCAAATATTGGTGGCTTGGAGACTATGACTGGCTAGCACCCAGGCCCTGGGATAGAGACAGGGATGAGGATGAGTGGTGGGAGAGATGGGACGAAATACGATCCTGCCTATGACGCATCATACGACTGACAATCGCTATTTTCTCGACATCGCGGCGGCGTTCATTCGTGGAACGTCGCTACGGACAACCGCCCGATCATTCCGAACCGATTGGCTTTCCGCCGCGAAGAGGAAAGCCCAGGAATTCCTGCGGAAAAAGCAACCATTCGTCTGGAACGCGATGAACCTGTCAACGCACGTCCGCCATCCGCTGATTCGTCTTTTCACATCGTACAAGACCCGCGTGAAAATCCTCTATCTGGAAACGCCGTGGACGACGCTGCTGAAGCGAAACCGCAACCGCACCGACCCCGTCAACGAATTCGCCATCGACGAGATGCTCAGCAAACTCGAAACCCCCAGCATCACGGAAGCCCATCAATTGAAAATCATCGCGACGTGATTTTCAAAATCGGTAAGAAAGTCGCTTCGTTGACCATCCCCACCTGTCCAATCGCATCGATTTCATCTCGCTTGCATCTCCACGCCTTTTTGTGCGCGAGCGATCGCTTCCTCAAACATCGCATCCAACTCCGGATGGATTCCGCGTAACCCCGCCACGACCTGCCTGGCCCACGCGAGATAGTCGAGCTTGCGTTCCACAGGCCAGTCGGCGGAAACAATGTCCGACACATTCGTAATTTTATCCGCCAGTTTGATGAGCTTGGCCTCGCGCGATTTGTGCGGAGCGTTGATGATTTGCAACCGCTTCCGCTCGGCTTTTGGGAGGCTTTTGTCATCCGTGCATTCCGCAACGAACTTTGCCACACGGTCTCCAAATTCCGCCGCCAGTTGGGGAAGAGTCATGTCGGTATCTTCGACAACATCGTGCAGCACCGCCGCCGCCAACACTTGGCAATCCGTGACTTGCGCCACCGTGGACAGCAGATTGGCCACCTGAATGGGATGGTTGATATAAGGCGTTTTGGCCGCATCTTTCCGCGTCTGACCGGCATGCTGCTTCGCGGCCACCATGTAGGCGCGAACGAGCAAGGCCGTGGAAACATCCTCCTGCCTGACCGCCGCCGAGGTAATCGGATCATCCGACGCTCGAAAATTTTCTTTATTGATGGGCATGACAAAAGCTCCAAAGGGTGTGCGCTCCGTCGTCGTCCGCCGCATGATGGCCGTACGCAACGCGTGATTGATGATCCCCAACGGCACCGCCTGCCCAAAATAAACGGCACGCGCCCCATTCGTATAACGCCCGCCCGACTGACCACAACGACACCGCCGCGTCTGATCAATCAAACGCACAACATCCTGACAGCGCGGGCAAAAAATCAGTTTCATAACAGTCCACCTATTATAGCACATTCCTCCGAATTTTACTTATCCGTAGGGGTTGGAGAATCGCACCATCATTCCGGCCGAGTGTGACCCACCGATCACGGGACGCATCCTGTGCTACGAATGCTTGGGCGGGTTGCTCAAGTCCTACTACCGCAAAGCGGCGTAGCGGCTCGGACGAAACATGTAGGTCGGCCAGAAGACGCCGAAATTAAAGGCGTCGAAACGCGGTGGTGCCACCGCGATAGAACGCGAAAAAGGACGAAAAAAAGGAGACTATAGCATCATTACAGGTCGTTTTTTCCTGATCGCTTGTCGTTTTGGCCGATACGTTCCATGATGAAGTGTCATGGAGGATATCGTGATGAGCGGGCCAGGAAGGTATCTCGGGGAT